>Ga0268279_1001384_pt1 | contig 13494 bp, 16 predicted proteins | sample saktaG_6_FD_190142 | JGI IMG/M metagenome (GOLD analysis project Ga0268279, IMG submission 190142) | Saline water microbial communities from Sakinaw Lake, British Columbia, Canada - sak_2010_1_5_80m | ecosystem: Environmental > Aquatic > Non-marine Saline and Alkaline > Saline ...
GCAACCTGAGAATCAGATACCCTGCCAGACATGATTTCCTCCATTATCTGCCGTGCCTCCTCACCCGTCAGATCTTTTCTCTCAACAAGCTTCTGTATCCCTTGGACTATCAATTCGTCACACCATTGTCGAGAAAGTTTTTCAGAATTTTCTTTCCATCCTCTGTCATTATTGATTCAGGATGAAACTGAACACCTTCAATTGGATAATTACGATGGCGAACTCCCATTATCTCCCCATCGTCAAGTGTTTCTGCTGTTATTGAGAGGCAGGAGGGAAGGGCATCCCTCTTACCCACCAACGAATGATACCGAGTGGCACTGAACGGGTTCCTTACCCCTTTAAAGACGCTCTTTCCATCATGCCTAATTTGACTGGTCTTCCCATGCATCAACCTCTTAGCATGCCCTATCCTTCCCCCGAAGGCGTAGATTATCCCCTGATGACCCAAGCATATTCCCAAGACAGGGATGCTGTGGTCCCCATCCTTCAACATCTCAAGGCATCTCCCAAAGTAACGCGTATCCGCTGGAGATCCTGGACCTGGTGAAATTATAATTCTTTCAGGGCTAATTCTACAAATCTGACTTAAGGTTACATGGTCACTTCGGTATGTGACGGGGTTTGCTCCAAGTTCACCAACATACTGTACGATATTGTAGACGAACGAGTCATAGTTGTCCAAAACTAATACATTCATTAACTCTCCCCTCCAGATGTTTTGAGCGCCTTCATCAAAGCTTCAGCCTTGAATTCAGTTTCCATCCATTCTTTCTCTGGCACAGAATCAGCAACTATTCCCGCTCCCACCTGTATATGCGCCTGTTCTCCATCTGCGACGAGCGTTCTGATGGTGATGGCGAAATCTGCGTTGCCATTGTAAGAGAAATATCCAACAGCTCCAGCATACGGTCCCCTTCTTGCAGGCTCCAACTCATCTATGATCTCCATAGCTCTGACCTTTGGTGCCCCTGAAACAGTTCCAGCTGGAAACACTGCCTTCAAGGCATCGTAACAGTCGAATCTATCCGAAAGTCTCCCCGCAACTCTTGAAACGATGTGTTGTACGTGGCTGTACTGATATGGCTTCATAAACTCAGAAACATGGACACTGCCGAAGGAGCAGACCTTACCAATGTCATTCCTAGCTAAGTCGACAAGCATTATATGCTCTGCAGCTTCCTTGGAGTCCGAGAGCATCTCAGCCGTGAGAGCCTTATTCTTCTCAGGATCTTGCGATGTCGGCCTTGTGCCAGCTATAGGGTAGGTTTCCACATTCCTCTTGTCTACCCTGACCAGCATCTCAGGACTGGAGCCTATTATCTGCTTTCTCCCCATTTTAAGGTAATACATGTAGGGTGAGGGGTTTATTCTCCGAAGAGTCTTGTAGAATTCTAATAGGCTTCCCTTGTAGGTGAAGTCATACCTTTTGGAGAGAACAACTTGGAGTATATCTCCAGATGTTATATACTCCTTAGCCTTCACTACAGCCTGTTCGAAGTGTTCCCTTGAAATGTTTACTTTCGGATTCGAGTAAGTCGGGACATCTGTTTCTGTTGGGGGTTCACTCAACATCTGCTCAATCTGTTGGGAGCGGTCTTCTTCTGTGTAATAATAATATGTTTCGTTTCTCACATGGTCGAAGATCAGTCCGTCGTTGAAGATTCCCATCTCAACATCGGGGAATGTCAGGCTGTCAACAGCTTTCTGAAGGATTTTTTCCCAATAGTGGACTGTGTCGTAGGAGATGTATCCTACTGCTCCTCCGATGAACCTGAAGGCTCTGGAGGGTTTCTGCCCAACGATTTTCCTGAAGAATGAAGCTGGGTCTTCTACGCTCTCTGTGTAACTGTATTCCTCAACTCTGTTGTTGATTTCTGCTTTACGGTCTTCAACTTTGATTGTTAAATGCGGATCGAAACCGATTAAGGAGTATCGTGTAAATCTTTCTGGTCCTTCAGCAGACTCTAAAAGGTACGTGTAATCTTGATGTCTGTTTAGCTTTGAGAAGGTTTCTGAGGGTAGGGTTGAAAAGGGGATTTTTATTTTTCCAGTTGGTTGAATACGGATGGTTTTAGTGTGGATGTGTTGGTTGGTGCCAAAGTCATCATCCATTTGTTCTACCCCTTTGAAGTCTTCAACCATACACATATGTTATATTTAAGACTAACGAGTACAAAAATGTACATATGGTAATTTTGTTAACTTTTAGAACCCGTTTCAACTACAAAACTACTTCAATCCCAACTGGTCCACCAAATAACTGATCTACCAGTAAATTGGGCCTAAATCCCTTCCCCGGCACCATATTTTATAGACCATTTTCTCTGTGTTTCCCATCAGGAATATAATCCCATGAGGTAGAAAAGAGGTATAAAACGGAAAATCTTCTGTGTAGCTACAGCTTAGCCGATAACAAATTGCCCATCTTTCTTCTTTACAAGCTTCCCTTCTCTGATGAGTTTCTTGATTCTGCTGCTCAATCTATAGTCGGGGTAGTTAACCAGCTCCTTAATCTGTTTAAGACTGGTGGCCTTCCATCGCCTCACCGATTCAAGAATAGCTTGGTCGATGCAGTGGTTTACAAGTTGGTTGTGAAATGGCGCTCTGATGTTAGCCCTTTTCTCTATTACCTCAATGCTATCCAAGAGTCTCATACAGAAATGCCTCCCTGTCTCCTGCTCTTGGATGTAGAGCTCATTCAACACAGCACGCCAATCGAAGCCCGGTGCTTTGGCCAGCTGAATCATGTCGTAGATGTCGCCCTCTCTATCCGTAACCGACTTCAGAAGAAAGATGTCTTCATTACTCATAATGCTGAGCTTAAAATTCCCCATTTCTTTAACCTCACATCTACTTTTCATAGATTGAGATAAGCGGAATGCGTTACAAATGCTCTTCACGAAGATATCTGCCCTTGGATAAGCTTCTTTCACAAAGATTCCTGAAGGGTTCAGCTTCCTGTCAGCCCTTGAAATCTCTTCTCCTCCAAGCGCTCTATAGCCCATAGAGGCGAGGGCCTCCTTTAATGCTACAAATGCCTGGGCATCCTCAACCACCATATCCACATCCTTGGTAGCCCTCTTTAACCCCCTTATCCTCATGGCTTCGCCACCAAACACATAGGCTCTTACTTCTCTTCTAATTCTCCGTGAAAGTTCATCCATGAAGTCGGGGAAAGCTTTGGGGGGAAGCAGGCTTTCAGGTGAAACTTCATAGAGTCGAGCCTTCTCAGCAAACTCATCCCAAGGAAGAAATCGCTCAGGCGATAAGACTGTTAAGTTCCTAATATAATTCTCTAAATCCATTATTAGACCATCGACACCGAATCCTCGCGCAATCTCCCTGACCTTTCTAAGGTCTATCATATCTCTATTCTTTGCATAGAAGACGGCGCAGTCCGTCAATTCTACTGGATTTGTAGAGAAGACCATTGCGTGGACAAGAACACTCTCAATACTCAGCTTCCTTTCAGGCTGAACATAGTACCCATAAATGGGGTGTAGTTCGACTCCATACCTGTTGAAGACAGAGAAGGCTGTGAGAGAGCCCTTACCACTTCTCCCCTCAGAAGTCCTCTTGAGAATAGAATCGGGAGAGGCATATATAACTTCAGCATAAGGCTCGACCAACCGCCTCTGCTTTTCTTCCCACCAGAGCCTCAGGAAAAGCTTCAGATCTTCATCGCCAGCTAAGAAATACTTTCTATCCTCCTCTTTCACAACACCTGTTTCCATAATCTTGTTCAAGGCTCTTCTCACAGTCCAGTATGAGAGCTCTGTCTGTCTCTGTATATCTCTAATATCGTCGGCGCTCAGCAGCGCAAGGATCACATCCTCCTTCGAGTCGTTCAATAGCTTCTCCACATCATACCTCGTTGCAATCTTCCTGAATAGTGTGGCATGAGCTGTATCTGCAAGGCTGATGAGACCGTCTGTTCGGGTCACGAAGCCCCTCTGTAACAGTTGACCTGTAATCTGGCTTGCCCTAACATACGTAGAGCCGATAACCTCGGCTAACTGTTTGACACTTCTCGACTCGGTCAGTAGAGCAAGTAGCGTACGGATCTCTTTAACTAGCATATTAATTGGCATAATATTTTATTTACTTATAAAGATTTATAATCCTACACCAACTATTAACAACATCCCTTCCCGCCTGATGAACAGCCCGGTTCAACTCCAAATCATGGTGCTACGGCGCAAGAGGTCAACCTCTTGCTTACTTTCTCCATAGACACCTTCCGGCCCTCAAGATCCCCAACATTGCCCCGTCGGTTCAGACAGGCCTGTTGAATTGAAGTATTCCTGACGACCAGCATCTTCCTTAGATTTTTTCACCGCTAAAAAGCTGCAGCTCTGGATGTTTGAATGATCTTCATCGAATATGGACTCGCCTAAATTTTAAGCCAACCCCCTCAAACTCGCACCTGCAAAGGTCATTTAAACACAAGAAAAGCAACCATCTTTGAAAGAAACCTTTGTGTGAATGAACTAAATACTAAACTCCAGGTAATTACACCCTTTCTTAATATATTAAGTTGAGATGCTAATTTGGATATAGAGCCGGAATATCAGGAGGACTGAAATGGATAAACCTATGAGCAATTTTCATTTCAGGTTTATGGCTTTTGGTTTCAAGTTCAGAGATACGGGCATATCGCCGAAAGAGATAGTGAATCAGGCTGGCATAAAGCCGGGGTTTCACGTGTTGGATTACGGCTGTGGACCAGGTAGCTATTCTATAGCCGCTGCAGATATGGTTGGTCGATCAGGAAAGGTTTACGCTCTGGATATTAAACCATTAGCTGTTAAGATGGTCAAAGATAAAGCCGAAAAGAAGGGATTAAAAAATTTAGAGACCCTTCTTTCAGATTGCGCTACAGGCCTTCCTGATGAAAGCATAGACTTTGTTATTTTATATGATATCTTTCATGGGCTTAGCGAACCAGAATCAATATTACAAGAACTGCATCGCGTATTGAAACCAGATGGAAAGCTATCTTTCAGCGATCATCATTTGAAGAAGGGGACTGATCAAATAGAGTCCAAAGGTTTGTTCAGGCTCTCAGAGAAAAAAACTGGAAAAAAAGAGATATACACTTTCGTGAAAATATAATATCATAAACTTTTTTTTATAACTTTCTACCTTCATTCCCAATATATTAATGAAATGGAAAAGAGTATAGTTTTCTTAGTGAGGGACGCCATTATGAATATTATTGATGCGATAACGACAAGGAAGAGTGTACGTGCTTATCTAGATAAGTCAGTTGAGGATGAAAAGTTGAACAGCATTTTAGAAGCCGGGAGGCTTGCTCCTTCTGCTGCGAATCTTCAAGAATGGCGATTTGTGGTTGTACGTGATTCTGATAAGAGAAAGAAACTAGTTGAGGCAGCTAAAGGACAGAGCTTTGTTGGAGAAGCACCAGTCGTACTTGTGGCATGTGCTGAAACAGATAATCACGTTATGACATGCGGACAGTTATGTTATCCAATAGATGTTGCTATCGCCTTAGATCACATAACGCTGGCTGCGGTAGAGTTGGGTTTAGGCACTTGTTGGATTGGGAAATTCAACGAGAAGAAAGTGAAGGAGATCCTAGGCATTCCAGAAGAAATACGCGTAGTAGAACTTATGCCTCTAGGCTATCCGTCTGACCCGTCGCCAGTAGAAAAAAGCCGTCTTCCGCTAGAAAAGATAGTAAAATATGAACATTGGTAGAAGCCGGCTAGTTAAAGAGCGATGAAAACTTCTAATTCTAATTTCTAAAGCTAAAGAAAAATTAGAATTTTCACCTAACCTTTTCCGCACCGTTGAAATACGATACTGGATAGTGAAACATGCAAAATATTAAATGAACTAAAACACGGTCTATTTCATTCCTTCTTGATAACCATAAATGAGGCTCCTGCATACGCTATGAGGGATTTCTGTTCATCTTGAACTTCGGCAGTAGCAGTGATTATCTGCCGCCCCTTTTTAATAATTCTCGCCACTGCGCTAATCTTTCCCTCTTTTATGGGGCGGAGGTATCGTATGTTCATTTCGATGGTTGCAGTAGTTTGCCCTTCCTTAAGGTTGGCTAAAACCACATGGGCCATGGCCTCATCTGCAATGGAAGCCAGTATACCTCCCGCGATGACGCCTGCACCCTGAGTGAAATCATATCTAAGGGGTAACCGCAATACAGTGTCTTCAGGAGATATATGTTCTACAATAACTCCTAAATATTGAAACAGCGGATTCACTGTCTGATTTAACTCTCTAACCTTCTCAAGATAACCCTTCACTTTCATGGCTCCCTCCCTTTTTTCCTACAACAATGATTGACACACACAATATAGATAAATAGAAACCTATGCCAAGCGCACGCGCTCTAATTCTACTTCTCCCACACCCTTGAAATACGATATCCGGGATTTATTTTTTTTCAATCTCCAGTTGAGATCTTCAAGATATCTTCAGAATCCAACTGTTTGCAAAGATTCAAATCCCTTCCCCCGCGCCACATATTCTGAAAAACATCGTTGCTGTAAACATCTTTATATAGCGCCTCCTTAGTATCCAAGTGGAGTTAATCTTTCTGGGAGGGGCAGAGTAATTACGTTTTTATTGTTTTTACCAGTGTTTCTCCTGTGAGGTTATATTCCAAGAAATAAAATGTGGTGAAGTAGTATGGGATTTGAACGTAGAGATAGGAAGATGTATCCGGCTACATGTGCGGATTGTGGCAAAGAGACGGAAGTCCCTTTTAAGCCTACCGAGGGTAGACCTGTATACTGCAGGGACTGCTACCAGAAGCATAGGAGATAGTGAGCCTCCTAAAAATAAGCTAGTGGATATAGATGTCAATAGATAAAGAATCCGAAGAATCCAGTTCTACGATTGTAGAGAAAACCGTAGGCGAGCTTGAGCCCCGCATGAGCGAGGTCAACATAACCATCAAGGTTATGTCGAAGACGGATACCCGCGAAGTGCCTTCCAGATTCGATGGCTCTATACTTAAGGTCGCAGACGCATTGGTAGGTGACAACACAGGCACCATTCTAATGACGCTGTGGAATGATGATATCGATAAGGTAAACAAGGACGAGACTATATCCATCAAAAACGGAAAAACCTCCCTTTTCAGAGGCTCTATGAGACTGAAAGTAGGGAAGTACGGTAACATAGAACCAGCGGAGAAAACGATCACCGAAGTAAACGAAGAGAACAACCTATCCGACCGCCAATTCGAGCAGCCGGAGTCTCGCCCTCCGAAGTTTCAGCCTTTATACGGCAGCATGGACAGCGGTAGAAAAGGCGGCCGAGGCGGCCGGGGAAGCAGAAGACAGCTCAGAAGAAAACGGTAAGAATAATACATATTTAATCTGTCTTTAGTAAAAAATAGTTGGCACCGATCCTTTCAAGATTGCTAAAAAACTCTCCAGATTTTATAACTAAACCAAAATTTTCTTTAACCTCTGCTAGAGTCGTTTCATAGAAACGATCATCCAAGGAAGCAGTAGCATCAGCCAAAAGTATTACATCCCACCCTTTATTGAAAGCGTCGCGTAATGAGGATTCTACACAAATAGAAGTATCAACTCCTGTAAAAATTAATGTATCAACCCTTAACGATTTCAACCATAGTTCAAATTCAGTATCTTGAAATATAGAATCTCGACGCTTCTCCACAATTAAATCGTCAGACCGAGGCTTTAAATCATCTATGATTTCACTATCCCACGTGTTGCGAACACAGATCGGTAGTTTTTCAATACGCTCACGCCTCTTTCTAGGTAGAATCTTATGCAACCTATCAAGCATGTCTACGCCAGATTTCTCACGGATTGCTTTAGAAAAAAACACTGAAATCTTCAACGACTTTGCTTTTTTATAAGTTTTCTGAATAACCGGTACTATTCTCTGATACTTTGATATATCATAGCCAAGCTTATCAAACGACCCTCTGGGAGATATAAAACTATTTTGAAGGTCAATAATAACAAGCGCTGGCCGAATACGCCATGAAGTTAAATACGCCATAAAGCTAAAAGACACCCCTCTTCATAAAAAGGTTAGTTGGTTATCTTTTCAACCTCAGCCATAGGCATCTGTAACAGGTTTACCTTAAAGAGACAGAATTGTCCAAATTTATATCAAGAAATATGAGCGATTATTGGTTCCCCACATCTATCTAGAACATAAGCATCTATGCGGTTAACGTTTCAAAAGCGGTTCAACGTCTTCGCCAAAACGATTAGGATCTCCAAGGACTGCTGAAATTTTCTTTCGTTCAAGTTCATTCAACAGACCTTCACGGTAGGCCAGATAGTCAAAGTATAACTGAATGCAGCTGGGAATAAGCCACATATCCTCATCCCCATATTTGTAACCGTACCGTGACGAGCTTCCCAGTTTCTCTTTGGAAATTTCGGTGGGCGAGTAGTCCAATTTAGCGACCAGTTTATCATTGAAGTCATGTTTGTTTGCTAACTTGCGGAGCGCTTGATGAATACCTGAGCCGTGCTGTGCCGCAGTTTTCTTCCTTTCAGCTACAGACTCTGACACGCCTAATTTCTTTGCTAAGGCACGGTGTATGCGTTTTCCAAGGGCATCTTTGTCGGAAATCACCTTAAGTTGGGGTGCAACACTCATAGCGGTTTTTATAACATCTATATCTAAGTATGGATACCTAACTTCAATGTCGAACATTCGAGCAACTTTATTTTCTCTCGCCAAGGTCTCTGCATCTCCTCTGATAAGGTCTTCCCACATCACTTCATGTAGTTTTGCATAGCCCCACTCTTTAAGAAGACGTGGATACCATGGATACCCACCCCACAATTCATCAGGACCCTGACCTAGGAAGACCACCTTTGTTAAATCTTGAGCCACCATCTCTAGGGCAATGTACGGTATTAGGCTGGTTTCGATTTGAACATAATCTCTTTCTTCTACAGCGCCAATGACTTTTGGCAGCGCTTTATCCAAGTCATCTATTGTCACTGTTTTTTCTTTCACAGGTAACCCAATCTGTTTTGCAAATTCTTCAGCAAATTTAAGGTCAAAAGATCCTTCTAAACCAACAGTATACCCAACCAGATCTACATCCAATTTTGATGCTTTATCCATAAGAATCTTAGCTAAAAGGCAGCTGTCAACTCCACCTGAGAGGAGAATGGCCGCTTTGTTTAAGCCTTCTAACATCCTTTCTACAGCTACGTATAATGTCTCTTGATACCGATCTATAGCGGTATACGGATCTTTTATGCTGATGTTGACTCCAAATCTTTCTTTTAGAAAAATTTTGGAAACATCTAGCAGATTCCTATTAATGTGAACCATGCTTCCAGCAGGAAGCCTGAAAACATTTGGAATTCTGATTCTCCAAAGTGCCTTCTTTGAAGAGGCGAAAGCATAAAAACCGTCATTTTCTCCGTAATATAATGTTCTAAAACCAATCGGATCCCTTGCAGCAATTATGTCGGTGTTGTTAGTTACTGCTAAAGCAAATCCGCCTTCTAGATTGTTTAAAATGTTCTTAGCAGCGAAGGCGAGATCTCCATTATAGTTTTCTTCTAATAGATGGGTTATTATGTCTGCATCTGTTGTGCTTAAAAGGTTGTGATCTTTCGTAAGCTTCTTCTTAAAATCGTATATTATTCCATCATAGATTACAGCCAGCTTGCCTGAGCAATCTTTGTATATGGGAGCATGTTGCATCCTCAGTGGAATACAACCTAGACCTATGCTCCCTTCAAGCGCTTTGATGTTTAGGTCACTAATTTTTCCGTTAAAATTTCTATCTTCAACAGCTAAACCAAAATAACCTTTTTCATTCCTACTTTGCTCTTTCATCATTGAAAGCAAATGTTGTGAGACATTATCGTTGTTCTTGCTTACAATTCCTGCTAAAGCATACATTATTGCACTTCAAGTGCCCTTTATAGAGCCAACGTTATATAAACGGTCCTTCTCCTAGAAGGCAATTCAGCAGATTTAAACGGTAACCATTAACATCAAAAATACCTAGTGAGGCAGGGAAAACTGGCAAGTTAAAGTTTAAGTCTTCCATCGATTACATCTTTCATCAACTTCACGTTCACCTTGGTCTGCGTGATGACGTGTTTCGAGTATGTTACACGAAAACGTGGGTAGTCCTCCGACTTTACGAGGCACTGTATCCTAAGCGTCCCACATTTGGAGGCACCATTCACCCATGCACGTATAATGCTGGCTAGAAATTTCTGAATGTCTAGATTATGCTTCTTAGCTATCCGGTTAAGGTGCTCAAGTGTTCTCCGGTCGTAACTGGTACCTTGACCTCCGAATCTGCCTATAAACCACACCAGCAAACCTGTTTTATCCTTCCCTTCGAAGGGAACCAACTGGTTTAAACTTTTTTTTACTAAAAAATAACTTGCAAATCACGCGGAGAAAGCAACATCTATCTCGACATAGCTCCCTAATGGATTATGTTTTCCAAGGGTAGTACCAAGGCATCGTATCCGCTGGGTGGGGTACGGTGCCTTCTTTTCTGGGCGCTTTCGATCTTTTATGAGTTTTCACCTTTACAACTCTTACAAATGAACGGTCAACTGTCACCCTATAATCCTCGAAGCCCCTGTGATGGAGGAAGTGTTTAAGATACATTTTCACATCCCTAGTTCTAGTTGGATTCTTTGAATCTTCTATGACCAACATCTTACCTTTCCTCACAACTGATGCCTGAAGTTTTGATTGAAGAAATTCAGCTAAAGCATTAACCTCTTTTTTTAGGTCACTTGCATCTACAGTTATCAAAAGCCATCTCCGCAAAAATAGTATTCTACTTAATAACTCATAAAATGATCTCAAATGAACGATCTGTTGTTACGAGTACGAAGGATCATCTGTTCTTGAAGTATTATCTATTATAAGTTCATAATCTATCTAACGGATTAGAGATTAGTGACAAGGGTGAACAATATGGAACATGAAACCAAAGAGATCGCAACGGATGAACTTGTGGCTAAAGCAAATAAATTAGCAAAACTTGTGGAGTATCAAGGCAAAACAATAGTAAGCAGAACAATGATTGATAAGGCTGCAGGAACAGTAACGCTATTTGCTTTCGATGAAACTCAGAAATTGAGTGAACATACAGCCCCTTTTGATGCTTTGGTTTACCTTCTTGACGGTGAGGCAGCGTTTGTTATTGCTGGTAAGATCCTTCGATTGAAGGCGGGTGAAATGACGATAATGCCTGCCAATAAACCACATGCCGTCAGAGCAACAAGAAAATTCAAAATGATATTAACCATGGTAAGATCTTAGACATAGCAGGTGAGCTGAATGAAGGAACGAATCGTTGAAGAACGCAAGACCAAATATGGCAAACGTATAGTTAAACATGTTAAGGGCAGGGTCATAATAGAGAAGAAGAAAGAGTAACTTTCCTCTGCCTTCTTCTCATCTGACCTTTTTTATTGGCCACTTCTTGAATAAAGAGTAGGGGTTGGGTTTACTTTTTCTCTTGCATTGCTTTGGCTTTAACTTCTTGACCGGTGAGCCCGCCAAGAAGCAAATTTTCTAGCGGTTCATCATGGATGATAACCCAAGTATATTCTTTAGATTGTTTTGATTCCTGAACCACTAGTTCTGTGACCTTTCTGGCTAGGTTTACTTTCTGCTCAGCTGTCAGGGCACCTTTTATAAAAGTCATTTCGATCAGAGGCATAATACTTACCTCTGAATAGGGGGGTGTCTAGATTCTAATAAGGCTTGCTAGGGCAGAAGGGGAGATTGTAGGTAAACTTCTAATAATCTTTCAATCATACTAGCTATTGTGGTCTAGATAGATGTTCATCTGGCTTGCCATCTTGATAGCTTTGGCTCCTGCTTTTGCTTTATTCGTTTATGTGGCACGAACTAGAAAATCTATGTGGCTTGCATTTGCTCTTGGCGCCGTAGGCTGGACTGTAGCCTTCTACGCAAGATTGCTGATTCTAACAACACTTCCCAGCGTCCTTGATTCAGTCATCCTCATCATCGTATTATCATCTCTTTCCGCAGGCATATTTGAAGAAGGCGTAAGATACGGGCTGATGAGGAAGATCAGATATCTAAGGATAGATTGGAGGCATGTTCTCTCCTTCGGTTTGGGATGGGCATTCATCGAGGCAGTGCTCATATACGCTGTCAACATATTTTCCGTGGTCTATATTCTAGGATTCGCTGTACCTTTCCCAGATATGCTGGTTGGCGCTGTTGAAAGAGCTTTCACTGTCATATTTCATGTCGGTTTAGCGTTCATCATCTACAGGGCAGTAACTTCAAAACTTGCATGGGTTGCCGTCGCAGTGGCTCTTCATGCCGCAGTGGACTTTATCTCCGTCTCGCTTTACTATATGCTCAGATTACCAGTGTGGCATGTAGAAGCCGCGATTCTAGCAATGGCCCTCCTGACAGTCATCTTTGCATATAAGATTGTGAAAAACGAAGATTCAACAACACAAATCAACCCTCCCACCATCACGGAGCAGGAGGATAGTTAGCTTTTCTTCTGCCTTTTTCTCATTTGAAATTCTTCTCTGATCTTTGAGGCTATTTTTCCATCCTCAATAATCAAGGGTCCCCGATAGCCGCAGTCCCTGCACTCCCACTGGGACCATAGCTGGGGTAGACCTGACGCCCAGAAAACATTCTCTGAACCACATTCAGGACAAAACGATTTTTTCCCACTCATACACTCAGCCAACCGCGTTCTTATTCCGCCGTACACACTAAACTAACATTCGCAATAAGTTGTTCCTCCACCCGTCCTCCTTTGAATTATGTAGACGCTTTAGCCTTACACAGTATTATGAGGGTAGGCTCCCTTCTACGTGGGCTTAAGAGACAGCTTCGCTATCCCTTCTGAGGTTCTATATTATCTTCTAAAAAAGAGAGATAGGGGGTATTATGTTGCTGTTGTTTCTGGAGTTGCTGGTGCTGTTGTCGGTTCAGCTGTTGATGTTTTTGGCTTCCATGCTAATGTTAGGGCTCCGCCTATTATTCCCAGTATGAAGCCTATTATGAAGCCTCCGCCTATGGCGATGCTGAGTATTGAGAACACTAGGATGATGACGCCCCAAGCCGTCTTCTGAGCTGGGTTGCGGTATACCATAAAGGCTCCCAGTAACACTAGAACGCCGAATATCACTCCCACAGCCATAAACACAGATAGAAGCGCTAAAGGTATCAAGGCAGCAAAGGGATATACTCCAGTTGCACCACCAATCAAACCAACTAAACCAATTAAAGCCCCCAGAAGCACTCCGTTGATCAGTATGAAAATCCCGGCGATGAGAGATAGGACAAATGCTGCAGTTGGCTTTTCATTTTGACTCATCAGTTTGCCTCCAACAATAGACCGCACATAGCTAATATAAAATTTCCTATGGCCTTATTTTCATAACTATTACTCTAAACCTTCCACACCGTTGAAATACGCTGTTAGGGAATTGATTTTTCACAATCCCAAGC
>Ga0268279_1001385_pt1 | contig 13480 bp, 10 predicted proteins | sample saktaG_6_FD_190142 | JGI IMG/M metagenome (GOLD analysis project Ga0268279, IMG submission 190142) | Saline water microbial communities from Sakinaw Lake, British Columbia, Canada - sak_2010_1_5_80m | ecosystem: Environmental > Aquatic > Non-marine Saline and Alkaline > Saline ...
CAAAAAATATTTTATCTAAAGCCCGGGCTGAACGCAGGCCTTTAGCCCGTGAAATGCGCGAAGCGCCCCAACCTTCGGTTGGGATTTCACGGGCTGAACCCTTAGAAACCGCTAAAACCGGAATATTAACTTTAAATTCTCTCAAAACTCTTAAAGCAGTATTAAGTTGTGCTTTGCCGCCGTCAACAATAATCAAATCCGGTAACGGCCATCTCTCCCCCTTGATAAAGGGGGATGGGGGGATTTTTTCATCTGAATGCTTAAATCTTCTCTCCAGTACTTCTTTTAACATTCCGACATCGTTCGCCAAGCCCGGGTTAATTTTTATTTTAAATTTCCGGTACTCGCTTTTCCCCGGCTCGCCGCCGGAAAATACCGCCATTGATCCGACCGCTTCTTTCCCAAAAATATTGGAAATATCATACCCTTCAATCCGCTCGGGAATTTTCGGCAGGCCCAAAATTTTTGCCAATTCAACCACGTCCGCCGCGTATTTATCGCCCAAAGAAATAATATTAGCACTCGCTAATATTTTTTTAATATTTAATAATTGATATTTTAAGATATTTCTTTTTTGTTCTAATTCCATCCTCTCGCTAACGCCCATCTTGTCTTTTTTTAATTCTTTATCGTAATTCGTAATTCGTAATTCGTAATTCATAATCACCTTTTTCTTCTCTCCCTGCAGAAACAATTCAATCTGTTTAATAACATCCCTATACTCACCTTTAGTAACAAATCCCTCGCATACCCCGGGGCATTTACCAATCCGGAAATAGAGGCAGGCTTTTTTCGGCAATCGCGAACAAGAGCGAAAAGGCCAAATTTTTCTGATGACTTTCAAAGTTTCCTGCACGGCCTGGACACTGGTAAAAGGGCCGAAATATCTTCCTGATTTTTCCAGCTTGCGGGTCATAAAAACTCTGGACCAATCTTCTTCCGTGGAAATTTTTATATAACAAAATCTTTTATCGTCCCGCAAAACCACATTAAATTTCGGCTGATGCTTTTTAATTAAATTAGCTTCCAGGAGCAGAGCCTCAATTTCACTTTCGGTTTCAATCCACTTTATCTTCTCAACCTCAAATAGCATTGCCTCTTTAGCCGGCGTTAAATCAACGCTTTTCTGCCAATACGACAAAATCCTCACTTTTAAATTAGCCGCTTTGCCAATATAAATAATTTCTCCAGCTTTATTCAAAAATTGATAACAACCAGGGGAAGTGGGAATGTCCAATTTTCTAATCTTATTAATATCCATAATTTCAAATGACAAAATCATAATGTCAAATCAAATCCAAAGCTCAAATAAATATCAAATTTAAAATTTGAATTTTAGTATTAATTTGTTATTCTGGTTTTAATATTTGAATTTAAATTTTATCATTTTAGCCAATAAAAAACAACCCAAACTTTTTTGAGATTGTCTTTTGCTTTTCCTGCCTCGCTGTAGCCTTGGCGGAGGCGGGTTATTTTACCCCGTCAAATAATTTTGCCTTTGGCAAAATTAGCACAAAGCGCTATTTGACAGGGTAAACACTAATCGCCTGCACCGGGCAGCTTCCGGCCGCATCCTTGGCGCAAGCAACATTCTCCTGCTTGTCCGCCGTAGTCCCGCTAAGCGGGACGGAGGCGGAGCTTATCACTTCGGACTTGCCGGCTTCATTGATTTTAAAAACATCAGGGCAAAGCGAAACGCAGGCTCCGCAGCCGATGCAAAGTTCCTGATTGACTTTAATGGACATAATTTTTTTCGTTTCTTTTAAGAATTTTTTAACGCCTTTTCTCTCTCCTTCACCAACCTCGCCGGCGTTATCCGCGATTTCAGCAAATAACTGGCAGCTCTTAACCCCTTGGCTCTCTCAACATTCTTATAATAACTAATAAAAGCCAAGGGGTCAATAACTTTTACGAAGTAGCCAAAATCCCTTAAACAGGAAACTCTGGCTAAACGAAAAACATACAAATAAATCTTAGCCGTTTTTAATTTAACTCGTTTTAGTCTATAATATAAATATGAACCCCGTTAGAAATCTAACTGGGAAAAATATCCAAATTTTAACAGGGTAAAAAATATTTAAAAGATAAATTGTATCGTTATGGAGAAAGAAACTCAAAAAATTTCTAACGGGGTGAAGCTACAATTTTTATGCTCCAAAATCAAAGAAAAAGAGAAGCTAATTGATATTTTTTCAGAATATCAATGGTTTATTGATAATGATTTTCCTATTGTTTTGCCAAAATTTTATGCTGAAATTTATCAGGAAAACAAAAATAATAAAAAGCTATGATAAGGTAAAATTATAAAAAATAATTCGGGGTATAGTATAGTGGTAGTACGCGCCCACTTGCCCTGTTGAATTTTTGCCCCTTTACGGGGTGTAGTATAATGGTAGTACGCGTCCATGGCCCCGCTCCTTTTTCTCAAAAAATAGTATTTAATAAAATTAACAATTTCGGGATGTAGTATAGTGGTAGTACGCACCCATGGGGTGGGCGTAGTGGGAGTTCGATTCTCCCCATCCCGACTATATTGAAACTAAAAAAGGAGCGGGGTAAAGGTGGATGCCTGCCCCGCAGAAAGCTATGCTTTCGTGTGGGGTAGCCGGGGTTCAATTCCCCGCACCCCGACCAGAGGCAAAATTATTCAACAGGGTGAAGGGTGGGTGTAGTTCCGGTCCGATTCCGGATACCCCGACAAATAAGAAAACTTCACCAATAAAAACTGACCAAGAATTGGCAAATTCACAATAGGTTCCTAAACTTTCAGCTAGGATCGTTTTTAGAGTTAATCCGGCAGACGGCTATCCGCTAAAAGATTACTTTAAAAACAAATTTGCCCTTTGTCCCACAATTCTTACGCCACGGCCCAAGAAAAATATGAGGACGAATTTAACATGACTTGATCCAAAACTTATGTCAGTTTCTGGCGAAGTTTTCTAATTATAGTATAACAAATTTTCCAAAACTTTTCAAAATGGAAAAATAAAGTTATAATAAAAGTAGTTTCAGCTAAAGGCTGTCTGTTTTTATGTTTACCCCGTTAGAAATAATACCTTGCTGTTTTACCCCGCCAGAAAGATACAATTTTCTAACAGGGGTCTGCGTTGGAGGTTATCAGCCGGGGGCTGACCAGCCTTTGGCTGGGATTTTAGAATGACCCCGACGAGGTTTATCTCGCTTTTAACTAAATTTCTAATGGGGTTTTACAAATATGGGGTATTACAATAAAAATATAAACCCCGTTAGAAATTTAGTTAAAAGCAATTGGTATGTTTATGTCATAGAAAGCTTAAAAAATAAATTTTGGTATACTGGTTGCGCGAATAATCTAATAAAAAGGCTAAAAGAGCATAATGATGGTAAAGTATATGCTACTAAATCAAAAGGGCCGTTTATTTTAATATATTATGAAGTTTCCCTTAATAAATACGATGCTTTTGCCAGAGAGAAATATCTAAAAAGCGGAATGGGCAAAAGATATTTGAAAAACAGGCTGAAATATTATTATGAGCGAAAAAAATAGCAAAATTTCTAACGGGGTAAATCTGCTGGAAGAAAAGGTGGAAGAAAAAATTAAGCCGGCCAAAAAGAAGAAGGTCGCCAAAATTTTTACCTATCTTATAATTTTCTTCTCAATCGCTTTTATTATTTTCTCCAGCCAGGTCATTGTTTCTGAACAAAACCCTAATTCCTGGGTTTATAAAATCCCGATTATCGGGCAGATTAAACACCTGGCCGAAAGCGCTGACAAACAGTTAAAGGGCGAAGACCGGGACAGGATTAACATCCTTCTTTTAGGCATGGGCGGGAAAAACCATCAAGGCGGGAATTTGACTGATACGATAATGCTGGCCAGTTTAGAGCCTTCAACAAAAAAAGTATCCTTACTTTCTATCCCCCGCGATTTAACCATACCAATGGAGGGTATGGGTTGGAGAAAAATAAATAACGTTAATGCTTATGCCGAACTAAAAACTCCGGGAAGCGGCGGAGTCGCCATCTCGCAGGCCTTAAGCGACATTTTAAAGACTCCGATTGACTATTTTATCCGCCTGGATTTTAAAGGCTTTGTAAATACCATAGATGAACTGGGCGGAATTGAAGTTCAAGTGGAAAATACCCTGGAAGATCGAACCTACCCGATAATGGGGATGGAGGAAGCCGAACCTTACGCATCCAGGTTTGAATATCTTTATATCCCGGCTGGCTGGCAGAAAATGGACGGGGAACTGGCTTTAAAATATGTCCGTTCCCGGCATGCTTACGGAGTCGAGGGTTCAGATTTTGCCCGCGCCCGGCGGCAACAGAAAGTGATAGAAGCGGCTAAGAATAAATTCTTATCAAAAAATACTTTATTCAGACCAAGCATAATTACCAATATAATAAATGAGCTTCAGGAGCATGTAAGCACTAACGTAAAAATCTGGGAGGCGATAAAACTTTGGAATATATTTAAAGACGTTTCTCAGGAAAATATCACCAATAAAGTTTTAGACAACAGTCCGAACGGCCTCTTGGTTGATATGATGGGAGAAGACGGCGCTTATATTTTAACTCCCAGAAGCGGCGATTTCGCGGAAATTCAGTATTTAGTCAATAATATTTTTTCTGACGCCCCGATTGAAGCTAAAACAAAAGTTAAAGTGGAAAAAGCTTCTTTGGATATAAGGAACGGCACCTGGATAAACGGGCTGGCCAGCGTTATTGCCCTGGATTTAGAAAAATACGGATTTAATGTTATCCGAACCGGCAATAGCAGCCGGCAGGATTTTCAGAAATCCGTGATCTATGACCTTACCTACGGAGAGAAGATGGAATCTTTATCCGTTTTAAAGGAAAAAACCGGAGCTAATGTTTCTTTTAACCTGCCCCAATGGCTGGTTGATGATATAAAAAAGGAGCTGGCGGACGAAAAGAACCCGGAGCAACCTGATTTCATCTTGATTTTAGGCCAGGACGCTGATAAAACTTCTTCCGGAGCAGCTAACACCGAAGACTAGTTGGGAAACAAAATAACCAATAATCAAGAAACAATAACCAAACAAACTCCAATATTCAATAATCAATTAACTAAATTATTTGGTTATTGAAGTTTAATTATTAAATATTGTCCCGCCACTTTATTATAAAATTAATTGAGGGCGGGATCCCGCCAAGGCGGTGATTTGGAATTTGATTATTGGTTATTGGTTATTAATCAAGAATTATGAATTCAAATAATAATAAAAACAACTTGCCCCTAGTCGTCATCTTTGGTCGTACTAATGTCGGTAAATCAACTCTCTTTAATTGTCTAGTGGAAAAAAAGCAAGCCCTGGTGTCTAATATTGCCGGCACGACAAGAGACAGTAATACGAATGAAGTCAGCTGGCGGGGGAAAAAATTTATTCTGGTTGATACCGGCGGGATTATTGATTTGCCCGATAAAATTTCGGCGAATAAAAAACCAAACGACATAGAGGCTAAAGTCCAGCAGCAAGCCCGCCAATATTTAACGCTAGCTGATTTAATTTTATTTCTGGTTGATGCCAAAACCGGCTTATTGCCGATGGACAAGCAGATGGCCTTGTTTGTTAAAAAATTCTTAAAAGAAACGAAAAAAATAATTCTGGTGGCCAATAAAGTTGATAATTTCCGGCAGGCTGGGGAAATCGCTGAATTTAATAAACTGGCTTTAAGCGAGCCCTGGCCGGTTTCAGCCGCGACTGGCGCCGGCACCGGGGATCTGCTTGACCTGGTTGTTAAAAAAATTAACCCCGTTAGAAATTCCAAATTCCATCAAGACAAAGAGCGACAAGACATTATTTCTAACGGGGTAAAATCGGCTAAGAAGGGCGGTCCGGCCAAGGAAGAATTACCGGAAGCGATAAAAGTTTGCATCATCGGCAAACCCAACGTCGGCAAATCAAGTCTGCTTAATTCAATCCTGGGCTATGAAAGAGTGATTGTCAGCCCGCAACCGCACACTACCCGCGAACCGCAGGATACAGAAATAATTTACAAGGAAGAGCCAATTATCCTCGTTGATACGGCCGGCATCAGCAAAAAAGGAACAAAAACCAAAGGATTAGAAAAACATGGAATTGCCAAATCCTTAAAAGCTTTGGAAAAATCCGATATTGCCTTATTAGCCATTGATATAAATCAAGACCTAACCCACCAGGATGCAAAGCTGGTTGAAGAAATAGTGGAAAGAAAGGCCAGTTTAATTATTATCGCCAACAAATGGGACCTAATTGCGAAGAAAGACACAAAGAAATATTCTAACTATATTTACGACTCGTTCCCTTTCGCGACCTGGGCTCCGATTCATTTCACTTCTGCTTTAACCGGCAGTAAGGTAAAAAAAATCCTGGATTTAGTTTTGGAAGTTAATGAAGGAAGAAAAATAAAACTGGGAGATTCCCAGCTTAATAAATTCTTGCTAAAAATTGTAAAAATTCATTTGCCGGCTAAAGGCAAGGGCACAAAAAAGCCTCATATCTACGAATTAAAACAAATTAAAGATAACCCGCCTAAATTCCAGCTGCGAATCGGAGCCAAAGACAATCTCCATTTTTCTTATGTCCGCTTCATCACCAACCGCCTGCGGGAAAAATTCGGATTTCTCGGCACGCCAATTACGATGGAAGTTAGCAAAAATAAAGGAGCACGCGGCCAGCACAATAGTTAGCAAAAATAATCAAGTTCCAATAATCAAACAATAAATAATAATTAATAATCAATTAACTGAAGTGTTTTGGTTATTGAAGTTTAATTATTGAATATTGTTTGTCCGCCAGCTGGCGGATTGATTATTAGTTATTTATCCAAGAAACATTATGAAAATTATTATTGGTCTGGGCAATCCAGGCAAAAAATACGAAAACACTCGGCATAATGTCGGTTTTGCCGCCGTTGAGGCTTTGGTGGAAAAAATTGGAAGCAGCTGGGAAAATAATAAAAAATTCCAAGCCCAAATTTGCCAAGGAGGAAATACCATTCTGGTTAAACCGCAGACCTTTATAAATAATTCCGGCCAATCCGTCCAGGCGATTTTATCCTACTATAAATTATTGCCCAAAAAGCTGGGGATGTTTAAGATTAAAGACAGCGATTTGTCAGAAATTTTAACCGTCATCCATGATGATATTGATATTTCCTTGGGCAAACATAAAATTTCCGTTGATTCTCGCTCGGCCGGCCATAGAGGCGTCCAGTCAATTATTAACCATCTTAAAACTAAAAATTTCACCCGGATAAGAATCGGCATCCGTACGGAAATGGCCAATAGAATGCCAGCGGATCAGTTTGTCTTGCAGAAATTCAGGGGAGAAGAGTTAAAAATTATTGACGGTTTAATCAATAAAATAATTTCTGAAATTTAAGCTTAAGATATGTTCATAATAAAAACCCCATTAGAAAGCCAAAACTTTCTAACGGGGTAAAGAAAAAAGACCCTATCAATTGAAACGGGTCTTTTTTGGTCGGAGTGGCGGGACTTGTCCGCTCGTCTTTCGCGAGCGGATCCGCTCAATCGCACAGCGATTTGAAGCTGAAACCCCGCCTACTTGAAGTAGCCGCTCTGGCCAAACTGCACCACACCCCGACCTTAAAATAGAGAAAAATGAATAATGTTCAAAATATTGCCTAGGAGCAAGGACACAAGGCCCTATTTAAGACTCCGGCCAAATCAAGGAGGGTCAATTTAACTTTCATCACTCCTAGACAAAATTTTAAATATTATGAGATGGTTTCAAAACTGTTTCTACTGCCCGTCTCGCCTTCGGCTTGCCGAGGCGGACAATTTGCTATTCTCAACCGATACTTCGTCAAGCTAGCGCGAAATGATTTTCACCGTAATGCTATTACGGCTCAAATCGTTTCGCTGGCTTTCCTCGTCTCGGCTGAGAAATATCTAAATTTCGTAACGAAACAGTTTTGAAACCATCTCTATCTTTCCCTATTTTAATATGTTAAAATATTTTAAGTAATTAAGAAAGCGACCAATAATTTAATTTAAGAAATAAATCTTAATAACCAACTTTCCAATCGCCTCCAATTTACTACTTGCTTAATAAGGGACAGATTAGTTTATAAATCACCAAGGAGGAAGGCAATCTATGAACTAACGCCCAGAAGCAAGTAGTAAGCTGAGGGCCATTGGTTTACCCCGTTAGAGAAATTACACTGCTTGTTAACGGCTTTTCTATTATTAAAGGTATTGCACCCGAGTGGAAAATGGCCAGCTTCTAGCCCACGACTCTTTGATTTTAAAACAACTACGGCGGAATCGTCTATTTTTAACCCTTGCCCTGTTAGAAAATTTCTCTAACGGGGCGAGGAGTTTTGATATATTATATTAGCATACCTTAAATTTTTAGTCAAGATTAGTCAAAAATTAAAAATATGGAAAACCTGAAATACTGGGTAGCTTTAAATAATTTCCCAAAATTCGGGCCAATCCGATTTAAAAGACTGCTGAAATATTTTCTCCCCCGGGATAGCCGCCTGGAAAACGCTTTCCGGGCCGGTATTCCGGAACTTATAAAAGCCGGCATTGAAGAAAATATCGCCGAAGAATTTACCGCGGCCAGAAGGGAAATTAATCCTGACCGCCTTGTCGCCAAGTCAGCGGAAGAAGATATAAAGGTTATGACTATTACTGACAAATCTTACCCTAAACTGCTGACGGAAATTTATAATCCGCCGCCTCTTTTATATTATAAAGGGCAATTTGATCTAAAAAACGATTTTACTTTAGCCGTGGTCGGAACGAGAAAATATACCAATTACGGCCAGCAAATAGCCGATTATCTGGTAAAAGATTTGGCGCGCAATAACTTGACCATTGTCAGCGGCCTGGCTTTAGGCATTGACGCTTTGGCCCATTTAGCCGCTTTAGAAGTTGGGGGCAAAACTATCGCCGTTTTAGGTTCGGGGTTAGACAAACAAAATATTTATCCCTCGCAAAACCGCTATTTAGCCGATAAAATTATAGCCTCCGGCGGGGCTATAATTTCGGAATTGCCCCTTGGCACTCCGCCCCTAAGGCATAATTTTCCCCAGCGCAACCGCCTTATTTCCGGCTTAAGTTTGGGAACTTTAGTTATAGAAGCCGGAGAAAAATCCGGGGCTTTAATCACGGCCGCTTATGCCCTGGAGCAAAACCGCGAAGTGTTTGCCGTGCCGGGCGGTATTCATTCGCCCGCTTCCGCCGGGCCCAACAATCTTATAAAAGACGGGGCAAAGGTTGTTACCAGCCCTGCTGATATTATTGAAACCCTTAATCTGACTCAAGCCACGGCCTATATTAACACTAAAAAAATAATGCCGGAAGGAGAAAATGAGAAAAAAATAATTTCTCTTCTTTCCTTTGAGCCGGTCCATATTGACGAGCTCGTCCGCTCTTCCGGGCTTGACACCGCCGCTGCAAATAGTACACTGGTCATAATGGAAATGAAAGGCATGATAAAAAATTTAGGCGGCATGTATTATATTTTAGCCAGGTAAGCCAAAATAGTATGAACCCCGTTAGAAATCTTATCAGTTAAAGAATAAAAAATTTTAACGGAAAAAATTTTAAAAAAAAATTAAATAAATATTTACAATTAAATAATATTAAGATATTATATGGAAAAAGAAACCAAAAAAATTTCTAACGGGGTTAACAAACAAGAAAAAACTGATCTGCTTCTAGCTCTCTTTATCGGCTCTTTAACCGCTGCTAATTTTTTAGGGGGAAAAATAGTTGCTTTTGACCTCCCGGCCTGGCTGGGTTATATCCTTAATTTCCTTTTTACCCCTCTCTTTTTTATTATTAATACTGCCGCTGCTTCCTTGAGCAATTTTACCGTCTTAACTGCCAACCCCTTTATTTCTTATCAATTTTTTGATGCTATCCATGTATCTGCCGGCATTCTGGCTGTCCCCATAATGTTTCTTGTAACCGATATTGTTGAAGAAGTTCTGGGTATGGAAAAAACTAAAAGTTTTATCAAAGCCGGCATTTTTACCATGCTAATCCTCCTTGGCCTGACGGCTTTGGCGGTTTGGCTTCCGGCCGACCCGTCAAGAAAATATTTTTCCCAGGAAGCCTACGCCTCTATTTTCGGCATTTCCCTGCGCATGATGCTGGCTTCTATTATCGCTTTCGTCTTAGCCCAAAGCCATGATATCTGGTCCTTTAATTTCTGGCGCGAAAAAACAAAAGGCAGGTGGCTATGGTTAAGAAATAATGCCTCCACTATCGTCAGCCAGTTTATTGACTCAACTGTTTTTATGTTTATTGCTTTTTACGGCTTAACGGAAAAATTTACCGCCGCCTATATTTTTGGCCTGATTATCCCTTATTGGATTTTTAAAATTTTATTTTCCTTACTCGATACTCCTTTCTGCTACCTGGGAGTAAGATGGCTAAAAAACAATGACAAATAATAATTACCAGCCAGCGGTAAAATTTTTAGAATCCCTGGATAATATCCCCGGCCCGGATTACCTAAAAGCGGACAAGAAAGGTAATCGGTCTTTTTTTATTAAACGATTGAAGTTCCTTCTTAAGCTCTTAGGCAACCCGGAAAAAGATTTTAAATATATCCATGTCGCCGGCACTTCAGGCAAAAGTTCGCTTACCTACATGCTCCAGTCTATATTAACCGCGGCGGGAATAAAAACGGGCGCCTATTTTTCCCCTCACGCTACTGACACGACGGAAAGAATAAGGACCGGCGATAAATATATTTCTCCGGCTGACTTCACAAGACTGATTAACCGGATTAAACCACATCTTTCCTTTTGCGCAGCCAAAAGCCGTTATGGCACACCTTCTTATTTCGAGACTTTAGTGGCTTTAGCCTTTCTTTACTTTAAGGAAAAAAAATGTAAATATGTGGTCTTGGAAGCGGGGCTGGGAGGGAGTTTTGACGCCACCAATGTTATCCCCAGGCCGGAAGCAGCCGTTATCACCAACATCGGTTCGGACCACAATGAAATTTTGGGAGAAACAAAAGCCAAAATTGCCCGGGATAAAGCGGGAATTATCAAAAAAAATTCAATTCTCTTGACCGGCGAAAAAAATCCGGCTCTCCTGAAAATCTTTAAAAAAATTTGCCGAAGAAAAAGATGCCAATTTCAAAAAATTAACTTTAAGTTTGAAGCCATACAAAATGATTTGACCGGCACCAAATTTAAATATGAAAATAATATTTATCAAACAAAGTTTTCCGGCGAACATCAGATAAAAAATGCCCTCTTAGCCATTGAAACCATTAACTCTATAAAAAATAAAAAAATCAAACCGGCAATTATTAAAAAGGGATTGTCCAAAACTTTTCTTCCCTGCCGCCTGGAAGTTATTCAAAAAAAACCGATTATTATTCTTGACGGCGCCCATAACGCTGATAAGATGAAAGCTACGGCTGATTTTATAAAAAATATCAAATTCAGGAAGCTTCATCTTATTATTGCCCTTGCCGAAGATAAAAAATTATATCATACTCTTAAATATATAATTCCCCTTGCTGCTCAAGTATACTTAACTCGGTTTCTTCTGGCTGGGCGGAAAAGCAAAAACTTAAAAATGATGTCTGGGGTGTCAAAAAGACTAATTTCTTCCCCGTCCGCTACTATTAAAATTTTTGTTGATCCCTGGCAGGCGTTAGAAGAAGCTTTGGTTAAAGCGGGCAAGGATGATATGATTCTAATAACCGGTTCATTTTTTCTTGCCGGAGAGTTAAGGAAAAAATGGATAACCAAATAATATGAGTAAAAATTTAATTATTGTTGAATCGCCGACAAAAGCCAAAACTATAACAAAATTTTTAGGGCCGGATTATAAAATTGAGTCTTCTTTCGGGCATATCCGCGATTTGCCGAAAAGCGTTATGGGGATTGATATGGAAAACGGCTTTATCCCCAAATACGTTATTCCGGCCAAATCAAAAAAAACCATCGCTAAACTAAAAATTTTGGCCAAAAAAGCGGAAACCATAATTCTGGCTTCTGATGAAGACCGGGAAGGAGAAGCGATTGCCTGGCATCTGGCCGAAGCCCTGAAACTTGATAAAAAGAAAACCAAAAGAATAGTTTTCCACGAAATTACCAAAGACGCCATTTTAGAAGCTTTAAACAGCCCCCGCCAGATTGACATGAAACTGGTTGACGCCCAGCAGGCCCGCCGGATTTTAGACCGGCTGGTCGGCTATGAGCTTTCCCCTTTCCTCTGGAAAAAAGTGGCGCGCGGCTTATCGGCCGGCCGGGTGCAATCCGTAGCGGTCCGCTTAATCGTCGAACGGGAAAAAGAAATTAAAAAATTTGAACCAAAAGAATACTGGAGCATTCTGGCTAACCTTAAAAAACAAAAAACTGAAGAGGAATTTATTGCCGCTTTAAATAAGATAGGCGAAAAAACCGTTGATAAGCTGGAAATAAAAAGCCAAAATCAGGCGGAAAAAATTTTAAAGGAGCTTAAAGGCGCCCGCTATCTGGTGGCCGCGGTGGAAAAAAAAGAAAATAAAAAAAATCCTCCCGCGCCTTTTACCACCTCCACTCTGCAGCAGACCGCCAACCGCTGGCTTGGCTTTTCCGCCAAGCAGACTATGACGGTCGCCCAGCAGCTGTACGAAGTCGGCTTAATCACCTATATGAGAACGGATTCCCTGAATTTATCCAATAAATTTTTAACCGACGCCAAGGATTATTTAGAAAAAGAATTGGGGAAAAAATATTCCCTATCCTCTCCCCGCGCTTTTAAAACTAAATCCAAAAACGCCCAGGAAGCCCATGAAGCTATCCGACCGACCGAAGCGGAAAAAACTCCGGAACTGATTAAATCGTTTCTGGTAGGCGGCCAATACAGATTATACAAATTAATCTGGCAAAGGGCCTTGGCCAGCCAGATGCCGGTGGCGTTAGTAGATGCAACCACTATTGATATTGAGGCGGAAAGCACGGTTTACCAGTTTAGGGCCACCGGACAGGTTTTAAAATTTGACGGGTACTTAAAAATTTATCCGGAAAAAAGCAAAGAAATGCAGCTGCCGGCAGTAAAGGAAAAAGAAGAGCTGAACTTAACAAAACTGGACGACCAGCAGCATTTTACCAAACCGCCCGCGAGGTATTCCGACGCCGGCCTGGTTAAGGCCCTGGAAAGATACGGAATCGGCCGTCCTTCCACTTACGCTCCGACCATTGCCACGATTGAAGCGAGAAACTACGTTATCCGCGATGATAATAAAAAATTAGCCCCGACGGACATCGCTTTCGTGGTGATTGATTTATTAGTTAAGCATTTTTCCGAAATCGTTGACTATAAATTTACCGCCGACATGGAAGACAATCTGGATAATATTGCCGGAGGTAAAACCGAGTGGCAGCCGGTAATATCAAATTTCTACAAGCCGTTTCACGATAATTTAACCAATAAATATCAAGAGATTGATAAAAAAGAAATTATGCCCGAAGAAAAATCAAACGAAAAATGCGATAAGTGCGGCGCGCC
>Ga0268279_1001387_pt1 | contig 13470 bp, 17 predicted proteins | sample saktaG_6_FD_190142 | JGI IMG/M metagenome (GOLD analysis project Ga0268279, IMG submission 190142) | Saline water microbial communities from Sakinaw Lake, British Columbia, Canada - sak_2010_1_5_80m | ecosystem: Environmental > Aquatic > Non-marine Saline and Alkaline > Saline ...
GGGGACTAGTTTGTTTTTGGCGGAGGGGGTGGGACTCGAACCCACATGGGCGTTAGCCCGCTTGTTTTCAAGACAAGTTCCTTAGCCAATTCGGAGCACCCCTCCAAAAAATGTTTTATATTTCTTTTCGTGTTTTAAATTATTTGTCCTGATTAAATTAAAATATTTTTTGATCTCTTCCTTATTTTCTAATTGGACGTTTCTTCCTCCTCTGATTCTGGGTGAAAAACCTAACTCTTTCAGTATTGTGGAAACGGAGTAACAAAGTTGTTCAGAATAGCTAGTAATAGCTGTTCTTGGATAACAATAAGTTTTTCCCTTAATTTTATGACGTTCTACGAAAAAACAGCCGTCTGTGTCCATTAATCCTCTAATGCAAGAGATTTTAAAAGATTCCCTCTTTTTTATCCATTCTGGTATATCTAATCCTTGTTTTAATTTATTGCCGACTTTTAAACCTATAGAACGACAGAAATTTACCAATTTTACTCTAGATATAGTAACTTTAACTACTGACGCACCCATACCTTTTGAATAAATACTAGGCTTTACACCAAAAAGTTTCGTAAATAAATATGTAACGAAAGCAATATATTCTCCATCAGTCTTAGGATCAAGTGATATTATCACTTGGCTTTTGGTAATACCGCCATCGCCTAGAACGATTCCTACAAATTCAGCCAAATCAACACTTTTACGAGGCTTTCTTATTTCTTTAGGATGAGATAACAAGTCTTTGTTGAACTGTCCTTCTTTTTCCCACCATTCATACCATTTTTTCTTTCTATATTCTGGATCACCTCCTATCCTACCATATTTTTTTAAAACAGCCAAGGCACCCAACTTAGAACTGTTCTTAATATACCAGTACTGGTCTTTTACGGTAATACTCTTTGGCATTTTAATTTTTGAAAACTGAAGGATTTTCTCCAAGACACTCAATGGCAAAGAATAGTTTTCCAACTTCCAATCGTTGAGAGTTCTTCTATGAACTCCTATTTTATCTGCAAATTCCCCCCAAGACAAACCCAAATCTTTTCTAACAGAGTTTAAGAAGTAGTTTTGTTGCCCAGTGGAGAATATCACTCTTTTATTAGCTTGATATATCGGTTCAGCCATTATTCCATAATACCATAATTTGATTATTTAAACAGCAAAGATTAAAATTGACTTTTTATTGTTTTAAGATTAAAATAAAGCAACAAGGAGGAGTCGCGTAATGGTATCGCAGCAGATTGCTAATCTGCGCCGCGCAAGTGGCCTGTGGGTTCGATCCCCACCTCCTCCGCCAATTTTTAAAATTAAAGAAAAAATTATTATTAATTAAAAAATAATATGGAAAAAATAGAAGTACAAAATTCTCCTGAAAATAAACAGGAAGATCTAAAACAAAAAACGGAGGAAGTAATTAAAAATGCGCATTCTGCAGAAAAAGAAGCAAAATATTTAAGCATCTTAATAATTGTGGTTGGAATTATTCTTATTATTCATGCTTTTCTCCCTACAAATTTATATACCAAGATTTTAATGGACGTAATTATCACTTTTCTTTTAGCTAGTGGAATTTCTTTCTGGTTTAGATCTAAAAAAAGGAATAAATAAATCTTAGCAAAGTCTAGTACAAAATCTATATTATATAAATCTGCATAAGCCTGGCTTATGCAGGTTTTTTGTTTTCCACATATCTTGTTTTTTATTTCTATGTTAAAATTAATTAATTAGATGTTGAGTTGATTTTATGTTAGAAAAATTCAGTAAATTATTTAGAGTAAAGCCTAAGAAGTTTTTAGGTATAGACATTGGTGCTTCTTCTGTAAGGATGGTTGAACTTAGTAGAAAAGGAAAAGGATTTAAACTAGAAAACTATGGAGAGATGAGTCTTGCTCAACCTGATGGAAAACCTTTCAAAGAGTTTAAGGGGAATACAATTCGTTTATCCAGTAAAGAAGTTGCTGAAAATATAAGTGCTATTATAAAAGAGGCAAGGATTGAAACTAAAGATGCTTGTTTTTCTATTCCTGATTTTGGAACTTTTTTCACCAATATTGAAATTCCAGTTATGGATGAAGAAGAGATTGCTCAAGCAGTAAAATATCAATCGAGAACATATATTCCTCTCTCTTTAGATGATGTTACTTTGGACTGGTCTGTTGTTGAAGGGACACCATCTAAAACAAGTTTGAAGATTTTAGTTGTAGCGATACCTAATGATATTATTGCTCACTACAAAAAGGTGACAGTTCTCACATCTTTAAACTTAAGATTTTTAGAGCCAGAAGTTTTTGCCCTAGCAAGATCGTTGGTTAAAGAAGATAAAAAGGTAAGTGGGCTGATAGACATAGGAGCGACCAGTACCACGTGCAGTATTTTAGAAGATAAAAAAGTGAAAATAAGTCATAGTTTTAATGTTGCTGGTAATGAATTAACAAATGTGATAGCGAGATCTCTTAATATAGGGTATAATGAAGCAGAGGATCTTAAAAAGAAACAAGGCCTTCTTCCAAAAGATGAAACAGGGAATCCAGAAGATATTAGGAAGCTCTTGATTCCGTTAGTAGGATCTATTTTAGATGAAACTAAAAAAGCATTTCGCGATTTTTATACTCGAGAAGGAAAAGAGGTTCAAGAAGTTTTATTATCAGGTGGGTTAGCTCTCATGCCTGGATTAAAAGAATTCTTCTCAGTGGAACTTAAAAAACCAATTATTTTATCAGATCCATTTTTTGGCATTGAAGCTCCAGCAATGCTTTCAAACACTTTAAAAGAAATAGGACCTTATTATGGAGTAGCTATCGGTTTAGCATTAAAAGGTCTAGAATAAATATATGGCAATAGAAATTACATCTAAATCAGGGATCACCAGAACTTCTTCTTGGATTTTAATAGGAATAGTTCTTTGTGTGGTCTTAGCGATTATTGTTGGAGCTTTTTATCTTTACTTCACCTTAACTATAAATAAGATGAATAAAGAAATTGAAGAAAAAGATAAAGCGTCAGCTATCTTAACGGAGAATATACTTAAAAAAGAAGCAGAAATTCTTCCACTAAAAACCAAAATATCGGACTTTAGTGTTTTAATTAATAAACACGAAACTCCCTATAATGTTTTTGAAATAATAGAGAAGAACTGTCTTCCAGAAGTTTGGTTTTTTAAATTTAGCTTTGATATAGAAAAGCAGAAAGTGTCTCTTCTTGGTAAAACAGAAAGCTTTGAACTTCTAGAACAACAATTAACTGTTTTCAAAAAAGAGTCATCACTTAAAAAGGTGATATTAACTAGTCTTTCAACAGGAGAAGAGGGGGAGATCGAATTCGCTCTTGATCTTATTTTTGATTCAGAAGTATTTAAACTAAGTCTTCAATAATATGATTATTTTAAAAAGATATATACCAGTTTTCATTATACTCATTATGATCGCTATAATAGTGGTTGGTTATCTTTTTGTCTGGCCTCTTTACGGTAAATATATAGAAATAAAAGGAGTGTTTGATATAAAAGATGAAGAGGTTAAAGCTAGGCAAGAATATTTACCTAAACTAGAAGCAATATCTCAAAGACTCTCAGAACATAGTAACGAGATTGTTATTGTTAATTCAGCTATTCCGTCAGATGTCTCTATAGCAGCTCTCTTTGATTATTTTGAAAAGATGACAGCTCAAAGTGGCCTGATTCTTAAAAACGTAGATGGATCTAAGCTTTTCGATTCTAGCTCAGCAGGAGAGACAGGAGAGTTTTCAAAAAATATAAGCAAAATGCCTTTTTCGGCAACGCTAACAGGAGAGTATGATTCTTTCAAGAATTTCCTTAGAGATATTTATTTGAGCTCTAGAATGATAAACGTTAATCTGGTGGACTTTAGTCTTATCGGTGAAGATTCAACTTTATTTGATTTTAAAATTAACTTAGAAACTCAATCATATAAATAATATGGTAGTAGAATTTAGACAACAAAGAAAAAAACAAAAACTTTTATTAATTGCTGTTATAGTAGTGCTGCTAATCACAGCTGTGATATTGTATTTCGGGTTTTTTAAAAAAGTAAAAGTGACTGTTATTGGAGCGGTTCCAGAAAATCTAATAAAAGAAATCGATGTTGACTTCAGTGTTCTAGAGGATCCATTTTTTGATATACTTGTCACATTTGAACCGATTCCAGAATATGATGGAGAGATAGGAAGAGAAAATCCATTTATTTCATATTAAAGAAAGGATTAAAAAATGACATTAATCAAAGAGTTAGTTAAAAAGAAGGTTTTAGACAAATCTAAAGCGACTGAATTAGAGTATGAAGTCAGAACCTCTGGAAAGAGAGAGGAAGATATTATTTTAGAACAAAAGATTGTTTCAGAAGATTTTTTATTTGGATTAAAAAGCGACCAATTAAAAATTCCTCTTAAAATAGTTTCTCCAGATGATATTCTTTTGAAAGCATTAGAAACAATCCCAGAAGCATCAGCAAAGTATTATAAGATGATTCCTTTATCTAAAGATGGGAATAACTTAGAAATAGGAATGATTTATCCAGAGGATTTGAAAGCAAGAGAAGCGTTAGAGTTTCTAGCTCGTCAGAATGAATTCAATTATAAGATTTATTTAATGACGATATCAAACTTCAATGAAATTTTTAAAAAGTACAGAACATTAAGAAAAGAAGTAACCAGAGCATTAGAAGAGCTAGAAGTTGATCTTAAAAAAGAACGAACTGATGACAAGAAAAAGAGAATAAGCTCAACTGAGCTTGAGAGAATTGTTGAAGAAGCTCCTATTTCAAAGGTTGTGGCTGTTATTCTCAGACACGCTGTTGACGGAAATGCTTCAGATATTCATATTGAACCAGGCAAAGAAAGATTGAGAGTCAGATTCAGATTGGATGGTATTTTACATGCTAGTATTTATTTACCAATAAGGATCTTGCCAGCTGTTGTAGCTAGAATTAAGATTTTAGCTACTTTGAAGATAGATGAGACAAGAGTCCCTCAAGATGGCAGATTTTCTACTAGAATTGCTGATCGTGATATTGATTTCAGAGTTTCAACTTTGCCAACTAACTTAGGTGAGAAGGTTGTTATTAGAATCTTAGATCCAGGGCAAAGGAAGGTTGATTTTGAAGAGTTAGGAATATCAGGTAGAAATCTTAAGGTAATCCAAAGAGCATTTACAAAAACATACGGAATGATTTTAGCTGTTGGTCCGACAGGTTCTGGTAAGTCAACTACTCTTTATTCTATTTTAGGCGTTTTTAATAAAGAAGAAGTCAACATATTAACCTTAGAGGACCCGGTAGAGTATTCTATAGAAGGAGTTAATCAATCACAAGTAAGGCCAGAAATTAAATACACCTTTGCCAATGGTCTTCGTTCAGCCTTGCGTCAAGACCCAGACGTCTTAATGGTTGGTGAAATTAGAGATGAAGAAACAGCCTCTCTAGCTGTTCATGCTGCTTTGACAGGACATGTTTTACTATCGACATTACATACTTCTAATGCAGCTGGTGCGATTCCAAGATTAATTGATATGGGTATCAAGCCGTTTCTTTTACCATCAACATTAAATTTGATAATAGGTCAAAGATTGGTTAGAAAACTTTGTCCGCATTGTAGAGAAAAAACGAAACCAAACGTAGTAACAGAAAAGATGATAAGAGAAACGCTTAATGGAATACCAGAAATTTCTAAAGAAGGGCTCGATATTCCTAAGGAAATATTCTTCTATAAACCAAAAGGATGTAAAAGATGTGGCATGGGTTATTCGGGAAGAATAGGAATATATGAAGTTTTAGAAATGACTCAACAACTTTCAGATCTGACTATAGCTAAACCATCGGAGAGTGATATTAAAAAGGAAGCCGACCGTCAGGGTATGATTACAATGAGACAAGATGGTATCCTTAAGGTTTTAAAGGGGCTAACTTCTCTAGAAGAAATATTAAGAGTTGCCGAAGAAAAATAAAGACACGACACCAATACACTAATTATCAAATATTTAATCCAAAGTTTATGAAAAAGATATTATTAGTAGAAGACGATCCATTTTTGATCGAAATATACACAACAAAATTAAAAGAAGAAGGCTATGAGGTTGAGACAGCCGAAGATGGCGATACAGCCTTAAGAAAGATAAAAGAAATTCCTTTAGAGTTAGTGCTTTTAGACATTGTTTTACCTAATTTTAACGGCTGGGAAATATTAAGAAAGATTAATTCTGACAAAAAAGACGTTAAGGTCGTTATTTTATCTAATCTAGGGGAAAAAGAGGAAGTTGAAAAAGGGATGAAATTAGGAGCAACGAAATATCTAGTTAAAGCTCATTACACTCCTAGCGAAGTTATAAAAGAAGTTAAAAAAATATTAAACTAATATGAGTAATGATAATGTTCTCAAAGAACTTTTGGAAACAGTTTTAAATCAAGGAGCATCTGATTTCCATATTTCCGTTGGGCATCCACCTGTTTTAAGGATTGGTGGAAGGCTAGTCCAATTAGTGAGAAAAAGGGAGCTTTCTCCAGAAGACTCTAAAGCTCTGGCTTTTGAATTAATGAGTAAAGAGCAACAAGAAAGGTTTGTTAACGATAAAGAGATAGACTTTTCATATAATTTTGAAGATAAAGCTAGATTTAGAGTTAATATCTTTTATCAAAGAGGGAATATTTCTTGTGCCCTTCGCTATATTCCTAATAAAATTGCTACTATAGAAGATTTAAGATTGCCAGCTATTGTTCACGAATTTACCAGATCAGCTCAGGGGTTCTTTTTAGTCACTGGGCCATCTAGTCAAGGTAAGTCAACTACTCTAGCTGCTTTAGTTGATGAAATAAACCATACAAAAGCAGTTCATATCGTTACTATTGAGGATCCTATTGAATATGTCTTTGAAGATGATAGATCAATTATAGATCAGAGAGAACTTGGTCATGATACTTTAAGTTTCTCCAAAGCATTAAAGGCAACCTTTCGTCAGGATCCAGATGTAATTATGGTTGGTGAAATGAGAGATGCTGAAACAATATCAACAGCAATTACAGCTGCTGAAACAGGTCATTTAGTTTTAGCAACATTACACACTAATTCAGCTTCTCAAAGTGTTCATAGAATTGTTGATAGCTTCCCAGGAACTCAACAAAATCAAATAAGAGCACAGCTTTCAGGTTCTTTATTAGGGATAGTTTCTCAAAGATTAGTTCCAAGAATTGAAGGTGGTCTTATTCCTGCTTGTGAGATAATGCTTAATACACCGGCTGTTTCTAATTTAATAAGGGAAAACAAGGTTCATGAGATTCCTATGGTTATTGAAACTTCAAGCGAGATAGGAATGATTTCTTTAAACAGATATTTAGCTGACTTGGTGAGAGCAAAAGAGATTTCTATGGATGTCGCTCAAAATTATTCGTTAAATCCAGTAGAGTTACGTAGTTTAGTTAAAAGATAATATATGAAATTTAACTATCAAGCAAGAACAAATGCAGGGGACGTAAGAGTCGGGGTTATTGAGGCTTCTTCAAGAGATTCGGCTTTTACAACGTTAAAATCCCATGGTCTTTATGTCACTGCTCTTGAAGAGATAGAACTTCCTTTTTATGCCCAAAAGCTTAATATCTTTGAAAGGGTTACTAAAAAAGACATTGTTGTTTTTTCAAGACAATTATCGATAATGATTAAATCAAAAGTTCCTCTAGTTGAAACATTAAGAACTATTGCTAAGCAAATTAGAAAAACAACTTTTAAAGAAAAGATAACTAAAGTAGCCGAAGAGATAGAAGGTGGGTCAACTCTTTCCAAGTCTTTTGCTATTTTTCCGAAAGTATTTTCCCCTTTCTATATCAATATGGTTAAATCAGGAGAAGCTTCGGGAAAGCTTAATGAGATATTTTCTCATTTAGCGGATTATTTAGAGAGAGAAGATGAATTTCGTTCAAAGATAAGAGGAGCAATGGTCTATCCCATCTTTATTATATTTGTTTTTATAGCTGTCGTTGGAATAATTATGATTTATGTTATTCCTCAATTAACAGAAGTGCTAAAATCAGCTGGAACAGAACTTCCACTGGCGACAAGAATAGTAATAGCTGTCTCAGAATTTCTTAAAGCAAAATGGTGGGTTGTTTTAATAGCTTTAATAGCAGCTATAGCTGGATTTTTTAAATTCTCTAGAAGTGTAGCTGGTAAGGATATCTTAGATAGATTTTTTCTTAAAGTTCCTTTGTTATCTGGTTTTTTGAAGAAGCTTTACCTTTCTCGTTTAGCTTTGAATCTTTCTACTCTGATTTCAGGAGGACTTCCTATCTCCCAAGCATTAACAATCACTGGAGAAGTTGTTGGTAACAATTATTATAAAGAGGTTATTTTTGAAACAAGAGATAAGGTTAAGGGTGGTGAGCCAATTAGTACTACTTTAGAAAAATACCCCGATATTATTTCTCCCCTTTTCTTTCAAATGATAGTTGCTGGAGAGAAAACAGGATCAATTGATGAATCATTATTAAATGTCGTTGATTTTTATCAGAAAGATGTGGATAGAAGTTTGGACACCTTTGTCCGATTGCTAGAGCCAGTTTTTATTATTCTTTTAGGAGGAGTTGTCGCTGGTTTGATGGGGGCAGTTTTAATGCCATTATACTCCGGCGGGTTGATGTAATGTTTTCCACAGCTTGACTTGTTATTACTGTGCTATAATTAAAGAAAATATATAAAAGGTCGATTAATTAAATTATTTTAATTCCGAAATAAAATGAAAAAAGGTTTTACATTAATTGAATTATTGGTTGTAATCGCAATCATTGGTATTCTTGCATCTATCGTATTAGTATCTCTTGGAACAGCTAGGAATAAAGCAAAGGACGTTGCTATTAAAGCAGATTTATCTGGACTAAGAAGTGCCGCTGAATTATTTGCTGCCGACAATGGCGATGCTTATACTGGTTTTTGTACAGAGACAGGCGGTGATTATTCAAGGGTAGCTGCTAGTGTTCCAACTGCAATTTGTGACGATGATGCTGATGTTTGGGCTGTTTGTGCTCCATTGATAGCGGTTCCTGACGATTACTTCTGTGTTGATAGTAACGGAACGGCAAAGCAAATTACGGGAACTTGTGCTAGTATTACTGTTTGTCCATAAGGAATTAGTTGAATGTTAATGAAAGACTATCAGTTCAGAAAGAGAACGTTTGTTCAACCCTGTTTTTGTAAAAAAAACAGGGTTGGATTTACTTTAGTAGAGGTTTTAGTCGTTGTCGCAATAACAGGTTTATTGGCAACTATTATTTTAGTTAGTATGAGAGATAGTAGAGATAAAGGTAGAGATGCTGGTATTAAATCATCAATGTTAGAATTAGCTAAAGCCTCGGAGTTTCTTTATAACAACACTGCTAGTTATGAGGGTGTTTGTAATAATGAAGATACGACTTTATCTGGTAATGGTGATTTTGGCAGGATAAATATCTATATCATTAGGCAAAACGGAACGGTTAGTTGTAAGGATAGTGAAAACAGATATGCTATTATTTCATCATTAAATCAAGCTGATTGTTGGTGTGTTGATTCAGATGGTGATTCTAAGGAAATAGTTTTAACTGGTAGCGATACTTGTGATAGCGTTTTGGTGGATACAGATTGCCCATAGTTATTATCTATCTTTATTTTTTTGGGAGCTATGCTCCTTTTTTTGTTTCTGCTATAATAAGACAATGACCGGTTTATTTGTTTTTATTTTTGGTTTGTTTATTGGTAGCTTTTTAAATTGTACTGTCTATAGATTGGAGAACAGTAAGAGTTTCTTAAAGGGACGTTCCTTCTGTCCTAATTGTAAACAGACTTTAAGTTGGCTTGATTTAGTTCCTATTTTTAGCTTTCTTTTCTTAAAGGGTAAGTGTCGTTATTGTCAGAAGAGAATTTCTATCCAATATCCATTAGTTGAATTATTAACAGGATTATTGTTTTTGTTGATTTGGCTGTTAGCTTCGGATATTGTTTTCTGGTTTATTATTTCTTGTTTTTTAATAATTATCTTTATTTATGATTTAAGACATTTTATCATTCCAGACAGAGTATTATTTCCTGCGATTATAATAGCATTGGGATATATCTTTGTTTTCAAGTATGATTTACTTGCTGAGCATATTCTCTCTGCTATCGGAGCCAGTGCTTTCTTCTTATTCATCGTTCTCATTTCTCGTGGTCGTGGAATGGGTATAGGCGATGTCAAATTAGCTATTTTAATGGGTCTCTTATTGGGCTTTCCTGATATAATAGTTTCTCTCTTCTTTGCTTTTCTGATTGGTGCTATAATAGGAGTAGGACTTATATTGTTAAAGAAAAAAACTCTGAAGAGTGAAGTCCCCTTTGGCCCCTTTTTAATATTAGGTGTTTATATTGCCTTATTCTTTGGTGATAAAATTGTTAATTGGTATTTTACTTTTTTTCTATGAAAGGTTTTACCCAGCACCACTTGTGGTTGAAAAATAAAGAAAAATTAACCAAGCATACTTCTAGTTTTAGAAAAATTAGAAGTGGTGCTGGGTTTACTGTAGTCGAAATTTTAGTGGTAATGGCATTAATCGCTATTTTGTCATTTGTTTTTATTCCTTCTTATCATGTCTACAAAGAACAGTTAGCTGTTCAGCGTTCAGCTAATAAACTTTCTCAAGATATCCGTTTAGTTATGGAAAGAGCGATGTCAGCTTTGGAAAAAACAGAATGTTCTTCGTTGATTTCAACCTATAGACACGGTATTTATTTAACTGAAGATAATCCAGATAAATATATCTTATTTGCTGATTGTAATGGCAATAATCAGTATGATGCAGCAGATGTTTTAATCAAAGAAGAAGTGTTTGAGACGGGAGTTGAGATTTGTGATTTAACTCCTAATTTTGTTAATATAGTTTTCGAGCCACCAGACCCAACTATTTATATCAATGGGTCTGATACAGCGACAATCATTCTTCGATCAAAAAATTATTATGATAAACAAAGAACAGTTACTATTAATAAAGCAGGTTTAATAGATGTCGACTAAAAAAGGGTTTACCCAGCACCACTTTTATGTATTATGTTTATATACTAAAAAGTATTATAAAAAAAGATGAAATGTATATAGGATCTACAATTAATTTGAAAAAGAGAATTGAAGAGCATAATAATGGCAAAGAAACATCAACTAAACGTTATAAGCCGTGGTATGTTTTGTATTATGAGGCGTACAATGAAGAAAAGCTTGCTAGGACTAGAGAGAAAAAATTAAAACATCATGGTAATGCTTTGCGAGAATTAAAAAAAAGAGCAGGGATACTAAAAAGTGGTGCTGGGTTTACAATTTTAGAATTAATGACTGCTATTGTTGTTATTTCAATAGGTATTTTGGGTGCTTATTCTGTTGTTCAACAAATGTTTGTCTATACTTCTGTTTCTTCTCATCGTTTAACAGCTGCTTATCTAGCCCAAGAACAAGTTGAGCTTGTTAGGAATGCTAGAGATGTTAATTGGATAAGGGGCGTTGACTGGCGAACAGGATTAGAAAATATTGATTGGGAATCTATCTCTGGATTTAATGGTTATGAAAGAAAAACAACAATTACTTCTGTCCCACCTGAATTAAAAGTAAGGGTTGAAGTTAGGTGGGATATAAGGGGAGAAGATGGCATAATAACAGTTCAAGAAAACTTGTATGACTGGAAAAACTTGTAAAGGGTTTACCCATCACCACTTGTTGGTGAAGAATAAAAAAAGGCTATCTGGTATTGCTTCTGGTTTTAGAAAAAATAGAAGTGGTGCTGGGTTTACATTAGTTGAGATGCTAATCGTAGTGTTGCTTTTTTCTGTTGTTATGGGAACAACAACAAGCGTTTTCACCTCAGCTCTTAAATTACAAAAGTATAATCTTAGTCAGCAACAGCTTTTAAATCAAACAAGTTATGTTATTGAATATATGGGTAGAGCTATAAGAATGGCTAAAACAGGTGGTTGCGTTGTCAATAATTATGAATCAACTAGCTCAAGTTTGAAATTCGGAACCTATAATGATCATTGTTGGAGATTCTACTTAGAAGAAGGTCGCTTAAAAATAGACAAGGATGCTGAGACCTATTTTTTAACTTCAGACGATTTTACTGTTAACGACTTTGAAGTTACGGTTTCAGGAGATGTCTCCGGATCGCAACCCAAAGTAACAATCTATTTTGACATTGAGGGAGAGGTGCCAGGAAAAGAGAATCCGAGAATAAAGATTCAAACAACTATTTCTCAAAGAAACCTTAACTTATAGTCTGTGGAAAACATATTTGCTAATTAGTGGTTAAAGTATTAAAATTACATAATGTTTGATAAAAATAATTATATGAATAAAAAAACTTGGATAATCATCCTTTTAGTAGCCATTGTTATTGTTATTGGCTGTTATTGTTATTTAATTATAACTAAAGATAAGGAGGAAGAAAAAGAAAATATGGAGATGACTATGGAAGAGATATTAAAATCCCTTTCAGCCCCTGAAGGATCAGCCGAACCTATTTCAGAAGAATTACAAAAAAGCATATCAGCTCCTTCTGGAAGTGTAGAATTTTCTCAAGAAGAGATGGACGATATATTAAAAAACTTAAGTGCTCCGAAATAAAAATATGAAAAAACTATTATTTTTAATTATTTCTTTATTAATAATGTCAGCTGGTATGGCTGACGCTGCTACCTGTGCTGATCATGATACGTGGGGTTATGCTTGGTCTGATAATATAGGTTGGCTTAGTTTTAGTTGTCGAAACAATAATCCAGTTGGTTCGGGGATTAATTATGGAGTTGATATTAGCGATACTACAGGAGAAATGTCTGGTTACGCTTGGTCAGAAAACATTGGTTGGATTAGTTTTAATACAAGTGAGTTAAGTTCGTGTCCTTCTGGATCATGTGAGGCAACTGTTGATTTAGAAACAGGGGCTCTTTCTGGTTGGGCAAGGGCTTTAGCTCCAGTAGGTCAGCCACTAGAAAAGACAGGTGGTTGGGATGGCTGGATATCTTTGGGTGGTGCTAGTTACCAAGTCCAAGTTAACTCAGGTCCTAGTCCTTCTGAGTTTGGGGATTGGGCTTGGGGTTCAGACGTAATCGGCTGGCTCAGTTTCAACTGTTCTAATACTGATACTTGTGGAACAGTTGATTACAAAGTTTATACTAGTTTTAATATTGATAAAATTCCTGAAGTTACTCCTGAGGTAAGGGACACGAGTGATGATCCAATTTCGAATTGTTTCGCTACTAGTGCCCCAGTTTTCTTTGACTGGACGTTTGACGATCCAGGCGATACACAATCTGCTTATCAGATCCAAGTAGATGATAATAGTGATTTTTCTTCTCCTGAAAAAGATACAGGTAAAATACTATCTGCTTCAAACTCTTATGCTCCTCCAGGATTACCGTTTAATACAGCTTATTATTGGAGAATACAAGTATGGGACAGTGGGAATCAGTCTTCTGGATGGGTTCTTCCAT
>Ga0268279_1001388_pt1 | contig 13464 bp, 9 predicted proteins | sample saktaG_6_FD_190142 | JGI IMG/M metagenome (GOLD analysis project Ga0268279, IMG submission 190142) | Saline water microbial communities from Sakinaw Lake, British Columbia, Canada - sak_2010_1_5_80m | ecosystem: Environmental > Aquatic > Non-marine Saline and Alkaline > Saline ...
CAGGCGGTACTTACCTGCGCTTTTCTGCGATTAAGGGTGAGAAAGAAATTGTATCTCCAGTCCAGCTTGATACCTGCGGGAATGATCTTGAGATGAGCTTAAGAAATATCATTTCGGGATTTACACACATTGAGGAACAATTGTCAGAAACGCCTGTTGCGATCAGTTTCGGCTTTCCCGGACCGACAGATTACAAGTACGGCATTATCGGTGATCTTATTAACCTGCCTGCATATAGAGGCGGAGTGGCGCTGGGACCAATGCTTGAGGAAAAATTTCAGATCCCGACCTTTATCAATAACGATGCTGACCTTTTTACTTTTGGAGAAACAGTCGCCGGGTTTTTGCCTTATATAAATTCCTTATTAGAAAAAAACAGCAGGTTGAAAAGGTATTATAATCTCATCGGCGGTACTTTCGGCACAGGTTTCGGTGGAGGACTTGTTATTCGGGGAGAACTCTTGACGGGCGATAACTCCGCACAGGCGGAAATAAACCGTATGTGGAATCATCTTTATCCAGATTATTCTGTCGAGGAGAGTGTAAGCAGCAAGGGAGTGCGAAGAGTCTATGCACAAGAAGCATGTATTTCTCTGAATGCTTCGCCTTCTGCAAAAGAGATCTATGAGATCGGCATGGGCTTAATAGATGGGAACAAAAACGCAGCTCACAAAGCGTATGAAGAACTTGGCCTGGCTGCGGGAAATGCCTTTGCCCAGGCAGCAACGCTTATAGATGGTTTGGTCGTGATCGGCGGCGGCCTTTCGGGCGCATGGAAGCTCTTTATGCCTGCACTCATCAAGGAAATGAATACTGCATTCTGCTCCTTTGATAATGAAAAGATAGGTCGGCTTGAAATGAAGGTTTTCAATTTGATGGATGAAAAAGAATTGGATGAATTTCTGCAAGAGCGCATCACGCTTATAAATGTTCCCTTCAGCAATAAAAAAATTCCATATAATGAAGAGAAAAAAACAGGAGTGGGGATTACACAGCTCGGCACCAGCACTGCGACTGCGGTCGGCGCTTATACGTTTGCCCTACATCGCTTAGACAGCTAAACAAGACGTATCTAAGAAAAAGATTTGGTTCACGCAAAGACGCAAAGAGCGCAAAGGAAAAATTGATGTAGGAAACAATCGATAATCTACACCCACTGTGTGAGAAATCCTATTGGAACTATACTGCAAAAGAAAATATTTGTATATTTCATGCAAGATATTATTTGTATTGACATAAAAATTATTTCTAAATCAATTTGCAAATATGGAAAATAATAAAATGGGATATTTATAAAATGATTATAAACAGCGAAGACATAAGAGAATTATACTGCGAATCTTGCAGTATATCAAGATGTTATGCCTTTAAATAAAAATAAAATAGGTTTAATATTATGAAACGATTTATAATAAATTATTTTTTTGTAATATTGTTAATTATTACTACTCCTGCCTATTGTAGTATAATTGATGGACCTGCAGACTTTAGAGTATCTACAAATGGAAAGATAATTTTCTCATTGAATGATAATGTATATGTTCAAATTTCTCGTTATGAAAATGATTGTGTTTTAATTAATTTGAAGTGTTGGGTGTCTTTAGATAAATTAGAAAACCTTCTTCTTAACAAAGGCGTACTACTTGAAAACATAGACGGGAAAATAATTGGAAACATATTAAATGATACGCCAGTACTTAAAATGCATTTTCTGTCCGGTGATAAAGCATGCATATCAATCAGGGGATACACAGATAAATCAAATATAAGAACTATTAATTCATATCCGACTTTAATCCAACCAGTCGACACTTTAAAACTTAATAATTGTATTAAATACTATCTTGAAAATGAATTTAGAAATTGGTGTGAACGCGGAAAGAAATTTTCAGCCCATAGGTTGATGGGCATTGATATAGAAAATGATTTTATTAATGTTTATCTTTGGGCTTATATTATGGAGTATTATCCAGATGGAGACAATATACGAAAAGGATCGGGTTCTAGCATTCCACTGAAGTTAAGATTAATACAATATAAAGATTCTTATATAGTGATCGGCTTCGAAAGAGCTTCTTCCGGTGAAGGATACGGCGAAAGCATAAGGAAAATATTTCCGAAAAAATGTCAGTATAAAATTTTTAATCATACAAAATATTTTAAACCGCACGAATTGGATTTGGAAACGAAGAAACAGGCGGAGAATTATTACAATAAAACGTACAAATCTCGAAATAATTAAATAAGGTTAATAACAAAATTTAAAATGATGAACTAATGCACTCCATACCCTGGACTGCTTATAACTCAACCGACGGGTAGATGGATTCACGCAAAGACGCAAAGAGCGCAAAGGAAAAATTGATGTAGGAAACAATCGATAATCTACACCCACTGTGTGAGAATCTACTACTGTTTATAGAAATAAAAAAAATGGTTTTAAAATTTAATAGCCACTAATGTTTTGCCACTGCCACGATTCTTCCTGCTTCTCTTCCAATCTGAATGTGGAGGCTCTTGTTATACACAGATACTTTAAAATTTTCCTTCGCCACTTACCTCAATAATATATTCGCATAAGTTATAATGAATAAACCGAGACAAAGCCAACCTATAGCCCCTTCTATCATCACAATTGCTTTGGTTAAATTACCAAACGGATACCAATCTCCGATTCCGAGCGTTGAAAATTTGGAGAAAGAAAAATAGAAACAATGCCAGAAAAAATCGAAGTTGTATCGGGATTTTGATTTCATATTTAACATTTTTGTTAATTCGTCAATTCCAATTGACGATGTTATATCTTCGATTAATTTCTGTTTATTGGTTTTGAACTCAAAATCGTATAGAGCGAATTTTTCTTTTAATTCTTTCATCTTCATTTTTTGAAGTTTCTTCTTAATTTTATCCTGCGATATTAAGTGATCTTTTAAATTTGAAATTGATTGCGGAACAAAGAAATAAAAAAACGCAAAAATACAAACGATAAAAAAAGCAAATGGAAAAATCCATAAAGGTTTAACGCCATATCCGCAAGACAACCAATTTAACCAATTAAAAATATTATACAGAACGGACTCGATTAGATGGAGCGGATTATACAATTTTTTATTCCGGTTTTTCCAGAAATCTTTTAAAAAATTTCTACGTTCAATCTGTTTCCATTCGTAATAAAAGTCATCTGCCTCATCCCAGTCACCATTGAATTTATGTGATTTTATTAGTTGAGTGTACATTCTATGAATTTGTCTTAATTCCATTTTTTCAGGATCACCCAGATGACTAATTTTTATTTCTCTATCATAAATATTATCAAACTTTATATCAAGCATACCCTCAAGTATTACGCAATCAATGAAATTAATTGTGGAATTATGACGAAAATTAGAATTATCTAGACTAACAATCACCCTAGTTATTATATAGTCCATTAAAGGTGGGGTATAAAATATTGTATCCGGTTTACTTGATAGATATATAATGCTATAATCTATTTTCTTCTTTTTACTTGAGAGTGTATCCAACAATATTATATTACCATTGTCTGGTTTAGTTGTAAGATTTATTGGAGCATTGATCTGACATTTAACAAATGAGAGATTTGATCCTTCATCAAACAGAAAATTATAGAATTCAGCCCTCCCCCCAAATTCCACTCTAAGAAAAGTCATATTAGATTTAAAATGATTATATGCAAATTGTAAACCATGTTCAAAATTCGAATCTATAAAGGATACATTTGTATTTTTATGAATATTTGTCCGATAAAAATAATTAAACATGCTATTAAAACGAATATTGTTGAAAATTATGTTATTACCACAAAAATTTGACATATTGAAAGAAGTTCTCTCACCATTAAAATTAGATTGAATAAACTGTGTTTCTCCTAAAAAAATTGATTGTTCAAATACAGCATCATCTTGAAATTCGATATACATTACATTTAAGTCGTTCATAAAAACAGTTCCTGAAAATAATGCAATATCGTAGAAGGTGGAATATGAAAGATTTGTATTCCCTCTAAAAATGGAAGCATAGAAAGAAGCTACATTATTAAAACTACATTTATAGAGGTTAAATATTTTCTTAAATTCAGTTTTTTTGAATTCAACATCCTTTTCAAAATTATTTGACTCTAATTGTAAATCATCACAAAAAATTGATTCACTAAAATCGAAATTATTTCTGATTTCACAATTATTAATGGAGAAACTCGAATCAAATATACATTTTTGGGCATAAAATCCATCAAAAATACAGTTGCTAAATTCAATAATTTTTGATATTCTATTAGGCTTAATTACTTCGATCTCTTTTTTTTGAAACTCTATATCTCCGATAAATCTTACATTTTTGTATATTACTGGATTGTTATCATCAGATAAAATTTCTTTTGATAATTGATAAGCTGGAATTGTTAGAGTTATTTTAGTATCTTCACATTGGGAATAAAGAGGAACAAAAATAATTAAAAAAAATAATACAAGACTCTTATAAAAAAATTTCATTATAATATTCCTTTCAACAAAACACTAAATTGTCAATAAATCCTAAATTCAATTATAATTAAAATTATCTCTGTGTATAATGTTTTGCGTGTGCGGCGGGATCGGAACGATCACGCCCAAAAGCGAACCAACCAAAGTTTGAATCGGAAGGTTCAAACAAAAGCACTGCGAAACCAAACCGACGACACGCTTGTTATGCAACGTTATTCTCTTATCTTCTTCAGGATAGATGAAATATCAGTTTCAAAATCATCTACCCAAACAGTTTTTACACCGAGTGATTCTGAATCCTTTTCCTCGAATCGATTATAGATTTCGATAAGAAAGTCTATTACTTCATTAAATCCCATTTTTGCTTTTGTTTTTTCATTGAGAATTTCCTCTTTATCTTTTAGGGTTTTCTCAAGTTTCTTTGCAACCCAACTCTTATCTGTTTTCTTTTTTATAATGTAGTGAAATTTTTTACTATTTTTTTGTGACTTGGCAATATCTAAAAGTCTTCTTATGTTAGGGTCAGATAACGATGTCCCAATAAATAAGCATGTTTTATCTCGGAATTTATTAATTTGAACTATATTATTCCAACTATAGATATTTGTGTATTGCTCATGATATACAAATTCTCCTAATGTAATTATGTTATGTTTATTTAAAGATCCTTTTTCAGGTAGGTAACCATGAACGTGATAAATTGCTAAAGATTTATTATCTGGATTCATTCCTTGTCCATAAACAGATTGGAATGGAACATCCATTTTGGTTTCTCGAAGTTTTGATTCGATTATATCATCATAGTTGTATGTAACAATTCCATCTATATTCGGGCTATTACCTGGTGATACGCATAATCTAATTATTTCATCCATAATTAATGATTTAGCATCTTTATTATAAGATTCATATAGTGCATTTCTTACTTCATTTTCAAATTTAGTTTTAATCTTAGGATCTAGAAACGAATCCTGAAGATATCGACCTGCAATTAATGGGCTTGGATTAAAGATATCGATAAAAACTTTCGAGAGAACAGTAGCTTTTTGTGGTGCTTTTTCAATTGTTTTCATTAGAAGTCTTTGAAGTAGAAAATTCCAAGTTGGTAAACCGTAATTAGCTGAAATTCCTGAACCCAAAACTAATGTTAGATTATCTTTAAGAAAAGCTTGATTAAGATGTTTAATAGCCGTTTTAGAAGTAGATTTTCTAGTAGATGGTAATTTATTGATTAAAAGATTAATGTCTTTGGAATCTAAAGATTTTAAAGATTCTAAAGAGATATTAAAATCTTTCATCAAGTTTTCATACAAATTATTCATTACTACTCTCCTTTCTAACTCATCTGTTTAATGTTGCCTAATGTTTGGCGTGCGCCACGATTCAGGCAAAAAGAACCGCGAGACTGAACCGCTGATACGCTTGTTATACGAATTCATTATAAACCTAAATGTTTTTTTAATTCATCTTCTAATTTTTGAATTTCTTGATAATCACCAATTTGACCCAATGCCCAGAATATTAATCCTAAAGAATCAGCATCATCAAGAAAATTAGTGAAAGTTTGTTTAACATACTTCAATACAACTTTTTTCTTTTTTCTCCCCATTGCTCGTATTGAAGCTAAAGGATATTTATTAATAATTGTTTTGAGTTGATTATCTATATCGTTTTCAATTAAAAATTCAATTATTCTGCATTTCCAATAATCATCATCTATTTCATCAATGATGTATTTGTAATCTTCAAATGGTAATTCTGTGACATAAATGTTACGAGCTATATACCTTAAAAGTTCTTGATTTTTGAGAGATTTGTAAAGATTGAGTAAATCTACTAGTTCTTGATTAGAAAAATTATGATATTTGAAAATACTAAAACCTTTTTCTCGTCTATTCTTTCGATTATGTTTTATAAATTCGCAGGCAAATTTAAATTCAATTTCTGAAGGTAAAATTGGTGAAAGTTTTTTTAAAAGGCTATCAACTTTATATTTATTTTTAGATGGAATCTGCTCTCCATTTACTATTATGTTTTTAATATGTTTAGTAAGCTTTTTAATTGATTCTTTGCATAAATCTCGTGAAGAAAGAATATCAAATATCATAGGATTTTCGTTAAATAATAAAATTGGTTCAGCTATTAGTTCGTTAACTAATTCTTTTTCAGATTTACATTTGAATTTTGATAATTCAATTGTAAAATGAATCTCATCATAAATATTCATTTGTTCAACTCCTGCTAATATTCTTAATTTCGTATAATGTTTGGCGTGTGCGGCGGGATCGGTACGATGCATCGGGGACGCCCAAAACAAACAGCCCATACCCTGAATCCGTCAGCTGACGGATCAGACAATGAGAACCGAGAGACCGAACCGCTGACACGCTTGTTATAGGAATTCCGCATTTAGTTCTCGTCATATTCAACAATGAATTTTGCGCGCTCATATAATTCATCAAACGTTATTATATCAGGTGTTTTTAAGCTCTGACGAAATAACTCAAATGAAGAAAATTTGTCCTCATTGATTCTACCATCTTTAACAAATTCATTAAGGTTTCCAATTACTATGATTGATTTCGGGTTATATAAATAAATTTCCTCTCCTGTTAAATCTCCGCTTATTTTATCTTTAATTTCAGATTTTGTCGGAATATTTTTAATTGTTTTTTGAACGGTTTTTTGAATTTGAGCTATGGCACCAGTTAATTCATCTGATGATTGCCAACATTCAGACCTGTATGGATTCTTCACTTCTTTTAATAATGTTGTTTTTGAAGTTTTAATTTCAGTGAAACAAAACGAATTTATAACTCCTCTTGATTTAAGTAAAGAATCAATTCTTTTACCCGACGAATTGAAATCAAAACCATTCGTTACTTGTTCCAACTTCTTATCTTCAATTGGAGAGTTAAAAATATAATTTAATCCATAACCAAAAATCCAAGTATTTTTTTCGAAAAAATCCTGCCATAAATCTTCATTACTCTTATTTTCTCCAAGTTTTGTCTTTTCTTCTACAAAGAAATCTTCATCTTCCAATAAATTTTTAAATTTATTCAATTGCTCTTTTCGATTAGATAAGGTCAAAATATCATTTAGTGTGACATCTTTTTTTAACATCTTAATAAAAACTTCATCTTTTTCTAAAATGTACTTTTCAATTTCTTCATTTACCAATTTTCTAGCTTGTTCGTCAGATATTGGTAATTCTTCATCTTCGAGTACTTGAAAAGAAAAACTACATTGATGTGGCACACCAGAATCAGTTGTATATTTTTGAAACGTTAAAACATATATTCCTCGTGGATCTTCGTAGAATTTAGCAATTAATTCTTGCCGTTGATTTTCTGTCACACGTATTATTGTTTGATCTTTTATTTTTACAAATGAATGATCCTCTTCCAAATCAATTACTTTTGAAGCATAACGAATTTTGATTATTTCATCATTTTGTAGATTTTTAGTTTCAATTGCCTTACTTACATAGATTTTGTTAGTTTTTTTATTTTTATGATAGTCATAATCATCAAGCATATTTACCTCCTTGCATTTGCGGATTTCCTATAACGTCTGTATCCCCGCAATTAATTGCGTGAACACTACACGATTTATTAGTATATGAGCAATATTGCGTGGATTTTTGTTTTAAATTTTGTTGCATACTTTTCATTCAACCCTATATTCTCTCGTTTCAATCTGCATACAATTTCCCAATTAGAGTATTTTCAATACAAATTCATTCTATCAAAGTATTAACTTCAAGTGTAGCCATTATACTATAGTTTCCCCGGTTTCCTTATCAAAGAAATGAACCTTCTTCATATCAAAGACGAGGGTCATGGTTTCACCCATCTTTGGTTCTTCTTTTGGCTCGAGGCGTCCGGTAAAGACAGTGTCACCGGTTTCGAAGTTCACCACGAATTCCGAGCCAAGCGGCTCAACCACCTCCACCAGCGCATCCATCTCGGCAGGTATTTCTGCATTGGAGGAATACTTTTTATGATAGATATCCTCGGGGCGCACTCCCATTGTGATGTCTTTATCAACATAATTTTTAATAGAGTCATCATAGGTGTCGGGAATGTTCACAGAGAATGTGCCAAAGTCAAAATGAAGATGGCTGCCTTTTTTGCCGATCTTACCATCAAAGAAGTTAATAGCCGGGCTTCCGATGAATCCTGCAACGAATTTATTAGTCGGATGGTTATACACATTGATCGGTGAATCTATCTGCTGAATGAGTCCGTCCTTCATGACAACGATCTTATCACCCATGGTCATGGCTTCGGTTTGGTCATGGGTTACATAAATGATGGTTGTTTCAAGCTTTTTATGCAGTTTGATAATCTCTGCTCTCATCTGTACGCGGAGTTTTGCATCGAGGTTGGAGAGGGGCTCATCAAAAAGGAACACTTTTGGCTGGCGCACAATAGCTCTGCCCAGTGCCACACGCTGACGTTGACCACCGGAGAGTTGCTTTGGCTTTCTATCCAAGAGCTGCTCAATACCGAGAAGTCCTGCTGCGGTTTTCACGCGACCTTCTATTTCATCTTTGGGGGTTTTACGCAACTTAAGAGCGAATTCCATATTCTGATATACGGTCATGTGCGGATAAAGGGCATAATTCTGGAATACCATTGCGATGTCCCTGTCTTTGGGAAGCACATTATTCACGATCTTCTCGCCGATATAAATATCACCCGAGGTCACTTCTTCGAGTCCTGCTATCATACGCAGGATCGTTGTTTTTCCGCAGCCGGAAGGACCGACCAGTACGACAAATTCCTTGTCTTCAGCAATAATATCCGCTTCTTTTACCGCAGTGAAGGTATTCTCATATATTTTCGTGATTTTATCTAATTGTACTTTTGCCATGTGTTGTTCCTGAGATTTTTGTAATTCTATACACTCATCCAATTTGTAGTGTCAAGTTTTATAGCGGCGATTGTTATAAGCAATCAAAAAGCGGAACTCCGAAGAGCTCCGCTTTGTATATGTAAGGATGCTAAAGTTCTATTTATCAGTATTCATCTGTTCTGACTGTTGATTGATCTTCTCCAGAATATCTTCCTCGCCTGAAAGGGCTTTCAGCATATAGCGTGCTGAGGGATGAAGGGTGGTATCGGTTCTGACACCTTCTCTCGGATAGGCGATCACTTCTTTAAACATCTCGATAGCTTTTCCGTCATTCTTCAGGTATTCGGAGTAAATGAAGCCCTTCATGAATTTTGCCTTATAATCATCCTGTCCGTTCTGATATTCTTCGATAACTTTGTCATAGTAATAGATAGCACGAGTATAGTTTTTCTGCGTCATTGATCCTTCTGCAAGAGTGAAGAGCGAATCAACAGTAAGCTTTTCTTCAAGACGATCTGCATAAACAATTAGATTATACTTCTGCTTTATCTCGGTTTTAAGATTTTCAAAGAGGTCTTTTTGAGCTTTTCGCATTAGATTGGTCTCTATCTCGTTGCGCACTTCATCAATGTTACGATATGATTTAGGGGTAAATTCTACAACTTTGAAGAACACCCAATTTCCTTTTACATCTTCAAACACATCGCTGAAAGAACCTTCAGGAACAGAGAACACCTTTTCAAGATACTGGTCGTCTTTGCCGACGCCGGGTATGATACCGCCTTCATAAATGGGACCGATCACGCCGTCATTTGTTGTTTTGATACAGTATTCCTGCACCAGCCCATTGAGTTCGTTATCGGTTTGTGCTTCCTTGGCTTTGAAGAGTACGAAATCACCAGTAACCTGATTTTCGCAAACGAATTCCTGCACTTTGACATGGGGCTTGTTCACATAGAGTTGTTCTTTATCAGCTTCATACGCTTTAACAATATCTTCTTCCGGAACCACGGCTGCGTCCACCACAAATTGTTTATAATATTCTCGAAGAGCGCCGATCATCTTAGCTCTGCGAAGTTCGTCAGCGATCTCTGGATGATTTTCATACCCCTTCTTGATCGCATCATGATACAGTAAATTATTGTTGGCTTTTTCATTGACGAAACCAACCTTTGCATTGCCTTCATGAAGGAGTTGTTTTCGTTCCATTGGGAACATGCTGACTTCATGAGCAAAATCCTTTGCCGTATACACAAGCTCTGGATCAGAGGATGCAATGAGCACAATACTACCGTCTGTAGCAGAGGTGTCCGCTTCTTCAAAATTAATTTCTTCAACCGCAAGTGTATCTATGGAGATATTGTACTTCTTAAATAATTTATTCAGTATTTCTTTTCGGAGTACCTGCTCTTTTTCGCTTGCATAGCGGCTGCTTACATCTTTTCCCACCTCTTCGTAAGGACGGATAGTGCGCATATCTACTTCTTCAATTTTTACAATATGAAAGGCATCGTTAAGCTCAACCGGTGGGATAATGTCATCGACTTCTGCAGCAAAGATAAGCGAATCCAGTTCTTCTGATCTGCCAATATTTGGGATATATCCGCCTTTTCTAATGTTTGTGATCCTACCGCCCTTTTTCTTGAGGTTCTCATTTGTGGAATATTCGTTCATTACTTCAACAAAATCCTTGCCTGCAACAAGTTCCTGGTATGCTTTGTCTGCATTGTCTTTTGTTTTTGTTTCTATGTACAGAAGAGTTGCAGTTGGTGATTTCTTGTAAAAATCATCCTTATGTGCTTCATAGAATGCCATAAGCTCGGCATCGGTGGGCTTGATCTTGTCTTTGATCTGCTCCTGATAATATTTATCAAGGATAACCCTCTCGGCATTCTGACGATAGAATTCCTGAGCGCTTTGTGTGTTTTCCATTCCTTTGCTCAATGCCTCAATATAGAAAATCTCTTCGATTGCATAGTCGTCGAGATATTTTTGCTTTTGCTCGACAGTGAAACCACCGCGAGGGCGATAAAATTGAGGGATGAGGTCGAGGCGTTCATTTAAGACCTTTACCGTGATCGTGCCGCCATCCCATTGTGCGAGGACTTTAGTTTTATCCTTTTCTTTTTCACCTAATTCGCACCCGGCTAATACCAAAATTGATAAAACCGAGGCGATAACCAGAGAACGAGTTAATCGAACCATATTAGAAACTCCTTATACTTATGTGTTTTGAACACAGATATTTAATATTACAATTTTGTGTCAAATTATTAATGCACCTAACTTGGCATACCCCCAAAATTTTTCATATTCATGACACTTTAAGGAAAACTTATTGAATATCATCCATATAAATAGTAAAAGAAAGAAATAACCATAATAGTTAAAAGCACTGTCACACTGAGGTTCTCGAAGTGCGAAGTGGGACAGACCCTTCTCCGCCAGCTGGCGGATCAGGGTGACAACAGCAAGGATAGATACAAATTAACAGTTTTTCTAAAAGTAATTTTCCGCGAAGAATTCTCCGCAAATACTTTATTCATGCACTATCCAGAGAATCTTCATCGAATTTTTGGCTTGAAGGCAACATAGAAGAAGACCCGCTTTTTGTCGGTGGAGATCCATTCAGTTATGAATTGTCAACTGGTTCTCCCTGTATAGATGCTGGCACAATTGATACAACTGGACTGCACTTACCAGAATACGATTTAGCAGGCAATACAAGAATATACAACGGAATAATAGATATAGGCGCGTATGAATGGCAAGGACAGGGAATAGATGAGCCAGATACATCATTCATTCATAATCTGTACTTATTTAATAACAGCTCCAATCCCTTTAAGGAATCTACAACTATATCCTTTATTTCTGCAGACTATGAAAGAATAAAGGATTACACACTCTCAATCTATAATACCAAAGGGCAGCTTGTAAAAAGATATTATGGATCAAAGGATGATTTCTGGGTCAGAACGGAAATAGTCTGGGACGGAAGAGATGAAAGTGGCAAGCAGGTTGCACCTGGTACATATCTCTATAAGCTTGAGTATAATGGCAATGCAGGGGTAAGGAAGATGGTTTTGCTTCGCTAACGCTCAGCTTCGAAGAGCGAAAAGGGAGGAGAGAAGAGCGACCTGGCTTCGTTGCACTATGCCGAGACAGGTCGAGAGGGAATTAGTATAATGGTGTGTTATTTCGGTTCAAAATAAACCTAAACTCACCCGACAAACATCGGGGTAGAAACGGGTTTATCTCGTCGGTAAAATAAGCACAGCAAATAGACTCTTCGACTACACCTTTGCACTTCGTGCTTCAGGTATGCTCAGAGTGACAATATTTGTTTTGTTGTTGAGAGAAGTGCATAACTTACTTGATCTTTACCAGCTCATAATCGGATGAGCCCATACTGAGTTTTTCTGCATACGAAAAAATATTTTCCCATGGAATGTTTGGATAAAGCTCACTGAAAAGGTTTTTGCCTGCTTTTTCATTGATAAGATCGATAGACGCCCTGTCAATCGCCACAATATCCTTTGAAAAGAGAATGCCAATGTCCGGCACAAGATATTCGCCGTGAATATTTGCGCAGTCACACAATCGCGTAATATTATTGAGGAAGTTCACATAGAACATCTTATCTTTTTTGTGCGACGTCACCGCATGAGCATATTCCGTGATCTTTGTATTGAGGAATTCGTGCGATGCATTCCACTTGATCTTTATTGCAGTAAAAGGACATACAGAGATACACATGCTGCAGCCGGTGCATAATTCTTCATCAATATGTGCTTTGCCGTCTTCTTTAATGCTGATAGCATTCGCCTGGCACCACTGCACGCAGCGAGCACAGCCCACGCATCTATCGTGATTTACACATGGACGGGACATACTGTGCATGGAGAGCTTGCCTTTACGCGAAGCACATCCCATACCGATATTCTTGATCGCCCCACCAAATCCGGCTGTCTCATGACCTGTAGGATGGGTGAGCGCAAGTATCGCATCTGCATGGTGAATGTCACTTCCTATGTATGCCTCTTTTGTTTCCTTTGTATCTATTTTAACGACCTCTTCGCTCTGTCCTATGAGACCA
>Ga0268279_1001390_pt1 | contig 13444 bp, 12 predicted proteins | sample saktaG_6_FD_190142 | JGI IMG/M metagenome (GOLD analysis project Ga0268279, IMG submission 190142) | Saline water microbial communities from Sakinaw Lake, British Columbia, Canada - sak_2010_1_5_80m | ecosystem: Environmental > Aquatic > Non-marine Saline and Alkaline > Saline ...
CTGCTCTGGCATCTTGTTGATATGTTTGACATCGGCAACTACTTAAAAACAAAATCTATCTTAAAAAAAGAAAAACCGGATATAGTTATAACCCATAATTTAAAGGGACTTAGTTACTTAATCCCTGGGGCCATAAAATGCTTAAAATTAAAGCATATTCATGTCCTGCATGATATTCAACTCCTGCACCCTTCTGGCCTGATGCTTTGCGGGAAGGAAAAACGATTAGACGGCTTTCTCGCTAAAATATATATTAGTCTTTGCCGCTACCTCTTTGGCTCGCCAACAATAATAATTTCACCGTCAAAATGGCTGATGAAACTCCACGAAGAAAAAAACTTTTTTAGCCAGTCCAGAAAAATTATTTTGCCTAACCCAGCACCTCACCCCTTTGATTCCCCTCTCCTGGATAAAAAAGAGGTTAGAGGTGAAATCTTCCGTTTCTTATATGTCGGACAAATAGAAAAACATAAGGGAATACTCTTCCTGATAAAATCTTTTTCTATCCTTTGCCAAAACTTTGGCCGCTGCGGCTTTGAATTAGTTATAGCGGGAAAAGGCTCAAAACTAAAAAAAGTCGAGCAATTGGCTAAACCAAATAAATATATAAAATTTCTGGGATGGAAGCAAAAAGAAGAAACGGGAGAGTTGATGAAATCGGCTGATTGCCTGATTGTGCCTTCCCTGTGTTATGAGAACTCGCCAACCGTAATTTATGAAGCGGCAGCAACTGGTTTGCCGGTAATGGCCGCGCGTCTGGGCGGAACTCCGGAATTAATCCACGGCCTAGGAGGAATTTTATTTAAAGTTGGAAACGAAGGTGATTTAATGCACCAGATGAAATGGGCAATGGAGCATCCGGAACTTCTGCGGAAAATCGGAGAAAAAAGCAGGAGGGAAATAAAAAGATTCAGCCTGAAATTCTATATTAAAAAATTAATCTCAATCTTATAAATACAAAAGAAGGCGAGATTGGCCAATCTCGCCTTCTTTTATCATTTTTATATGTAAAAATCCCCGGCCCGCCTCGCGTTAAATAGTCTACTAATAATTACCCGCCTATATCCATCAAACAACTTAAATTAATAAACAAGCTAAAGGCGAGCGGGGCAGGCCTAACGAAAATTAATAAAATATCCGGCCTGCCGCGGTTCAGTCTTTACTTCTATCTTTTTTACAATTTCTTCAAACTTATTCATATCTACGTCTTCTATCGCCACTTCCCGGCGCAGGACCAATACTTCCTCGGAACTGGTAATCGTCTGGTAAAAATTCTTGTATAAAAACAGGGAAACGCAGGCAATAATTGCAAAACTAAGAACGGCTATGGAAGCGTAAAAATATATAAATATTTTACCGGTGGAAATTTTTAATAAATTAAACATAAAAATATGTTTAGATTGCTAATTGCTGATATTGTCCCGCCAATAGGTATCAGCCGCGATGAATAAATTAACGTTAGTCGTACTCCCGGAATCGCTAGTTGGCGCCAGGCGCGATCCAGAAGACAGTTCTAAAGATTTAATATTTATATAATAATTAAGAGTTTCTAAACTAACCAGATAATTCATTTGTTGACCAATCCCCCCCTGGGAGGAAAGCTGAAGGGGAACCATATTATAAAATTCGTTATCAACCGGGGTCTGGGACAATAAATTTATTTTTTGGTTTACGCCATTTTTTCCGGCCACTCCTTCAAGCGCCGTAACGAACTCTAAACCAGAATTCTGCCCGATAAACACTTGATCCAGGACATGAATTTTTTCTTCCGCCCGCTCTAATTTTTCCTTCGTCTTCCTTAAACTCTGCCCCTTTATATATCTTCTTTCCAGCTCCAGCCGTTGCGATTCAATTTCATTTTTTATATTTTTTATATCTCTTACCGAAGGAAAAATAACAAAATAAATAACCGCAAAAATAAACAGGAAAAATCCGACAATGCTTAGGGTTATCCTCTTTTTTAAATCTAATTTTATGAATTTTTTAAATTCCATAATTTTTTAAAAACTCTTCATTTCTCCTTGATGTTTTCCAAGTTCAGTTTGGCTTTTATCTCAAAATTTATGTCATTTTTTTCCAAAATATTTTTCATGGGAAAATCTAGCTCATAAAAAATAGCGGACTTCTCCAGGCCTTCTTTTAGCGCCAGCAGACTTTCCCGCGTTTTAGCTATCCCTTTTAACTCTATCTCCTTTTTCTCCTGGCTCACTTTTATTAAATAAAAATTAATATCATTATTAACATAACTGGCCAAATCTTTGAATAAAAATGACCAGGGGATAAAGTCATTCTGGATTTTTTCCACAAAAAACAGACGGGTATTTATTTCCCTGATTTTGGAGTTTTGCCCCTGGCTGTCTTTAGTAATCAAGGTCGTCTGCTCCACTATTTTATTAAAATTATTCTGCAAAATTATTTTCGCCACCAGGATCACGACCGCCACAAAAACCGTAATTATAATAAGAATATAATTAGCCTGTTTAAGCAGCTTATAAATATGCCTTAACTTTATTTCCTGTTTTAATTCCTGGGAAACCAGGTTGAGATTTAACATATTTTCAGAACTTACACCCTACAATTTATTAACCAATATTAAATTGGAAAGTTAATACTGCCCGCCGAATAGTAATTTGAAATTTGTAATTAGTAATTTCAATCCCTAATTCGTAGGAAATTAACTTGAAAATTAGCCAAAATTATAACGCTAAGTAAATTGTGGCAATTATATTCTGTCAATAAATATACCCCGCAGGGCTAAACCAATAGCGGTTGCGAACGTCAAACTTGAATCCTGCGTGATTGACAAATTGCTTTCAGATTTATTTTTTTTATTATTAGGAAGAGCCACATCCAGGCTGTAAGTTTCCGAAAGCAGTTCTATAAATTTATTTTTGGCTTCCCCTAAATTAACTAAAGCATCGCCCCCGGCCACTTTTATAAAGGAAAATTTGCTGATTATTTTATCTATGTCTTTTATGTTGGCGCCGCCGCCGCAAAGCAATATCTCGCTTATGGGCCCATACTGGGGAAAATGGTTGCCGTAAAATTCTAAAATTTCATTAACTCTTTCATTTAAATCATTAATCATACCGGCCAGCACTTTATTTATTATCCCGCTGGCCTTGGCTTCATCCAAACCGCAGATTATTTTGGCTTTTTCCGCCTGTTCTTTCTCAATTTCTAAACTGGCGGCAATATTTTCCGTTATTTTTTCCCCGGAAATCGGCATACTTACCGTAAAAAGTATTGTGTTCTTGGCGTAAACCACCAGGCTTGTTCTGGTCGCTCCGATATCAATAATAGCGTAGTTTTTATTAAACTCGCCCTTGAAATTAGGCAACTCCTCGGCTAAAAGACTGCGGCATAAAGACATGGGCTCTATTTCTAAGGCCTCCACTGACAATTTAGCTTTATCCAGCAGATTAGTATATTGGTTAACAATTTTTTTCGGCGCCGCGCCGATTAGAACCAACTGGACATCCTCCCTTTCTCCGATAACCTGCCAGTCATAATAAATTTCGTCAATCAACAAAGGAACATGCTTTTCGATTTCCGTTTCAATTACATCCGCTAAGTTATTCGGGGTTTTTTCCACTTCAATCAGCTTGATAAAAGTTTTGGTTTCAGGCAAACAGGCCACAACCATATCCGAGCTCACTTTCCCGCATTTGGGTTTACTTATAAGCTTCTTTATTATATCTGCCACCTCCTCTTCATTTTTTATTTCTCCTTCCACAATTAAACCTTCCGGAACGCTGACTTTTCCCAGAGCCTGGATTTTTATTTTACTCCCGACCTTATTAAGCTGAACCAGCTTTAAAGACAAATCAGAAATGTCTAGACCTAAAGGATAAATTGAATTTTTAGAGAATAACATAGAATAAGTAATTTGAAATTGGTAATTGGTAATTTGGATATTATGCTGACATCTTTGACCCTACCCCAAATTACTAATTACCAATCACAAATTACTAACCACAATTTACCTCAATATTATACCATAATTAGAAAAATTTTTCATTTTTAAATCGTAAATCGTAAATCTCTTAATATTCTTCTTCCCAATGCTCAACTGTTATAATAGGTGAGAAATCAGCCGAACTAAAAATGCCAGGGAAAGTCTCGGTATTGTAATAAATATTTACTATGCGTGGAGTACTAAAAAAGTTTGAATCATGCCCAGCAACAATTGCCCCGTTAACATTAAAATCGTCACCAGTAGCTAAATTATCTATTGCAACATCATGGCTGGCATAAAGTAATCCATTTATGTTAACATTTCCCGTATACTGCCTAAAATCAATATCATGTTTAGCTAGAATTCCAGCCGGTTTTCCCGGGGTATTATTAATAGTAAGTATACTATTGCCACAGCGACCATTCCAGCATTCATTTCCGCCTATTTTAAAATCATGCTCTACAACCAATATGCCGTTTATAATTAAAGTCTGTGCCCCCCTTAAGAATACATCTTTGTCCACATAAGTAATATCATTGTTTAAAGTTAAAGTTTGATTAGCCCACATTAAATCTTCAAAGTCATCATCGTCATAAACAATATCAGCTTTATTCTTGTACGAATTTGGATCGCTTGAGTTAAAATCAATGGCCGAAATATTTATATCATCGCAAGGAATTATTATATCTCCCGCAACAGTAACAGAAGCTTCTATGGAAACATCAAAACTATGCTTAGCCATTAAATCGTGTTCAAAAAAAACCTCACTTACACCGCCAACATCAACATCATGATCTACATAAGTGTTACCGTCATAAAAATTTACATTACTATGATTTATATTAATATCATGATTGCCAAAAACTGCCAAATCCCCCTCCAGGCCTCCGGCTATAGCTTTGTAAATACTAATTTTAACAACTCTTTGGCTTACTTTATCATTGCCCATATCTATTGATCCAGTGGATACTATTTCACCAGTTGCTAGATCAGAGTTTGCAATACTAACCGTATATGAACCGCTTCCTGCTCCAAACGGATTATCTCTAGTAAATTCGGCTGTCCAGCTAGGATTTGTTTCAAAATTGTTCTCGTAGGTTACATCATTTTTTAATTTCCAAATCATTTCATTAATGCCTGCTTCAGCCAAATAATAAGTCTTGGCTCCCCAGGCTTGACTGTGGGAAATCCGCTTTTCTGTTAAAGATAAGCTCAAAAAATACAAAGACAAAAACAAAATTAAAGACATTAACAAAATCGTTATTAAAATGGCAACTCCCTTATTATTTTCTTCAGTTTTAAACATATTCTTCATTTCCTCTTTTTTAAATAAATATGACTTTTGCAGTTTCATAATTTTATTTAAGTTCCAGATTCATACAGTTATGGGTGTTTATTTCTCCCACAAATCAACAAATCCTTTCACAAATTTACGGATTATTATAAAACATCTTATAGTGTATTTGTAAATTTGTCCCGCCACTTATATAAAATCATTTGAGGGCGGGATCCCGCCAAGGCGGTGATAATAGATTTGTCCCGCCACCTTATTATAATTTATTTGGGCGGGATCCCGCTGTAGCGGTGATAATTCGTAGACAAAATTAATTCCTCTCAAAAATACCGGTATTCATACTAAAGGAATCCTGATTTTTTACTAAACCCAGAGAAATATGGATTAATCCGCTACTTCCCCAAAATTGCAACTGATTAAAATATTCTCCCACTATCCGGTCTTCAATGATTAACTCTTCCGGGGGATAGCCGTTTTGGTCAAGGCTATTATAAGTTACATAAGTATCGGGTTCGGCTGAAAAATAATAAGCAATATAAGACCGCTTTAGGTTGGTGCCATCTAAATAATAGCGCAAATAAGTTATCTGGCTGGCATCGTGACCATCTTGAAAAAAAATTTCTTCCGCCGGTGGGTTGCCTGGATCGCTATCCGTTTCGGGCAAAACCGTAACGATATCTAATGATTGGCGCAACTCTCTTGTCATTCTATCAAAGGAAACCCGGGCGTTCTGCACTAGCTCGCCTTTGGCCGCGCCCCTATTATAGGATTTTTGCGATAAAGAATACATTGAACTGACCAAAAGAATAGCAAAAGTAAATAAAGAAAGACTCACTAATATTTCCAGCAAGGTAAATCCCATTAAATTCGCCTTGCGAGTATTTAACGGGATAAACCCCGTCAAATTGCCCTTGGCAGCATTTGATGGGGTAAATCCTCTTTGATTTTTATCTATAATCTTTTTCTTCATAAGCTCATTCCCTGTTGCTAAATAGTAATCAACTATCTTTCATTTATGAGGGTTACTATACTGTAGCTTTTTTCCGTTTTAGATACAGCATTTATATAATAAATGGTAACAGAAATTTTTTTCATTCCCTGGTCCTCCCCGACTTCGCTTAAGTTGCTGTCAACATAACTCACTACTGTTTCTCTTTGGTAGTTATACAAATAATTACTCGGGTCTAGAGATAAGCGATGTTTTTCTTCAATAGTGCCGACATTGACATTACTATACCCTAGAGAGTTTAGCTCCTCAATCTTATCTTGCGCCAGATACGAGGCCCCGGTCGTATTTTCCGCTTCTTTATTTATAGACAGGCCAAAAGGAAAGGCCTGAACTAAGCCGATAAAAGCCACGGCTAAAATCGTAAAAGCCACAATGATCTCAATTAAGGAAAGTCCGTCCTGCTGTTTTAATAATTTTCTATGACTCATAACTTATAATAGATTAAGAAATCTCATGCCAAAAATTTATTGCTCTAATTGTACATATCCGGACGGTTTAACATTAATCGTGGCGGTTTTGCCATTAGTGTTAACTAAAATAATCTGGCCGGATTCGCTCACACCGCCGTAAAAATTGAAAACCACCTGATTATCTGCCAAACCAATAATTTGCTGAAAATTGACACTGGAATCAAATTCAACCGTTTTTATTGTTGGGGTGGCTACCCCGAATTTTAAAATTTGGTAGCTATCGTCGTCTAAATCAAAATCAACTAAATAAGCAACTTGCTCGGTAACAGTTAATTGCTGAGCATAACGCAAATCAGCGGTCAGGTCGCGGGCCGTAGCATTAAGTTTTAAGTTGGGTTGATACTGCCTGATATAAGGGATGCTAATGGTCGCCATTAAGGCAATAATGCCGAAGGATACTAAAACGTTTAAGAGAAGGCTGCCTTGATTTTTTTTATAAAAATAGCTAAACATTTTAAAAACATTTATCTTGTTTATTGTTTTACATAGCCGAACCTAAAGAATACATAGGCATAATAATCGCCACCGCCATTCCTCCAACCGCGCAGCCTAAAATCAAAATAAGCAAAGGCTCTATAATGGAAGGAAGATTATCCATTATTTTATCAACTTCACCCTCATAAAATTCAGCTAATTCGCCTAAAATATTATCCAATTCGCCTGTCTGCTCGCCCACCGAAATTATCTGATTAACAACTGGCGGAAATAATTTTGGATAAGCGGACACGACTTCATTTATTTGGCTGCCTTTTTGTATTTTTTCGCTCATTTCATTAACGGCTTTGCGATAATGAAGGTTGCCTAAAACATTAGCGGTTATCTGAAAAGTTTTAATGATCATTATATCAGTTTTAAGCAAAGTGCTTATGGTCCGGGAAAATTTCGCTAAATTTACTTTTTTCACAATCGGGGAAATAATCGGCATATGTAAAACTATTGTCTGCCAATAATATCTTCCCCGATAAGTGCGCATAATCTGGATAATAACTAAGATAGAAACTACCAATATCCCGGCGACCATCATGCCATTATTGACAATGGCATCGCTTACGGCAATAAGAATTCGGGTAGCCAGGGGCAACTCGGCGTTAAATTCTTTCAACATACCAACCATCTGCGGTACTATCTTTACCATCATAAAAGTACCGATGCCAACCATCGCCACAATAATAACCGCCGGGTAGGTCATGGCGCCTTTTACTTTTGAAACCAGTTCATGCTGCTTTTTTAACTGAGTATAAAGCTGAATTAAAACATTTTCTAACTTGCCGGAAACTTCTCCGGCTTCAATCATGTTTACAAAAAGTTCACCAAAAATTTTTTGATGGGGCTTTAAGCTTTCGGTAAAGCTCACTCCTTTTTCCACGCTGTCGGCAATTTCTCCGATAATCTTGGCAAAACGTTTGTTTGGAGTCTGGGCGGACAGGGTTTTTAAGCCGCCGGCTAAAGAAATACCTGATTTAAGCATTATGCCGAGGTATTGAACAAAAAATAATTTTTCTTTTAGGGGCACCCAGGAAAAAATCAGAAGAAAATTATTGACTTTGTCCATTAATGACTCACCAGATTCGGGCTTTTTTTTCTTATTTTCCCGGCCATTGCTCTTGTTTTTGGCCAGCTTTGAAGCGCTTGCCATATCACCGCCCTGGTTGCTTGTCTTTTGGGACAAATTGATAGCCATGTTTTTAAAAATAAAATAATAAAATAATATAAAAAACTAATCTACTATTTTTTATTTTATTATTTTTTTATTTTATTATTTTGTTTCTAAATTGCATGTTTAACCCCCTTTAAGCCTTTGCTGGCGCGCAAATCATCAATACCTTTTGCCAGCCCTTTTTCTAAAATTACTACCGGTATCCAACCCAGTTTTTCCCTGGCCGCGCTGATATCAGGCAAACCCAAAGGCGTCATAAACAGCTTTTCCTGCGCATAAACGATTTTGGAACTTGACCCAATGATATTTATAATTTTCTGCGCTAAGTCGGTCAGATTAATATCTACATCCGAACCTATATTTAGGGGGCCGGCAAAATCGCTTTCCATCATCTTGATAGCGGCATCAACCACATCACTTACATAGCAAAAAGAGGAAGAAAAATTTTTGTCGCCAAAAATATTTAAATTTTTATTGTCTAAAGCGTCTCTGATAAAATCCGGAATCATTTGATCGTCATCAAGCTTCATTCTTTGGCCATAAGTCCTAAAAATACGGATAGTCTTTGTATCAACTCCATAAACATCTTTGTAATTTTTTACTATAGTTTCGGCAAATCTTTTGCCCTCATCATATGAACTTCGTTCGGACAGCATATCGACTACCCCCAAGTCATCCTCTTTAATCTTTTTATTTTCCCCCTGTCTGGGGCCATAAACCACCGAAGAAGAAAACTGCATAAATTTAGCCTCATATTTACGGGCCAAATCCAAAACATTTTTTACCCCATAAGAATTAGCCAAAAGATTAGCCATTTTATTTTTGGTAAAATCTTTAGGCGACATCGGGCAGGCCAGATTATAAATCTCCTGAATGCCTTGAAATTGGATTTTAAATTTCTGTAATTCCGGCAATTTTTCAAAATCAATCGGTTCAGTTATATCATGGCGAATAAAAATAAAGTTAGGGTCAGCCAACAGATGGTCAATATTTCTTTCGTCGCCGGTAGAAAAATTGTCCAGGCAGATTATTTTACAAGTCTTAACTAATTCATCGCAAAGATGGGAGCCGATAAATCCGGCCCCACCGGTCACTAAAACATTTTTTTTATCAAATATTGCGCGCTTAGACATATGATTATAATTTAATTATTTATTATTCATTATTAATCGCCACCACTCCCACGCTTACTCCGCCGCTAAATTTTTCTTCATAAGCGTAAAAAGACCCAATTAGTTTTCCATCAGTTTCAAAAGCTATGACATGCGGCGCCCCGCCCGGCCCGGCGCCGGTAATAATTTCCGCCAGTCCATCATTATCAACATCACCGCTGGCGACATTGACTCCGCCGCAGAAATTTTTATTATAAGCGAAAAACTGACTCTTCAAGTTAGCGTGGTTATCAAAAATTCTGATATGGGGACCGCCACCCGGACCAGGAGCGGTAATAATTTCGTCTTTTTTCTGCGCTACCCCGCCGTCAATGTCAGCCACGGCCACTCTTACTCCGCCGCGGAAAGCAGAATCATAAGCAAAAAATTGACCTTCCACTCCGCCTTGGGCATTAAAGATCCGAATTTGGGGACCGCCGCCCACTCCGGCGCCAGTGATTATTTCATCAACCCCGTCCCCGTTTATATCACCGCTGGCGACATTGACTCCGCCACGGAAATTTTTATTATAAGCGAAAAACTGGCTTAAAACTTTACCTCCCGAATCAAAAATCCGAACCTGGGGACCGCCGCCCACTCCGGCGCCAGTGATTATTTCATCAACCCCGTCCCCGTTTATATCACCGCTGGCGACATTGACTCCGCCACGGAAATTTTTATTATAAGCGAAAAACTGACCTAAAACCTTGCCTCCCGAATCAAAGAGGCGGACATGCGGACCGCCGCCAGGACCAGCTCCGGTAATAATTTCATCTTTGCCGTCGCCATCAATATCACCGGCCGTGACATTGACTCCGCCGCGAAAATTTTCCCCATATGACAAAAACTCTTTTTCAATCTCACCGTTATAGTCGGTAATATTCGTCTGGCTAACATAATTGGAAAAAGGAGCTACCAGAATTTTCACTTTTTCCTTTTTCAACTCCTCGATTGCCTTGGCAATGGCAACAGCGATATTTAACCTGCCTCTGCCTAATTGGCCTAAAAAATTCGGATTAAGCCGGCTGATATTGTCAGAACTATCCAGTAAAATATTTACAACTTCTTGACGGCTGATTTTTGGATTAGCTTCCTCTATTAAAGCGGCGGCGGCCGAAACCATCGGTGTCGCCATTGAGGTCCCTGACCAATAGCCATTGTAATATTTGTCAAACGGGCCTTTCGTCGGCTCATAAACCGCCGTGCTAAAAATACTTACGCCCGGAGCGGCAATATCAACACAACTAAAGCCATAACTGGAAAAATTGGTTTTCTGGTCAAGAGTATCGGTAGCGGCCACGCCGATAATCATATTTTCTCCATTATTTCCGTCATGGCAAACCGGGTACATTGGCGTGCTGTCCAAATTATACCCCTCCCCTTCTTCTTGCTCATTGCCGGCCGCGGCCACAATAATTATGCCGGCGTCGTAAGCCCTTTTTATAGCTTCAGCCAAAGCTTTACTGTAACCGAAACCAACAAAACTGAAATTTATAATATCGGCCCCGTTAGCAATAGCATAATCAACGGCCCTAACAACTTCGCTGGTTCTGCCTTCACCTTTATCATTCAAAACCCGCAAAGGCATTATAGAAGTTTTCCAGGTTACTCCGGTTATTCCGGTATTATTATTACCAATAGCCGCCGCCACTCCGGCCACAATCGTACCATGTAAGACCCCGGCCTCGGTAAAGCCTTCTTCAAACTTAGGTGAAGGATCAGGCAAATTATTAATAAAATCCCAACCATTGCTATCATCAATAAAACCGTTTCTGTCATCATCAATACCATTGGCCGGAATCTCATCAATATTCTTCCAGATATTACCGGCTAAATCAGGATGATTTATCTGAATACCTGAATCTATAATCGCTATAACAACCCTAGGGCTTTCCTGAATTTCTTCCCAGGCAGAAGGCGCTTTTATTTTTTGCAAATACCACTGATTGTCATAATAAGTATCATTAGGGATAAGGGACGCATGATAAAAATAATTTGGCTCGGCGTATAGAACTTCGGGATTATTATTATAGCTATCTAAAAATTTTTCTAAATCTTTACCCAAGGGAACTTTTACCCTTTCTACCTCGCTCTCACCCTTAAATTTAACCAATATTTCCCCAAAAGATTTATTTAAAATAACTTCCCTTTCCGAAGTCTTAGCAGAATAAGTTGGTAAAGACAAAAAAATAATCGTAAAACACAAAAAATATATAAAAAAAGATTTTAATTTTTTTCTTTCCTCATAAGATATTACTGATAATTTTCGCATAAAATATAAAATAAAAAATACTAATACAAAATTTACCCAATATAAATAAAATGATATCTAACGGGGTAAATAACATCTTTATTATAACACATAATTTTATTAAAAGGCAAAATTTGTTAAAAAATTTATCAAACCTTTGACTTTTTGCTTAATTTTTTCTATAATTACCTATAATCAAAAATATATATTTAAATTTTAACAAAATGAAGTGCCAAAACTGTGGAGGACCAAATATAATTAAAAAAGGCAAAAGAAAAACTAAATTCGGATCCAGGCAATTTTATTATTGCCATGATTGCGAAAAAGGTTTTACTGACAATAGACTTCCTCATAAAACTTACGGTCCAAAAATTATTGTAAACGCCATTAATTACTATAATCTGGGCTATACTTTGGATGCCTCTGCTAAACTCACCAACAGTCAATTTAAAGTCAAAGTTTCTAAAAGTTCCGTGAGTCAATGGTTAAAACAACAAAAAAATATTTGCACTTATTATAAAATTAGACCAATAATATTAAAAAAATACGGAAAAAATATTTTGTTCAGCAAAACTTTTAAACATAACGATTTAGCCTATAACTTCAAATATCATAAACCAAAACTAAAAATGCTTTGCAGAAATTTTCCATCTTTAATAACTTATATTGAAAAATTTGAGAAAGGTTGCCCTGAATTTTTTAGTGACATAAAGAACAGGTGCTCGCAAATAAAAATTGAAGTCAATATTAAAAAAGAAAGTAAATATAACAATGCCTGCAGATTATCTAATTTTTCCTTAAAATCTTGTAATGCTAATTCGCAAAGGCACTCAGTGATAGAAAATTTTATGCTTATCAATGATTCTTCGACTATCGCCTGCGAGGTGCCGGTTTGGCTTTGGGAAAAAAATCTAAATATGAGCATAAGCGGACATATTGATATGTTACAAATTAGATCTAATAAAATATGTATCTTAGATTTTAAACCAAACGCATCCAGAGAAAACGAAAAAAAAGTTGCCTCTCAACTTTTTTGGTATGCTACGGGATTAGCTTTTCGGACGGGCATCCCATTAAATAATTTCGTTTGCGCTTGGTTTGATGATCATAATTATTATGAATTTAATCCGAAAGAATCTCAAATAAAATTCCCAAAAAAGCAACGGATTTTGTCTCCAGATCAGGCAACGGATTTAGGAAAGGGTTTAACTCTAATTGGGAAGGTCTGAAAGAGAAATAAGCAACGGATTTTGGAATCGCAATATTGGCAAAAATAGCTAATAAATAAAGAGTTGCTACATTAGATTGCTCGGCTTGCGCGGAATCCAAAAGCGGCTCATTCTGGATAAGTCTATGCCTATTGGAAAAACAAAACTATACTTCCACCCGAGAAAGTAGACAAATTTTGTACCAAAAAATCGCTCCTAAAAAGCGATTTTTTGTATTTTTTGATTGTTTTTTTATCTTGTCGCTCCGGAGTAAGCTATAGCCCGCACCATCCCGTCATCCGACGGGACAAGTATATAATTTATTTGCATTTGTACTCTTGAATCTGTTTATCTCGTAACGCCAGAGTAGGAAATGGCTCTAACCACATCCCAAGCCGTTGCCGTTGCCGGGCTGTAGCCGTAAATGTTTTTGAAAAATCCAATAG
>Ga0268279_1001396_pt1 | contig 13379 bp, 14 predicted proteins | sample saktaG_6_FD_190142 | JGI IMG/M metagenome (GOLD analysis project Ga0268279, IMG submission 190142) | Saline water microbial communities from Sakinaw Lake, British Columbia, Canada - sak_2010_1_5_80m | ecosystem: Environmental > Aquatic > Non-marine Saline and Alkaline > Saline ...
TTAAAATATTAATAAATATTATTACCTCAATAATGAATATGATTAATATAATAGATAAAAAAAATGAGGTAGATGAATTAACTGAAATTATTGGTATCTTATTTAATAAAGAACTTCTAGATGATTCATATGAAGATGTTAATTCAAAAGGAGATGAACCAGAGGAATTTTATGTATTAAAAAATTCAATAATAGGAACAATTAGTAGTTTGGCTAAGAAAAAGGTAAAAGATTATCCCAGTTTATCTAACAAGGCAATTTTCAAATACATGGACCTTATAGAAATGTAATACTTTTAAATTAATATAAAATAAACAAATTAAACATAAATAAATAATTAAATTAGATTCAATGAGTAATGAAAATAGTAATGATAATAGTAATGATAATGCTAATGAAAATATTAATGAAACTATTACTGAAAATATTAATGAAACTATTACTGAAAATATAACTTTTTTTCTTAAGGAAAAAGATTGTAATATCACAAATGATGATGCTGATGATGCCATACAGAAAATGATGGAAGAACTAAATGAACATATAAATGCAACAAATTTAACAACTTGGATAGATGACATTGAAGAAGATGTTAATCCTTTTTTTAATGGTGCATTATCATTATATAAAGAGCATACTATTAAAGATTTACTTAAAATCTGTAATTATTATGGTATAGAAAAAAATATAAAAGTATTAAAATCTAAAAAACAACAAATTATACACGCTCTTATTTATTTTGAGAGTTTACCTGAGAATTTTGAAATTGTTGAAAAGAGATATAGAATGTGGTCATGTATAGCAGAATTATTAAATGATTCAAAAATGAAAAAATATATTATTTTTTAAAAAACTAGTTAAACTTGTTAATGAAAAACAATTTTAAAATATTAAATCTAACTAATTTATATACAAATGGTAGTATCTAAATTAGACAATACAATAAATTATCCTGAACTTAAAAGAGTGGATCCAAATGATTTAAGTAAAGAAGCATCCCTTTATCAAGTTGAAATAAAAGATTTAAGTGTTGTAGTTGCTATAGGATCGCCTAAAAACACATTTGCTGATAAAAATGTTACATATTTTCCAATTTATTTAGTTAAGCATAATAATAAAGTATTACAAATAGGAGTTTATGAAATACCCTCTAGTAATATGGTTGATTATATTGATGACGAGTCAGCATTAGATGTAGAGCGTTTAAGTGAACCATTAATTTATACATTTGCAACAAAAGATATGATTGAAAAACTAAGAAAAGTTCCTGAAGAAGATAAAAGAGAAGAAGATAAAAGAGAAGAAAATAAAAGAGAAGAAAATAAAAAAAAAGAAAAGATGCCGAAGGCACAAGAAAGTGAAATACTTATTCCGCAAATTAGAAAAGATATTTTTATTGCTAGAATTGGAGCAAATATTCCAGAAAAATTAAAAGAAGAAGATAAAAAAATGGCGCTTGATGCTAGAGAAAAATATCATGCAAGTAATGATGATGCTTGGGTTCAAAAATTTATGAACAATAAACATTATTCGATAACTGATAATGAAGGAGGCGGTGATTGTTTTTTTGCTACAATTAGAGACGCATTTCAAACAATTGGTCAAGATACAACTATTAATAAATTACGAAGTAAAGTGTCGGAAGATGTAACACAAGAATTTTATGCAGATTATAAAGAGAGGTATGATATGTTTACAAATGAAATTACTAAAACTAGATCAGAATCAATAATAAAAAAGAAGGAATATGATGAATTAAAATCTAAATTAGCATCAACCTTAGATAAAGAACAACAATTAATAATTCGTGATGCTGCCTTAAAGATAAAAAAAGAGTATGAAAAAGTAAAGGATGAATATCAATTTGCAAAAGACAATATAAATGATGTATTGTTTATGAAAAATATAAAATCATTAGAAGAAATGAAAAAATTTATACGTACGTGCGAATTTTGGGGAGATGCAAGAAGTATAAATATATTAGAAAGATTATTAAATATTAAATTTATAATTTTATCAAGTAAAAGATATGAGGATAATGATTTAGATGGTGTTTTACAATGCGGTACAGATGTAGACCCAATGATAATAAATAAAGATGAGTTTAACCCAGAATTTTATATTATTGTAGACCATACCGGGTCTCATTATAAATTAATTGGATATAAGAGTAAAAAAATATTTATATTTAAAGAATTACCTTATGATATAAAGCATTTGATTATTCATAAATGTATGGAAAAAAATTCAGGTGTATTTTCTTTTATACCAGAGTTTAAAGAAACAAAGTTTTCTTCAAATATGTTAAAACAAACATTTGATGATTTAGGAGAAGCAAAAATAATGAATTTATATGATGATAATATTGTGTTTTCTTTTTATTCAAAATCTGCCGATCAACCTATTCCTGGAAAAGGTTCTGGTGAAAAAATTCCGGTTAATCAAATTCCAGAATTTGTTAGTTTATCTAAAATACCAAAATGGAGAAGAAAATTATCAAACTTTTGGATTGAACCATTTGCTTTAGATAATCATCGCTGGTCATCTGTCGAGCATTATTATCAAGCGTCAAAATTTAAAAAAAATAATCATGATTTTTATTTGTCTTTTACATTAGATTCAGGAACAGAATTATCACAAAATTCAGAAATGGCAAAAGGTGTGGGTGGTAAAACTGGTAAATATAAAGGTGAACGCATTAGACCAAAATCAGTTGTAATTGATCCTGATTTTTTTGAATCTCGTGCTAGTAAAGAAATGTATGAGGCGCAAAAAGCAAAATTTGCTCAAAATGAAGATTTAAAAGAACTTCTTTTAGCAACAAAAAATGCAAAACTAGTTCATCATAAAAGAGGACAAGAACCGGAAGTATTTGATGATTTAATGATTATTCGTAATAAAATATCTCTTGGTGAAATTTAATATCTCTTGGTGAAATTTAATATCTCTTGGTGAAATTTAATATATTTTTAAGATTATGTATTAATGTATTATTAATAAATAATAAATAATAAATATATAATAAATATGAAAATAACTAAAGAATGCCTTAATTTAATGTCATTTTTTTTAAAAAATAATTGTTTATCGCCATTAAAACAAACAAAAATAACAGATACAATATTAACAAAATTATATAATGAACTAACAAATGGTTTTAAATTTATACAAAACCTAAAGTTAACAAGTGGTGAACAATTTTATAAATTACATGTAGAAAATATAACAAATGTAAAACAAATTCCAAAACCAGAAACATTTTCTCCAAATGCATTTCCATTAAAAATAAGAAAACATATAGATGAATTTAGTATTGGGTTATTAAGTTATAAATTTAATTTATTTGGAAGAAATATAAATATATTATTTGTAATAGAAAATGGTGATTTAGAAAAATTAATAAAAGTGTATAATAATTATGTTGATTATATGTTAGTTTGGTTATATATTGTAAATATGTATTCTTCAAAAAAATGTGTAAAACAATTAAAGATATTTATATATCATACAACGTTATTAAAAATATTGCCGGAATCAAATGTATCAATATTAAATGAACACAATGTAAATACAGCATTTACAACAACTTGTCCAAGTAATTCAGAAATAGTAGTATTTAGAAAGGAAGAATGGTTTAAAGCATTTATACATGAAACATTTCATAATTTTGGTTTAGATTTTTCTGATATGAATATGATAAAAGTAAATGAAAAAATTGTAAGTATATTTGGAGTAAATTCAAGTGTAAATTTATTTGAATCATATACCGAGTTTTGGGCTAGGATTATAAATATAGTATTTGTTAGTTTTACAAATATGAAAGACAAAAATAATATGAATGAATTTTTAATAAATAGTGAATTTTTTATAAATTATGAGCGTATATTTTCATTCTTTCAAATGGTAAAAATATTAAATTTTATGGGTTTAACTTATAATAATTTATATGAAAAAGATAATTTATCTAAAAAAACTTTATATAAAGAAAATTCAAATGTATTATCATATTATATTATAACTTTAATAATGATTGATAATTATCAGGATTTTTTATTATGGTGTAATACAAATAATGCAGAATTATTACAATTTAAAAAAACTACAAAAAATTTAGAAAAGTATTGTAATTTTATTGAAACAAATTATAAATCAAAACGTATAATAAATGGTGTAAAATGTTCAACAAAATTATTAGGTGTAGCCAGATTATCTAAGAAAGATTTAAATTATTTAATAAATAATTTGCGAATGACTCTATGTGAATTAGGATAAATAAAAAAAATTGAAATACTTTTACTTTTTTAAAAATATGGTATAATAATCTTTAAATATGACTATAAGTAGAGAACTTTTGGAAACAATTGAAAATATAAAACGATACGCAAATTTATATATTGAGCAAATGTATTTAAATGCGTTAAATAATAAAATGTATCCATTGCAAGAAGATGACTTATTATTTATGGTAAGTGAAATAGGTAGAAATAAAGTATATTTATGTACAACCCCATTTTACAAGTGGTTATTAAATCAAGATCCATCAATAGAACGAACAAATGCGTTAGCGTATATGTGGAGACATGCGTTTATTACTCACTTAGAGCATTTACAAGTGGTTTGCTTAAATATTCTTCGTAGACCAATTTTAGTAAAATTTCGAAAACAAATGATAAATGATGATAGGTCATTAAAATATGATGAATTTAGTATTGACTGGATATCTAATTATATTAAATATAACAAATCGTATATTTGTGAATACATAGATGCAGGTAATGTCTATTTAAAATAAAAATAATATTTTTTTACATATGACTTATGTTGTAAAATAAATATTATTGAAATATAATAAGTTAAAAATATATACATTAATTGTATAATGATTCTTACTAATGAAGAACTATATAAAAAGAAATATGATTATGAAACTTTAAAAACTAATATTTATGTTGTTAGTTTATTAGATATTTTAAAGAGTCAAAAATTAACATCCGGTTTTTGTGTAAAATATATACTTAATAAAGACTTTCAATTTAGTAAAGAAGAGCAAGAAATAAATATACAAACAATAAAAAAGTATCAACCACATCTATTGGATATTGATATGGTAATAACATGTAATAATAAAATATTAAGAAAAAGAATAGATAGCGTGGAAGATTTTGAATCATATATGAATAGACATTTATAATAAGTATTTGAAAATAGGTGTTTAAATTAATAATATTTATTAATTTAAATTATATAATTGTGAATGTGAAGTGGTTATTTAAACAGCAACTGGTACAGGTTTCTCGGTCTTAAAAAAGTGAGGAGACATATATCGTTGAAGGTTGAAGTAGGTAAGTTCATCGGTCTTGTTAATCTTCAACAACGCTTGTAGTTTTAAATCAGGATTAATTTTTCGTCCGTTATCCTTATCCTGAAGGTTCTGACTGCGAATATACTTGTTAATTTCACGAGTAACATCAGTGCGAGCCATTTCAGACCCAACTGGTTTTTCAAGGAAATTTGCAAGTTCATCAGATATCTTGGTAGGTTTAACGAATCCGGAAGGTTGTCTATTTCCAGACTTACGCTTTCGCTTAGCTTGAGATTTTTGGGCAACCTTAAGTTCGCGAGACCACTTTTTTTCAAGTAAACGAAATTCAGTCTTTAATGATGCAAAAAGTCCTCCCAATTGACTAAGTTTACCTAAAAACTCAGCAGATTGCGCTACAATATCAACTACTTCACCTTCGGCAACTTCAACAGAAGTAGAAACAGGTTCAGGAGTAGAAACAGAAACAGGTTCGGGAGTAGAAACAGAAACAGAAACAGGTTCAGGAGTAGAAACTGCTTCAACCTTAACTTTGGGTTCCTTTTTAACCTTGGTTGATTTTTCTACTGAACTAGAACTAGCAACCTGTTCAACAGGCGTCTTAACAACAGGGGTATTAACAACAGGGGTAGTGACTTCACTCTTAGATTTGCTTTGTCTTGGCATTCTATTATAATATACTACTATAATATCCTTTTAAATTGTTTTGAGAGTTAAATATATTATTTGTTATTGTATATGGTCTAAAAATTAAATTTAAGATTTTGTAATTTTAAATTTTTATTATAAATATTATCCTACTTACATATGGTACGCCGATTCATATAACCATGGCAATGATGTAGCAGCCTCATTATTTACTAAAGTTATTGCACCAAGAACATAATACGCACCTAAACATTTATAATCTTTATCTACGCCAGTATTTACAAGTTTTTCAAGAATTTCTAAAATTATTTTACGAACATCATCTAAATGTTCTACATTTTGTAAAATATTAAAATTTACCATAAATGGGTTTCCATTTGGAGGACAAATTGCCTTTTTAATTTCATTAGTTAAATTAGATCTATAATGAAATATATCTATTAATTCTCTAAGAAATTTAATTAATTGATTTTTATTTAAAATTAAAAACCATTGAGGATTTGAATAATTGCCTAAAGAATCAATATTTTGAAATAATGTTAGCGTTCTTAATTCTATAGATTTTTTATTTGACACAACTTTAGTTACATCTGATATTTCGATTGATATATTTATTTTTAAAATTTTACTAAGACGCAATAATGATTTTAAATTTTCAATTACTTTTGATGTTAATGGTTGTTGATTGAATGGATTCTTTACTATACCATTACATTTATAAATTAAATTATACAATGATAGAATATCAAATCCATATATAAATCCATCTTCATCTTTAAAACTAAAAAATTGTTCATTTTGTATAGTTGTTAGTTTATCCATTGATAAAAAATCAAAGGTATTATTACATAATAATCTATTTTTAAAAGCAGGACCATGCATATTATTGTATTTACGTATTAAATGCCCCCTAATTATTTTTTGTATTTTAATTATTTGATTTGATAAATACAAATGTGAATAAATTCTTGAAACTAATTGCTGTTTATTTCCTGTAATTTTTAATTTATATGTTTTTGCAAATAATTTTAATTGTTGAACATTATAATTAAACTTTAAAAGTAAATTATATTCATTATATTTTACTACATAATCTAAATTATTCTCATTTTTTTCTAATTTTTTTGATGTATAAATATAGTTTTTTGAAATCTTTTCACATAAATAGTTTAAATAATCATTAGATATATTATCATTTCTGCTACTTAGTTGCGTGGTGTAAATATTATTAATATTCATTATTATATAATATATAAAAGATATTTTTGTATTATTTTTATTATATATTTTAAAAATTTTATTATTGTTACAATAGATTAGATTGCGTGTATCGTATTAAGTTTTTAAAATTAATTTATATTTAAAAAAAAAATTGATTTAAAGATATCTCTTGTATCTATAGTATAATATATAAGATGGCAAACTCAATTGTTGACGGAACTAATATTAATGTTAATGTATTCTCCTATTCCTCTCCTAAAGCACACGCTTCTGGAGGAAAGGTAGTTAATTTATATAATAAACATTTTAAGGAATCTCTTACTATTTCTACTCCTCTTATGCTCACCTGGGGTGCACAAGAAGGACAAGAACAATCAACAGGTAAACCAACTGGTAAGTGGACTATGTCGCTTCAATTTCCCAACTCGGATTATCCTAACGAGGATGCGGAAGATTTCTTAAAATCTATGAGAGCACTTGAAAACAAAATCAAGGCGGATGCTTTAGTTTATTCTAAGGAATGGTTTGGTAAGGAAATAAAAAGTGCTGAGGTAATTGAAGAAAAGTTTAATATTATGCTTAGACATCCTAAGAAGGATGAAACAAAACCTCCTACTCTTACTATTAAAATTCCTCAATGGTCTGGAGTTTGGAAACCAGAAATTTATGATGAGGATGGAGAACCTCTTTATATTAATGGCAAAACAAACTCTCATCTTACTCCTTTGGAATTTTTAAAACCTAAAACTCACGTTATTTGTTTAATTCAATGCGGAGGATTATGGTTTATAAATGGTAAAGTATCTATTACTTGGAATTTAAAACAGGCGATGGTTCAAAAACCCAAGCAAAGCATGGAAGGAACTTGTTTCTTAAAACCTAAGGCATCTGATAAAGCAAAAATGAAAACATTGCCTCCTCCTGAAGAGGTTGATAATGATGAAGGTGTTGCAACAACTATTGTTGATGACTCAGATGAAGAAGAAGAAGACGAAGCACTTGTTCCGGTAGTAGTAGTAGAACCACCAGTTCAAGAACCTGTAAAAGTTGAAGAACCACCACAAGTACAAGAGGAAGTTAAACCAAAGAAAAAGGTTGTTCGTAAGAAGAGTGACGTTTAAATAGTTAGATAATATTTAATAACATTTTTTATACAAAATTCAAATACTTTTATAAAATAGAACAACAAATGCATTTCAATTTAAATTATCTCTTAATTTAAATTAAAATTATTTTAATAATAATATCTGATTTTACACTAATATTGTAAATATAGTTTTCTAATATTTGTGCTATACCTTGACCTTTAAATGTATATAATTGCTCTTCTTTTAGATGTAACTTATTTAAAGGAATTGAAAACCATTTCTCTCCAATTTCCATACTAATAAATTTATCATTTTTTATTAAATTATGCAATTCATCTTGAATTTGTATAAATATTTCATAATAGATATTATTATTTTCATCAATATTTATGTTAGTTGGCAACTTTGGTTGACACAATACAATAATATCTGAACCATCTGGAGAATCAAAATATAACTCATTATGCCATAATGGAACTAAATACAATTCTTTATCCACGTATAATTTATATATATTATGTTCAATTATATCTTTCAAACTTGGTTTTAATATAAAAATTCTATCATTTTTATACTTTTCTTTTATAGTTAAACTAACAAGTTCTAGGGTTTCATTGCTAATATATAAAATATGCTTGTATTTATATAATAATTGATATAATTCAATTGCTTTTTGTTTGTCTAATTTTTCGAATTTTTGTCTTAAATACGTTAAAGTGATTACATCATAACCTAACGATATTTCTCTTATTACATTTAAAAATAAGTCGTTACAATTTTCTTTTGTTGTTTCACTAAATAATGATGAAATAAAATTACTTAGAATATCAATATATTTTTTAGATGAATCAAATGTTTTCGAAATATCTTTGCAACAATTATTATCGGAATTTAATATATTTGACTCATTTAATAAATAATCATACGCTTCAGTTATTTTTTGAAATTTTTCCTTTGCATATATTTTATTATTTTTATCAGGATGCCATTTTAAAGCTAACTTATGATATTTTTTTTTTATATATTCTTGGTCTAAATTAGTTATTTCAATCTCTAAAACATCTATATCTAATTCATTTAATGCTTCAAATAAATTCATTTTATTAGAACTCATGAATAATACTTATTAAATAAAACAAATAACTTTCTAAGTGATAAATAGGGCGATAGTTATTATTATAATATTTTAAAAAATTATACGTTTTTAATAATATTTCTGACATATCTTCACTTTTAATTTTTTTTAATTTAGTTAACTTTGTTAGTATATACCAAATACAATCTGTTATACTCAAATTGTAAATAAATATATCATACAATAAATCTCGAAATAGTATAAATTTTAGTTCATTTATCTCAATCATTTTTTTAAGAATTTTATCACAAATTATTTTGTATGGGTGCATTAAATCATAATTTTTTGTATGTAAATGTTTTATATTTATAATCTGTTCAAGTTGTATATCATTTGGAAACTTTTGGTTTGAACATTTTGTATATGCCATCTTGGTTGGTCTTGAAATATTAATTATCTCACAACAATTTAATATTGAATCTGGAATAAAACTAGCAACTTCGGTTAGTAAAATATATTTTATATTTACTGATAATGAATTATTATCCTGCATATAACTATAAAAGTTTTCTAATAATTCACTATGAATATTATGAAAATCTTTACACACTATTATACCAGTTTTATTATTTTTTGCAGATAATATATCAACTATTTGCTGATATATATCATGCCATAATAATTTAGAATGACACCCTAACAAAGACATATCAATTTCATAATGTATATCACTTATTTTAAAAAAATATTGTTTTTTATCATATGTTAGAGTTAATTTTTTTTCATATTTTAAATTTGTTTGACTATATTTTTTAATTAAATATAACATTTGACTATATTTACCAACTCCACTTGGACCATAAAAAATTAAATTACCAAATTTTTCTAATGTATTAGGAAAACGTTTATAATATTTTTCTAATTTTGTATGTAAATTAAATTTGGAAACTTCATTTGTATATTCTTCAAAATGGGATTCAAGAAATTTCATTATATAATCATAATAAATATTCTTTATTTAAATTATTAACATATTATATTAAACATATAATAATAAACTAACAAAGAATAATGAATATCGTAAAAAATATATATCAATATAATGAAGATTATGTTTATTTTTGTGAACCTATTAAAAATAATATTATGAATAATGGCAATTTTATTAGAATTATTTATTCAACATCATTTTTTATATTAAACGGAATTTATATTAGTATGCAAATTAACTATACATCAGTTGATAAATATTATAATAAATTTAAATGTTCGTTTGATAGTAATCAACACAAAGAACTCATTGAAAAACTTAAAATTATTGAAAATGGGTTACTTAAAAAAAGTTGCATTCTTGGAAAAATACCGCAATACAAAATATACGAGCAACTTAAAAATAGCAATATTAAAGTTTTTTCTGATTCATTTGATAAAATAGGAAATACATTTTTACTTAAAATTGCTGGAATATGGGAAACTGAAACCGAATATGGATTAACATATAAATTTATTATTTAACCATCCGTTGAATAAAATTGTAATATTATACCAATCGTTAAAACTATTAAAAAATTAATCACGCCAAATAATCTTAATAATGTGGATGTATTTTTTGAAAATAATTTTTCATTTGAATTTTTTAGCGCATCAAACATAGAACTAAATATTATTGTCACTTGTGTAAATAAAAATATTATTGATAATACTGAAAAACTTGAGTAATAACTTGAAACTTCTCCTCTTGAAATTTTATCAAAATATTTTGACAAATAAAAAATTAAAAATCCAGTAATTATTAATACTGGTAACATTTCTAAATATATTGTTTTTGTATATACCCAACTTAATATTGTTACAAAAAGAATACCTAACATTAACCCTGAATATCCTCCTAATAATGCAGACAATCCATTAGTATTTGTCGCATTTGTAGTAATAATTATAATTATAATTGATGTAATTATAACTACAACCGGAATGTACATTACTTTTTTAAATTCTTCTTTGTTTAAATTTTCAAATCTTATCATTGTAATTAATATATAGTTATATAATTATCTATTAATTGTTAGATGGTTAAATTTACTTTTTCTTTTAATTCGTTTATTTCTTTTTGCATCAATTGTATTTTATTAACTAACAAAGGTATTATTTCTAAATAGTTTACAGATTTTAAATTATTATACATTTTATTTGGATTATATTGAACTAACTCCGGATATTCATTTTCCAACTCTTGCGCTATAAATCCATAGTGAAGACGATTTGAGGAATCATCCTTAAAAATAAAAGAACTTGGTTTTAAATTCATTAGTTTATCAGTTGTATCAACTTGTATTAAACTAATATCTTTTTTTAAATTTATATCCGATATCCCTATTAAACTACCATCATAAAATATATCACCCGGAATATATAAACTATTACTTTTGTCAGAAGATGGAGTTATAACTGATTTTACAGAACCATCTGACTTTGATTGTGATGCTGTTTTCCATAACATAATTTGTCTATTAGAAACAAAGGTTTTTATATAAGCTGTATTATTTGGTTGTCTTCCGTTATAATTTGACATAATTATATATTAATCATTATATTTATATAAAAAAATAGTATTATTAAATATATGAGTAATACTATTTTTAATAATCATCCTATAATTAAAAATTCGAACCATTATTTTCGTGAAAAAAAATATATTTCAATACATTCAGAAGATAGAGATATTTCTAAATATCCTAATTCTAATGAATTTGAAATACTATTACCACAAGAATATTTAAATGTTGTTTCCGCTAAACTTTATTCATGGGCATTTCCTTCAAATTATAATGTATTTTCTGTTACTAATTATAATATTCTAATGACTTTTAAATTTTTAGATTTATATAATCCAGGGAATTATAATTATGTTAATGAATTAGCATCAGGCATTTTTGCAGCACTTTATGAATATTCTAATAAAGAAATTATCATATCAATAGAAACCGGATTTTATAATCCTGATCAAATGGCTACAGAATTAACTAATCGATTTAATCAAGCGGTTACTCAGATTATCAATACATTTTTTGAAGACCCTAATAATGCGGTTCAATATGCTACAGCTAAAGAGTTATTTAAAATAAATGGTTATAACAGATTTAGTATCGCATATAATCAGGTAGGACAAAGATTATATTTTGGAAATAAGGCTGATAGGTTTATTCTTACAAATGAATCTTCATCATTTAATATTAGTAATCTTGTTAATACTACATGTTTATCTAGAAATCTTATACCAGAAGTAGTTAATTGGGGGTTGCCAGCATATTTAGGGTTTACTAGATGTAATGTAAGCGCTTATAGTGTTAGTGAATATATAGATTTATTAAATGAATTGCCATTTTATGCATTTTTGTCGAAATTAAATCAATTAGTTCCAAGATTTTTTTATGAAGTACCAGATTCTGCGTATTATCCAGACGGATTTTGGATAGAACCAGATTCTACCTTAATTGGATCGACTATATATTATTTACAGGCTCCTTTTAAAATTAGTTTTATGGGACAATCTTATTTATACATGGAGATAGATGGGTGGAATTGCATTGATGAAACTAGTCCTTATAATTTAAGTTCGTATACAATACACACAAATAAATCAAATTCTAGAGTTAATTCTGCTTTTGCTAAAATTCCTATGGCATCAACTCCTATTTCACAAATATATGATAATGATATGGGTCCATATAAGTATTGGAGTCCGGTTGCTGAAAGAATCAGTAAAATAAAAGTTAAATTTAGATATCATAATGGGACACTAGCAGAGTTTGGACAATTTGATTATACTTTTATGCTTGAATTAACTATTCTAAAACCACAACAAGAAAAATCGTATACCATAGTAAACGCATTTGATTTAAGTTAACCACAATGATATGTAGTACATTTGTTTAAAAATGCATTCGGTAGAGTTTATTATTTTGCTAGTTTATTTTAATTAAAAGATTCAAGAATATTTGTTAGTTTATTTTGCTAGTTTATTTTA
>Ga0268279_1001397_pt1 | contig 13366 bp, 8 predicted proteins | sample saktaG_6_FD_190142 | JGI IMG/M metagenome (GOLD analysis project Ga0268279, IMG submission 190142) | Saline water microbial communities from Sakinaw Lake, British Columbia, Canada - sak_2010_1_5_80m | ecosystem: Environmental > Aquatic > Non-marine Saline and Alkaline > Saline ...
GATGCGGCAATTTTAATGAATCCAAAAGTTTGGCAGGCGTCAGGTCATTTGACCGCCGGTTTTGCCGACGAATTGGTAGAATGCAAAAAATGCCATCACCGATTTAGAAAAGATTTTTTAGAAAAAAGCGAAGAGGATAATGAATCCTCTTCTTTACCTTCGGTGAAAGAATGTCCCGATTGTGGTGGCGGTTTAACACCTCCTCAGAAATTCAATTTGATGATGAAAACTTTTGTGGGATCGGTGGAAGATAAAGCTAGCGAAACTTACTTAAGGGCCGAAACTTGTCAGGGAATTTATATGAATTTTGATAATGTTTTAAACTCAATGAGATTGAAAATTCCCTTTGGAATAGCCCAGATTGGCAAAGCTTTCAGAAATGAAATCAATCCAAAAGACTTTATCTATAGAACTCGAGAATTTGAACAAATGGAAATGCAATGGTTCTGCTATCCTAAGGATGCCGATAAATTTTTTGACTATTGGAAGACCGAGCGGATGAAATGGTATCTGAATTTGGGAATTAAAAAAGAGAACCTAAGATTTAGGGAGGTTGTCAAAGAAGAGCTTGCTCATTATGCCAAGAGAGCGGTTGATATCGAGTACAATTTTCCTTTTGGCTGGAAAGAAATCGAAGGAATTCACAACCGGGGAGATTGGGACCTATCCAATCATTCGAAACACTCTGGCCAGGATATTAAGTACTTTGATGACGAAACGAAAGAGAAATATTACCCTTACATTATTGAAACGTCGGTTGGCGCTGACAGAAGCTTTCTCACCTTTTTAACTGATGCTTATCAGGAAATAGAGGGAGCCAGGACAAAAACGACAAAGGCCGCAAAAGAAGTGGAAACGGTTTTGAGGTTAGATAAAAAAATTGCCCCGATAAAGTTAGCGGTTCTACCCTTGGTTAAAAATAAACCCGAACTGGTTAAAAAAGCCAAAGAAGTATTTGAACTTTTAAAACCTCATTTTATGTGTTCGTACGATGAGGTGGATTCGATAGGACGCCGTTACCGCAGGCAGGACGAAGTGGGAACGCCCCTTGCCATAACGATTGATTTTGAAACATTGGAAAAAAACGATGTAACTCTCCGCGACCGCGATACGATGAAACAGGAAAGAGTAAAGATCGAAGACCTCGTTAAGGTTATTAAGGAAAAATTGAATGTTTTATAAAACTACTCTTAAAAACGGGTTAAGAATTGTTACTGTTCCTCAAAAAAGTTCCCAGGCGGTAACGGTTTTGGCATTGGTTGGGACCGGTTCCAAGTATGAAACAAAAGAAACAAGCGGTATTTCCCACTTTTTGGAGCACATGTATTTCAAGGGCACGAAAAGAAGGCCAAATGCTTTGGCGGTTTCCGAAACCTTGGATAAATTGGGCGGCGTTTTTAATGCTTTCACTTCGGAGGAATGCACAGGATATTATGCCAAGGTTGCCACCGCGCATTTTGAAAATGCCCTGGAGTGGGTGTCCGACATTTACCTGAACAGTTTATTGCCCAAAAAAGACATGGAAAGAGAAAGAAAGGTGATAATAGAGGAAATAAATATGTATTTGGATATGCCTTTAATATATATAGGAGAACTCTGGAAAACCCTACTCTACGGTAATCAGCCTGCAGGTTGGGACGTAGCGGGGACAAAAGAAAGCGTATCAAGCATCTCCCGGGAGCAGCTTTTTCATTACATGAAATCTCAATATGCTGCCCAAAACACCATAGTTTGCGTTGCGGGAAAAGTGTCTTTGCCTCAAGTGGCAGAAAAGGTCAAGAAGTATTTTTCAAAGATTAAAATAGCAAAGAACCAAACAAAACTGGGAGTCTTTGAAAAACAGAAAACTCCCGGCCTGCTTCTTCATTTCAAAGAAACCGACCAGACTCATCTTGCCCTGGGAACCAGAACTTTTTACAATCTTTTTCATCCTCAAAGATACGCTGCCGAACTTTTGGGAATAATTCTGGGAGGGATGATGTCCTCTCGTTTGTTTACTGAAGTCAGGGAAAAATTGGGCTTGGCTTACTATGTCAAGACCGCTTCAGAAGCAGATACTGACACCGGATATTTGGTGACCTTGGCGGGAATAGACAATTCCAGAGTGGAAAAAGCGATTTCAACTATTTTAAAAGAATATAAAAAAATATCCCGGATAAGGGTACCCTCTGCCGAACTGAAAAAAGCGAAAGAAAATCTTAAGGGCAAACTTTCCCTTGCTTTGGAAACTTCGGACGCCAAAGCATTCTTTTACGCCGGACAGGAACTCTTGGAAAACAAGATTTCCACCCCGGAAGAAATTTTTAAGAAAATTGATAAAGTTTCTGTAAATGATATTCTAAAAGTGGCAAAAGACATTTTTAAACCGGAAAGGTTAAATTTGGCCTTAATCGGCCCTTTTAAAGACAAAACTAAGTTTAAAAAACTGCTAAAATGAATGGCGACAAATTTTTAGACATATCCTGGGGAACGATTCTGAAGATTTCACTGGCCTTTATTGTTTTTTACATTATATATTTGGTAAAAGACATTTTGATTTGGTTTATTTTTGCCCTGATCATTTCGGTTCTGTTCAATCCGGCAATTAATTTCATGCAGAGAATAAGAATTCCGCGGGTTCTGGCGGTGATTTTCATTTACGTGGCCATTTTCGGAATATTGGGCTTGCTCGTCTATTGGATGGCTCCGGCCTTCTTTTCTGAAATCCAGCAGTTTTCTCAGCTCTTCCCCCAGTATTTTGAGAAAATCTCTCCTCCCTTGAGAGATTTGGGGATTGAAGCGTTTGAAAGCATGGATACGTTTACCCAGTCCATGGGAAATTTTTTGCAAAAGGCTTCTTCTAATATTTTAAGCGCCCTGGCTGTGTTTTTTGGAGGAATCGGCTCAACCATCTTTATTCTGGCGATAGCGCTTTTCCTCTCCTTGGAAGAAAAATGGGTTGAAAGGGTGATTGGCCTTCTTTTTCCTAAAAAATATGAGGCCTATGTTCTGGCTCTCTGGGAAAGGTCCCAGACAAAAGTTGCCGGCTGGTTTGGCAGCAGGATTTTAACTTCGCTGTTTGTCGGCGTGGCTGTTTTTGTCACCCTTTATCTTTTTAACGTAGAATACGCTTTAAGTTTGGCTCTTCTTTCCGGTGTGTTGGATTTCATTCCGGTCATAGGGCCGATATTTGCCGGAGCAGTTGCTTTTGTTTTCGTTGCCCTGGATTCATGGCTGAAAGCCCTATTTGTTTTAATCACCTTCGTTTTGATTCAGCAGATAGAAGGCAACATTCTCTCCCCGATTTTAACCAGAAAGTTTGTTGGATTACCCCCAGTCCTGGTTTTACTCTCCTTAGCCATAGGGGCCAAACTTTTGGGAATATTGGGAGCGGTCTTGGCCGTCCCTCTGGCCGGGATAATTTTTGAGTTTATAAGGGATTTCCTGAAGAAGAAGAAGGAAGAAAAAGAAAAAGCCCTGGTGTTATAATTAAGGAATAAATTTTAAAAGGGGTTAATTTTATGATAAAATAAAAGGAGGTTAACCTCCTTTTTAAAATTTATGAAATTAATTGAAATTCCTAAAAATAAATTGGAACAATTATACGAGAAGAAAAAATTAACCACCTATGAAATAGCTGATATTTATAATTGTTGTCAGGCGACGGCATGGAAACGTTTACGTCAATTTAATTTTAAGGCGAGGTTTCCATGGAATGCTGTAAACTTACCGAAAAAGAAATTAGAATATTTTTATATAAAAAGGAAATTATCAACTTGGGCAATAGAAGAAAAACTCAGAATCCCTAGAAGTACTATTCATCGAAAACTTCTTGAATATAAGATTAAAAGAAGAAGCCGGGCTGAATCACATATTATTTATCCCCGTAAAAATTTTAGTGGAAATAAACTAGAGAAAGCCTATCTTATTGGATTTACGATGGGTGATTTACGAACTAGAAAAATTTATCCAAACAGCGAGACTATCCATGTCGATTGTGGTTCGACAAAGGAAGAACAAATTTCTCTTGTTTCAAAATTATTTAAACCCTATGGAAGAATTTGGATTAGCAAACCAAATAAACAAGGAGCCATTCAGATTGAATGTTTTTTAAACCAATCCTTCGATTTTTTGTTGAAGAAAAGAATTTTAATGGATAAATGGATTTTAAAGAATAAAAAATATTTTTCAGCTTTTTTGGCTGGCTTTACTGACGCTGAAGGATGTATATCAATTTCAAAACAAAAGCGGGCTTTTTATAGTCTTGGGAATTATAACATCAAACTTTTAAACGAAATTCGTAATCGGTTAATTGGTTTTGAAATAAAATGTCCGCAAATCATCCAAAGCCGCAGTCATAAAGGATATATTAGTAAAGAGGGATATGTAAACAAAAACTTTTACTGGTCTTTAGTAATTAATAGAAAATTTTATCTTCTGAAATTGTTCGATTTAATATATCCTTACTTGAAGCATGCTGCCAAAATTAAAGGAGTAGAAAGGGCAAGAAAAAATATAAAGATCCGAAACAAAAAATTCGGTAATATAAATATGACTTCGTAAAAAATTTATGATTAAAACCCCCTTTCAAATTTCCACCGCTATTGACTACCCGTCAGAAAAACCCCATTTGGGGCATTGTTTAGAAAAAGTGCAAGCCGATGTAATGGCTCGTTATAAAAGACTTCAAGGATTGGATGTTCATTTTAGTGTTGGTACTGATGAACACGGTTTAAAAATACAAAGATATGCTGAAAAAGCGGGAAAAGAACCCAAAGAATTTGTAGAAAAAACAAGTGGATATTTTAAGGATTTATGGAAAAAATTGAATATTTCCAATAACGATTTTATTAGAACGACAGAAAATAGACACATAAAAGTTGTTCAAGAAATCATTAAAAAGATATATAAGAAAGGAGACATTTATAAGGGGAAATACAAGGGTCTTTATTGTGTTGATTGCGAAACTTATTATCTGCCTAAAGACTTAATTAATGGCAATTGTCCAATACACCATAAAGCAGCGGAATTTATAGAAGAGGAAACCTATTTCTTTAAGATGAGTAAATATCAGTCGGCCCTTATTGAGCATATAAAAAATAACAAAAACTTTATCATTCCGGAAAGCAAAAAAAATGAAATTTTGAATAGGCTGGAAGAACCGTTGCAGGATTTAAGTATTTCAAGGAAGGCGGTTAAATGGGGTATTCCTTTGCCGATTGATAAAAAATTAACCTTGTTTGTTTGGGCGGACGCTTTAATAAATTATCTAACTACCATAGATTATCCCAATGATAAATTCAAAAAATATTGGCCCGCTGATATTCATGTCATAGGAAAAGATATCGTTTGGCATCACGTCGTGATTTGGAGTACTTTATTATTTTCTCTTGGGTTACCTCTGCCTAAAACAATTTTTATTCATGGATTTATAACCTCCAACGGGCAGAAAATGTCAAAATCATTGGGAAATGTTGTTGATCCTTTCGAATTGGTGAAAAGATATGGAGCAGACAGTGTAAGATATTTCCTTTTGCGTGAAATTCCGGCTGTTGAGGACGGAGACTTTACTTATGAAAAATTTGAACAAAGGTATAATTCGGACCTGGCCAAAGGGTTGGGAAATCTTGTTGCCAGGGTCGTTACCTTAGCTAAGAATTATAAATTGCAAATAACAAATTCTAAACTTCAAACAGAAATTAACGAAACGGAAAAAGATTATAAAAAAGCATTGGGAGAATTTAAGTTTAACGAAGCGCTGGTTTCTCTTTGGAAACTGATTGGTTTTTGTGACAGATATATTGAAAAAGAACGGCCCTGGGAAGAAAGCGGAAAGCAAAAAGAAATAATCGGGGATTTATTATTTGCCGTTAATGAAATAGCTGAATTATTAGAGCCGTTTTTGCCCGAGACCTCGAAAAAAATATTAGAGCAATTAAAAACGAGGAAAAGCAAACCATTGTTTCCTCGGATTTAGGATTGACAAAACGACTAAAGGGATTAATATGTTAAATAGTTCCGGCAGTTGATATGGCTGTCGCTTTTTAATAGCAAATTTTAAAGTTCATAAGGTAAGTAAAGGAGGATTCTAATGGAGATAATGTCGGATATGGTTCAAGAAGACAGACAACTTCCTATAAATGCGGACTGGCTAAATCAACGGTTAAGAGACTTGCCGGAGGCCGAGAATCTAATGGAGATAAATACGGTTTTTAATCCGGGCGGAATTCTTACCCCGAGCGGCAAAACAGTGTTGATCTTAAGATTTGAGACAAGAAGGGGCAGTTCTGGATTAGTTTGCGTTGAGAGCGAAGAGAGCAGGGATTGGGAGGTAGTTCCCAAGTCGCTGCATTATGCTCTTCCATTGGTTGACGAAGGACTGGAGGATCCGAGGGTTATCTGGTTTGATGAGTTGAACCGCTACTTTATAACTTATGTGGTGGCTCGGCAGACGACTAAGATTGCTTTTATAGCAACTGATGAATTCAAAGTGTTTGAGAGAAAGGGGGAAGCTAATTTCTTAGATAGTTTTGATAATAGAAACAATAAAGATGCCTGTATTCTTCCCGTTTCTGTTTTGGTTGACGGGGAAAAGCGTTTCGGCTTGATTCACCGACCCGACATTGATGGGAAGAAAGATATCTGGTTTTCCTATTCAACCGACGAAATAACTAACCAGAATTTTACCAGTTGGCAAAAGCATCGCTGTATTGCCCGAACAAGAAGTGGTACTTTTTGGGACACTTCACACATCGGCTTAGGTCCACAGCCAGTAGAACTTCCCAGAGAGATTACAGAAGGGATGCCGCCGGGCCTTTTACTCCTCTATCACGGGGTTAAGGCAACTGGCGGAGGTTTAATCTACCGGACGGGCTTGATGTGGTTTTCGCTGGAAGATTTGACGATTACACACAGAAGCCCTTGTTGGATTCTTGGGCCCGCAGGGAGCTTTTCCGGAGAGGTTGTTTTTCCGGGAGCAGCCTTCTACGATCCGAGAAAACATGCTATCGTTGTTTACTACGGCAAGAACGACGATGGGGTCTACAGATGTTCTTTATCTCCCGAGAAGGTTATATCGCACCTCAAGCGTTATCCCGTTTAGTTTATTAGGCGGCTTCTTCATACCGGGAAGCCGCCTTCTATTTTAGTTAAATTTCTGATAAAATTTAAGATATGTTAATAGATACTCACGCTCATTTAAATTTCAACGCTTATAAGGACGATGTTGATAATGTCATTAAGCGCTCCCTTGATAATAATATCTGGATGATAAATGTCGGTTCTCAGCTCTCAACTTCAAAAATGGCAGTTGAACTCTCAGAAAAATACCCGGAAGGTGTTTATGCTGCCGTCGGGCTTCATCCGATCCATTTATCCGAAGGCATCTTTAAAACTAAAATAGATAAGGAAGAAATAGAATTCAATACCCGGGAGGAGGAGTTTGATTATAAGGAATACAAAAAACTGGCCCAATCAAAAAAAGTGGTTGCTCTGGGTGAAATCGGTTTTGACTATTGGTATCGTCCCAAAACCAAAAAGAAACTGGAAGAATTTAAAAACAAACAGAAAGAAGTATTTAAAAAACAATTAGAATTAGCCAGGGAATTGAATTTACCCGTAATCTTCCATTGCCGCATTGCCCATCAGGACTTGATTGAGAGCCTCAATATTAAAGTAAGCGGCGTTGTTCATTGTTTCAGCGGAAACTGGCAAGAGGCAGAAAGGTATTTGGAGAAAGATTTACATCTAGGTTTTAACGGAATAATTTTTAAATTAAACTTGGATGAAATTATCGAAAAAACTCCCTTAGAAAGGATGCTGATTGAAACCGACTGCCCTTATTTGACTCCTCCTCCGATGGAAGGAAGAAATGAACCTATATATGTAAGGCATGTAGCCGAAAAAATTGCTAAAATCAAAAAAAAGAGTTATGAAGAAATAGCCGAAATTACTACGAAAAACGCAAAATCACTATTTGGTTTATGACGGATTATAAACCTCAAACAATCGAGCCCAAATGGCAGAAGTATTGGGAAAAAAAGAAGTCAAATCAGGCGGAAGATTTTTCCCGAAAGCCCAAAAAGTATATTTTGATTGAGTTTCCTTATCCTTCAGGTGAGGGTCTTCATGTGGGGCATGTAAGATCCTATTCTGCCTTAGATGTGGTTTCTCGGAAAAAAAGAATGGAAGGGTTTAACGTGCTCTATCCCATCGGCTGGGACGCTTTTGGTTTGCCCACGGAAAACTATGCCATTAAAACTGGAGTCCATCCCAGGGTGGCTACCGAGAAAAATATCGCCAATTATAAGCGGCAACTGAAATCTCTGGGACTTTCTTTTGATTGGTCGAGGGAAATCAATACCACCGACCCCGATTATTACAAGTGGACGCAATGGATTTTTCTGAAACTTTTTGAAAAAGGATTAGCCTATCAGGCAGAAATTCCGATAAACTGGTGTCCTTCCTGCAAGATCGGTTTGGCGAATGAGGAAGTAATTTCTGGTTCCTGTGAAAGGTGCGGCCAGAGTGTAGAAAAAAAAGTTTTGAAACAATGGATGTTAAGAATTACAGCTTACGCCGACCGATTAGTTGAGGATTTAGAAAGGGTTGATTACCCGACTAGAGTTAAAGCTCAACAAATAGAATGGATTGGCAAAAGCTATGGGGCCAACGTTGATTTTAATATCGAAAATTCCGACAAAAGAATAACTGTTTTTACCACACGTGTGGATACTATTTTTTCTGGTACGTATTTAATCTTGGCTCCCGAGAATAAGTTAGTAAAAGAAATTACCACAAAAGAACAGGGGGGAGAAGTGGAAAGGTATATCAAAGAAGCAGCTAAGAAAAGCGAATTAGAACGCACTGACTTAGAAAAAGAAAGGACAGGTGTATTTACTGGTACATATGCGGTTAATCCAGCTACCAATGAGAAAATACCAATATGGATAGCAGATTTTGTCTTAGCTCATTACGGTACTGGTGCCGTTTTTGCTGACGCGCACGACCAAAGAGATTTCGAGATGGCTAAAAAATATAATATTCCGCTGAAAGTTTCCTTGAGGCCAAAGGATGATAAGCTTTGGGAAAAAGTAAGGAACTTAGAAGTATGCTATTCAGAAGAAGGATTGTTGGTGAATTCAGAACAATTCAATGGTTTAACGTCACAAGAGGCGATAGAAAAAATTACCGAATGGCTTAAAAAAAGAGGAGCGGGGGAAAGGGCAGTAAACTATAAGTTACGGGATTGGGTTTTTTCCAGACAGCATTATTGGGGAGAACCCATACCCATTATTCATTGCGAGAAATGCGGCGAGGTGGCGGTACCGGAAAAAGATTTGCCGGTAGAACTTCCTTTTATTGAGAAATATCAGCCTACGGGAACGGGAAAGTCGCCTCTGTCGGCAATTTCCGATTGGGTAAATACAAAATGTCCAAAATGTCAGGGCAGGGCCCAGAGAGAAACAGACACTATGCCCAACTGGGCAGGGTCCAATTGGTATTATTTAAGATATTTAGACCCGAATAACGACAAATCTTTGGCTGATAAAAAGAAAATAAAATACTGGATGCCGGTCGACTGGTATAACGGCGGTATGGAACACACCACCCTGCACCTTTTGTACTCCAGATTCATTTACAAATTCCTTTTTGATATCGGCGTCGTTCCTCAAAAAGAGCCCTATAATCGCCGGACATCCCATGGAATAGTTCTGGCAGAGGACGGAAGAAAAATGTCAAAGTCATTCGGCAACGTCATAAACCCCGATGAAATCGTGGAAGAGTACGGGGCCGATACCTTGCGGCTTTACGAAATGTTTATGGGTCCTTTCGACCAAATGATCGCCTGGAATACCCAGGGAGTAAAAGGCGTTTTTCGGTTTTTGGAAAGGGCTTGGAACATAGTTTCAGAATGTATTGAAAATAAACAAACCGACAAATTTATCTTGAGTGCTCTGCATAAACTTAATAAAAAGATTGATGATGACTTGGAAATAACCAAATTCAACACTATAGTTGCCGCTTTCATGGAATTTATTAACTTGGTTCAGAAAAACAAAACAAAAACAGGCCGGGACGCAATTGAAAGATTTTTAATTTTGCTTTCGCCTTTTGCTCCCCATATTGCCGAGGAACTCTGGCAAATGTCAGGCCATAAAGACAGTGTTTCCCGGGAAAAATGGCCCAAACCCGAAGAGAAATTCTTGAAACAAGAACTGATAACTTTGATAATACAGGTTAACGGCAAGGTTCGGGATAAAATTGAGGTTGCTTCAGACGTTTCAGAAGAGGAGGCCCGGACCCTTGCAATTTCCCAAAAAAATGTTATAAAATGGATACAAGGCAAAGAAGTTAAAAAAATGATTTTCGTCCCCGGGAAACTAATTAATATAGTCTTGTAATATATGTGCGGGATAGTCGGTTACATTTCTAAAAAAGAAAATCCCAATTCCCTCAGATTGGGAATTGAGGCATTAAAAAGATTGGAATACCGCGGTTATGACTCCGCGGGTTTTGCCATTTGGAACAGTGATAAAAAAGATATTTTTTGCCAGAGGGCAACGGGAAGAATTAATAAATTGGAAGAAAAAATAAATAATGACAATAACCATTTTTCTTTTGACAGCCCGGTTATTTTACATACTCGTTGGGCAACTCACGGCGGAGTTACTGATTACAACGCCCATCCACATTGCGATTGCCAGAAAAACATTTATCTGGCCCACAACGGCATTGTTGAGAATTACAAGGAATTAAAAGACCAATTAATCAAAGAGGGCCACAAATTTAATTCCGACACAGACACGGAGGTAATCAGTCATCTTATTGAAAAATTCTTTAAGGGAAATCTTGAAGAGGCGGTTAGAAAGGCCCTGGCTTTTGTCAGAGGAACCTATGGAATAGTGGTAATTTCCCGCGACGACCCCAAAAAGATTGTTGCTGCCAGATTAGGTAGTCCCTTGCTTTTGGGTCTGGGAGAAAATGAATATTTTGTCGCTTCCGATCCTTCGGCAGTAATCGCCCACACTAACAAGGTAATTTATCTTGATGACGGAGAAATAGTCACCATCACTCCGGAGAACTTCTTTATTATTAAAGAAAAGAAACCGGAGGAAATCGAATGGAAATTGGAAGAAGCCCAGAAAGGTGGTTATCCTCACTTTATGCTGAAGGAAATTATGGAAGAACCGGAAGCGATTGAAAATGCTTTAAGAGGCAGGTTGATTATCGAAGACGGCCAGGTAAAACTGGGAGGATTGGACGGGATTCAGGAAAAACTAAGGAAAATCAACAGGATAATCTTGATTGCCTGCGGTACGGCCTCTTATGCCGCCAGGGTGGGAGAATATATGCTGGAAGAATACGCCGGCATTCCCACTGAGGTTGATATTGCCTCTGAATTCCGCTACAGAAAGCCGGTCGTAGATAAAAACACAGCCGCCATTTTCATTTCTCAATCAGGAGAAACGGCTGATACTCTGGCCGCCTTAAAAGAGATGAAACAAAAAGGAATTCTGACTATTGGTATTACCAATGTAGTGGGCAGCACTCAGTCCAGGGAGACGGATGCGGGTATTTATACTAGGTCGGGTCCCGAAATAGCGGTTGCTTCAACAAAGGCATTTTTGGGGCAACTGATAACCTTGGCAATGTTAACTGTATATTTGGGCAGGCAAAGAGAAATGGCACTGGTGATGGGGAAGAGAATTGTTTCAGAGTTAGCAAGACTTCCGGGGTTGGCTAAGGAAATCCTGAAATCATCTGCCGAAATTGAGAAACTTGCAAAAGAGTATAAAGATTTCAGAAATTTCTGGTTTATCGGAAGGAAATACAACTCCGCCGTCGCCTTGGAGGGAGCCCTGAAGCTGAAAGAAATTTCTTATTTACATGCTGAAGGAGTTGAAGCAGGGGAATTAAAGCACGGTCCTATTGCTTTGATCGACGAAACTTTTCCGACTGTAGCCATATCGCCTTCGGATTCGGTTTATGAAAAGATGGTTTCAAACATTCAGGAAGTAAAGGCGAGAGAGGGCAGGGTTTTAGCCATTGCTACTGAAGGCAACAAAGAGATTAAGGAAATAGCGGATGAGGTGATTTATATTCCCAAAACCCTGGAAATGTTAACTCCAATTTTATCAGTAATACCTCTTCATCTATTTGCCTATCATATGGCAGTTTTGCTCGGCCACGACGTTGACAAGCCCAGGAATCTTGCCAAGTCCGTCACCGTCGAGTAAAATAAATATTGTATGCAAGAACTCTTATCCAATAAACTGGGTAAAAAATTAATTTTACTGGGGAATGAAGCTGTTGTGCGGGGCGCCTTGGAATCAGGCGTTCAATTTGTTTCTACTTACCCCGGAACTCCTTCTTCCGAAATAGGAAACACTTTCTTCAAGATAGCCGAAAAAGCCGGCGTTTATTTTGAATTTTCTACCAACGAGAAGGTGGCATTGGAAGCTGGCATCGGAGCCAGTTTTTCGGGCTTGAAAACTTTGGTAGCGATGAAAAACTTCGGTCTGAATGTTGCGCTTGATGCTTTGCTTCCTTTCGTTTACACTGGCACGAAGGGTGCGACCGTAATCATTGTTGCCGATGATCCTTCTTGTCACAGTTCAGCCCAATCTGAAGAAAACTCAAGGGGAGTGGCTTATCTTGCCCACATTCCAGTTTTAGAGCCGTCCGATCCTCAAGAATGCAAGGATTTTGTTAAATTGGGATTTCAAATTTCAGGGAAATACAATATTCCCGTGATAGTCAGGACAACTACCAGGGTGGCTCACCAGAAGATGCCGGTAATATTGGGCAAAATTTCTGTCTCCGTCAAGGCTTCGGTGGGCAAGCAAAAAGGTAAATTCATAAAAAACCCAAAACAGTTTATAACCTTGCCGCCCAGAGTTCTGGAAATGAAAAAGGAACTCTTGGAGAAAATAGAAAAGATTAGGAGTTTTTCCGAGAACCTCTCAAGGGCGGATACTGGCAGTCAGAAAACGGCGATTATTACCTCCGGGGTTTCTTATTTATATGTGATGGAGGCCCTTAAGGAACTAAACATTAATTTGCCCGTTTTGAAGCTTAATTTTTTCTATCCTTTGTCGGAAAAGAAAATTAAAAATTTCATAAAAAAACTAAAAAAAGTTTTAATTGTTGAGGAATTAGAACCCTTTTTGGAAAAAGAAGTGCAGAGATTGGCCAAGGAAGTCAATTGCAAATTAGAAATTGTCGGAAAAAAGTTATTGCCCGAAGTCGGCGAACTCAAGCCCGAATTCGTAACTTCCGCTATCGCCAAGTTCGCAAATAAAAAATTCACAATCTGGAATTCACAATTTAAAACTCCGGTTCTAAAACGTTATCCTCAGCTCTGTCCGGGTTGCCCTTACTGGTT
>Ga0268279_1001404_pt1 | contig 13339 bp, 9 predicted proteins | sample saktaG_6_FD_190142 | JGI IMG/M metagenome (GOLD analysis project Ga0268279, IMG submission 190142) | Saline water microbial communities from Sakinaw Lake, British Columbia, Canada - sak_2010_1_5_80m | ecosystem: Environmental > Aquatic > Non-marine Saline and Alkaline > Saline ...
ATTTATAAATATATTTAATGTTAATTGAAATTTTATTATTTCTCTTTTTGGGAACTCTTTTTGGAATTCTAACAGGCTTGATTCCAGGAATCCATATTAACCTAGTTGGAGTCTTCTTAATCTCTTTGGCTGCTTCTTTTCTCTCCTTTCTAAATCCAATTTATTTTGTAGTTTTTATTGTTGCTATGGCAATTACACATACTTTTGTGGATTTTATTCCCTCAATATTTTTAGGTTGTCCAGATACAGATACAGAACTTTCAATTTTGCCTGGACATGATTTATTGAAAAAAGGCAAAGGTTATGAAGCAATAACCTTAACAGCATATGGAAGTTTAGCAGCAATTTTTATTTTGATATTAGTTGCTTTTCCTATTGCAAGTCTTTTAGAAACATTTTATGATTTTCTAAAAATCCTAATCCCTGGCTTATTAATTTTGGTTTCTTTTTTCTTAATTTCTTCTGAAAAGAAAATGAAAAATGCATTAGTTGTTTTCTTATTAACTGGCCTTTTAGGGTTAATTGTTTTAAATCTTGAAATGAAAGAACCTCTTTTACCTTTACTAACTGGTTTATTTGGTAGTTCTATGTTAACAATAAGCATTCGGGATAAAATCTCTATTCCAAAACAAGAAATAACAAAAGCAAAGACAAAACTTTTCAAACCTCTATTAGGAGCCACAATTGCTTCTCCTCTTTGTAGTTTTCTTCCAGGTTTAGGAAGCGGACAAGCAGCAGTAATAGGAAACATTATTTCAAAAACAGATAAAAAAGGTTTTCTAGTTTTACTTGGAGCCACAAATACTTTAGTTATGGGATTCTCCTTCATAGCCCTTTATGCAATAGCTAGAACACGAACAGGTGCAACAGTTGCTATTCAAGAAATAATAGGAATCTTATCAAAAGAAATCTTAGTTTTAACTTTAGCAGTTATATTAATCTCAGGTATTCTTTCTTTTTTTATAACCCTTAAGTTAGCAAAATTCTTTTCAACAAAAATACAAAGCATAAATTATACCTTACTTTGTGAATTAACTTTAATTGTCTTAATAATAATTGTTTTTCTTGTTTCTGGTTTTTTAGGGTTATTTGTTTTAGCTGCTTCAACAGCAACAGGAATTTATTGTATTTCTCTTGGAGTTAAAAGAACAAACATGATGGGTTGTATACTTTTACCAGTAATTATTTTATACTTATTATAATTTCCTTGAGAAACCTTAAATTTATATATCTAATTTAATTTCTTATCTTGGAGAAAGAGGAAAATGCATTGGCTAGAAGTTGAAACAAAAGTAAAGATAGAGAATGTTTCTAAACTTAGAAATAAAATTAAAAAAATTGCTAAGTTTGAAAAAAAAGAAAGCCGTGGAGATGATTATTTTGCATTACAAAAAAAAGGATATCCTAAAAAATCTTTTCGAATAAGAGATGATGGAAAAAAGTTAATTGTTAATTTTAAAAAACATCTTAAAAAATTGTATGGACAAGGGGTAGTAGTTAAAAGAGAATTTGAATTTGAATTATCTGATATGGCCCATATAGGAAATTTTCTCGCATTATTAGATGATTTTGGTTTTAGAGAATGGGTTAAAAAAAGAAAAACAACAGAATCCTACCTTTACAAAAAAGATAAAAGAGTAGTCATTGAAATTAATAAAGTGCAACATTTAGGATATTATATGGAAATTGAATATAAAGCTAAAAATTCAGAAGTTGAAAAAGCAAGAGGAAAAATTTTACAAGTTCTTCAAGAATTAGAAATCACCAAGGATATGATAGATAATATTGGGTATACAAAAAGATTGTATAATAAAGGAATAAAAGATAAAAAATATTTCATAACTAAAAAATGAAATATGTTACTAAAACAACAAAAGGATATAATCCAACAAAAGAAGCAAAAAAGATTAGTTTAGCTCCAAAAGACATTTACAAAAAAGCAAAAAAAGATATAATAAACTTCTGGGCAGATTTGGCAAGAGAAGGAATTCATTGGATAAAACCTTTTACAAAAACATACGAGCAAAAAGCAAACAACTTTTCTTGGTTTAAAGACGGAACATTAAATCTTTGTTATAATGCAGTAGATAGGAATTTAGATCAAGCTGAAAATCCTGCAATTATTTTTATCCCGGAAAATCCAAAAGAAAAAAAGCAAATATTAACCTATCTTCAATTATATGAATCTGTAAACCAAGCTGCAGCTCTCTTAAAACAAAAAGGCATCAAAAAAGGAGATGTTGTTGCTATTTACATGCCCCCACTTTTAGAAGCTTTAATCTTTATGTTAGCTTGCGCAAGAATAGGTGCAATACATTCTGTAGTTTTTTCTGCATTTTCAGCAGATGCTTTAAGAACAAGGATAAAAGATGGAAAAGCAAAATTAGTCATTACTGCAAACTATTATTTTAGAAAAGGGAAGAAAATTAATTTAGCTAGAAAAGCTAGAAAAGCTTGTAAAAACATAAAAATAAAAGAAATTATAATTAATAGGGAAAAAACAGGAAAGATTTTTACAAAAGAAAAACCAGAAATAATTCAACCAGAACCAATGAATGCTGAGGATATTGCTTTTATATTATATACTTCTGGAACAACAGGAAAACCAAAAGGAGTAATGCATGCTATAGCGGGGTATGCTGTCCAAGCATATTGGTCTAGTAAATATGTTTTTAATTTAAAAGAAAATGAAACTATTTGGTGTACTGCTGATATTGGGTGGATTACAGGACATACTTATGCTTGTTATGGCCCGCTACTAAATAAAGCAACCACGATTTTATATGAAGGGCTTCCAAATTACCCTAAACAAGATAGATTTCTAAAAATAATAAAAGAAAATAAAGTAAATGTTTTCTACACTGCACCAACAGCCTTGAGAATGTTTGCTATGAAAGACGGATACACTAAAAAATATAAATTAGATTCTTTAAAAATATTAGGAACAGTAGGAGAACCTATTGATGAAGAAACTTGGCAATGGTATTTTAAAAAAATAGGAAAAAGTAGGTGCCCTATTATTGATACTTATTGGCAAACAGAAACTGGATCAGCTGTAATAGAATCTCTTCCAGGCCATGGCCCTTTTATTCCTTCTTATGCAGGACATGCTTTTCCAGGAATGAAATATGCTGTAGTGAATAATAAAGGAAAAAAATTAAAAGCTAAAAAAGAAGGTTTATTAGTACAAGTTCCTCCATTTATTCCTTCTTTAATTAGGGGAGTTTGGAATAATAAAAAAAGATATAATAAATATTTTTCAAAAGGAAATTATCTTGCAAGCGATAATGCTTTTTATGATGCTAAAGGAAACTTTAGAGTTCTTGGCAGAAGCGATGATGTTATAAAAGTTGCAGGCCATAGAATGTCTACTGCTGAAATAGAAAATGCTATAACAAGTCTTCCAAAAGTTGTTGAAGCAGCTATTGTTGGTAAAGCAGATAAAATAAAAGGTGTGTCTGTTGTCGCTTTTGTAAAAGCTAAATCAACAATGAGCGAAAAGGAAATCATAAATGTTATATCAAAAAAAATAGGACCTATTTCAAAACCTTCTGAAGTTTATTTTGTCAAAGATATTCCAAAAACTCGTAGCGGGAAAATGATGAGAAGAATTCTTAAGGATCTTTTAGAGGGTGAAGAAATAAAAAATGTTTCTACTCTTATTAATCCTAAATCTGTTGAAGAAATAAAATCAATAATTAAAGTAAACTCTAAAAAGAAAAAATAATTATTTCTTTAAATTTTTCCAACTAATCTTTTTCTTTTGCAAAAGTTGTAATTGGGGCCATTGTTCTTCAAAAGTTTTTCTTGTTTCTTTATAAATAATTCCTATAGGAATTCTTCCTTTCCCTAAATTATAATCATACATTTCAGCTAATTTTGATGCTTCTGCTTTTGTTCTTTTTTTATTAGAAACTTTATACAACCTTTTATCTTTATTATTTACATCTAAATTAAAAATAATGCAGTCCTGTATAATTTCTACAAAAGAGAATCCTTTATGTTTAATTGCTTGTTCTATTATTTCTGCCGTATGTTTTGCATCTCTTGCATTTGCCCTCGCTATAAAAGTTATATTAGAAGCTAAAGCTAATTTAATTGGATTAAGAGGAACTCCTAATTTACCTAAAGGGTCTGCTTTTGATTTATATCCTTTTTGACTTGTTGGTGTTGCTTGTCCTGTTGTTAGTGAAAAAGATTGATTATCATTAACAATCAAAGTCATGTCTGAATTATATCTTCCAGCATGAACAAAATGAGAAACCCCCTCAGAATACATGTCCCCATCTCCTGCAAAAGTAATAACTTTTAGATTTGGATTTCCTAACTTAATTCCCATTGCTGTGGGTAAAGGTCTTCCATGTAAACTATAAACTCCAGAAAGATTAAGATAATCAAAAATCTTACCATGGCAACCTATTCCTGTTGTAATGGCAAAATCTTGTAATTTACTTCCTTTTTTAATTAAATTATTTATTGATAGCTTAACTGCCTTTAAGATTTCAAAATTTGGACACCCCAGACACCAAGTTATTCTTTCGCTTGTATCTATCCTAGGTTTTTCTACAACCATTTTTCTATCTTCTCTTTTAATTCATCTGATGTAAATGGTCTTCCGTCGTATTTTAAAATTCTCTTTGCAATCTTAATTCCGGTTTTTTCCCTAATTAATCTCCCCAATTGTCCTGTAACATTATTTTCTACTAAAATAACTTTCTTAGCCTTTTCCATTTCTTTTCTAATATTATTTGAAATAGGTTTTAGATAAATTACTTGTAAAAATTTAGCGTCTAAATCTTTAATTGCATCGGTTACTGCCCCTGTCGTAGACCCCCAACTAATTATTAAATTTTTACTATTCTTTTTGCCATACATTTTAACCATTTCAAATTTTTTAACTTCTTTCTTCATTTTTTGATACTTCAAAATTCTTTTATCTGCACTATCAATTGCTATTTGTGGATCTTCGGTAGTTGCTCCAAAAAGATCATGTTCATAACTATTTGCTTTGACGATAGCTTCTCCAGGAAGTTTTCTTTGTACTTCGACTTTCAAAGGTTTTCTTTTTTCTTCTTTAAAAGAAAATTCAGATTCTCCTAAATGTTTATCAGATAAAACAATAGATAATGTATTGAATTTTTGAGAAAGGTAAAAAGCTTCGTTTGTTTTTTGAGCAGCTTGTTCTGGAGTTCCAGGAGCAACAACAATTCTAGGAAATTCCCCATGTCCTCCTCTAAGAGCAACATCTAAATCTGCTTGAGTTGTGTATGTTGGAATTCCTGTTCCTGGGCCTGGTCTTGACGCCAAGTAAACTACTAAAGGTAATTCTGCCATTCCTTGCATACTCAAGGCTTCTGTCATTAAATCATATCCTCCCCCAGAAGTTCCAACCATAACTCTTGCTCCAGAAAAACTAGCTCCAAGCGCTGCATTTGCAACTGCAAGTTCATTTTCTGGTTGAAATGTTAACATCTTATTTTTCTCTTGATCTTTTGCAAGAATATGCAAAACAGAAGTAGCAGGAGTCATAGGATAAGCCAAATACAAATCAGCTTTTGAATCAAGAAAGCCTTCAACAATTCCTTGGCTTCCACTCTTTAAAACTAACCTATTTTTTAACTTCTTTAAAAAATATTTTTCTGACTGACTTTCAAAACCTTTTTTTGCGGCATCTAAAGATTTTTTATTATCTAATTCTTTTTTTATTTCAGTAATCAAAAGATTCTTTTCAATACCTAATATTTTAATCAAAGCGCCCGACAAAGCAACATTTAAGTTCATTCCAAGATTAACAAATTTATCTGGGCTAATTATAAACCCCTCTTTCTTTAGAATTTTCTTATGTTTTATAATTGTTAATCTATCCATAGAAACAATTCCGTCTATTTTTGATTCATGGCTCTGAATTTCTTTGTCAGATATAGATAAAACATTAAAATTATGACCTCCCCTAATCAAAGAAGGATAATCTCTATAATTAAAGACATAATAACCTTGACCTATCAAAACTTGGGAAACAATTTCAGAAACCTTATTAATTCCTTGTCCCGCCGCTCCACCAATAAGAATATTTAACCTCATTTTGTAATTAAAAATATAAAACAAGATATATAAATTTAAGTTTTCTAAAACCAACTACCTAGTTGTTCTTGCTTTTCAAGTTCTTTTCCAAAAATACTATCAATATATCTCTTAACCAATTCTAAATTTTGTTTAAGATAATCAGAAGCATCATATTTCTCAGCCAAGGAAATAGCAGGTTCTAAATATTTCTTAATCCCTCCTTCATGTGTTGTAAAGATTAATTTTCCTTTACAAACAGGGCAACTCCCCTCTAAAGGAGGACGCCTAACAATTTCATTGCATGAAACACATCTAAAACTTTGCATTGAAAAATTTCTTAAATTACCTCTTAAATCTCTAATAAAATGCCTTTCAATAATTAATCTAGCAGTATCTGTGGTATCAACAGACCTTAATTTTTCTACAAGTTTCATTTGATGCTCTACTTTTTCTTGCATTGTTGCTAATGTTTTATAGCTTGAACAAATAACCCCCTCATTAAAATCTGTAGTATCATGAGTATATCCTAGCCCTATAAACGGATCCCCCCCCTCTTTGAGCACAGACCTAATGGTTTTTACTTGCTTAACTTCTGAAGAATGTTTTTTCTGTTCTGCTAATTCATATAATTCCAAAGGATATCCTGAAGTTAATTCAAAATCTAAAATTTGATCATCAACTTCTCCTGCATCAATCTTAGAATTTAAAACTAAAGGCGCATCTTGAGTTCCTCCTCTGTGACTTGGTAAAAACTCTTTTGAAAAATTTACTAAAACATCCATTAAAAGCATAATTGCTGCCTCATCACCGTCACAATCTCTCCTAATTGCAGCATGCATATAAGGAGAAGCTAATAATCCCTGAGTATTTGAAAAACCAATAATTCTGCAAATAACCCCAGCACAATTATGAGGTGCCATACAAACACCTAATTTACCTACCAAATCTTCTTTAGATTTTACATTATAAAAAGAATTCATACCATAAAACTTCTCTAAAAGCTCATCAATAAAATAACTAACTTTCATAAAAACTTGGTCTGCTTTTTCGTCTGGAGACTCAGTAGGGCTTGGAAGAAGAATATCATGGGGCATTAATTCAATTATTTGTTCGTCAGAAGTTAGTTCTTTCCCGTCAATATCTTTATCATATCCTAATTCCTTCAATTTACTCAGACTTACAGAAATTTCTTTTGCTTTAAATGAAACAATAGGTAATTCAGTGGCATCAACTCTAATTGTCCCATCTTTGTTAACTTGCAAATCATGTCTCGCTCTTAATACTCCTTTTGCAAGATTCTCCACAACATGGTTTGCAGAAGATGTTCCTCTAACTCCTTTAATTAACAAAGGAATTTCTTCACTTCTTAACCCTAATTTCTCAATTGCTTTGTTAAAATAATGATTAATATCTATATTTTGTGTGTAATATTCAACTCCTTCTTTATCAGAAACTTCCCCATTAGCATAATTATTATAAGAACTTCCAGAAGTATCATATTTGTAAAATCTTTTTGCTGTCTTTTTGTTACAATTTTCACAAACCCTATAAATTGTTTGTTTTTTGCAAGCCTCACAATGGTAAATCGGAAACGAGTTTCTAACTTGCCCTTCTTCACATGCAGCTTGTACACTTCTTAATCTTCCTCCTTCCTTTCCAACAGGAAACAAAACATTTGGGCTTCCAATCAACTTTCTAAACTTTGTTTTTTCAGGCCTCCCCATTCTTGCTCCGATAAATTCCCCTGCCTTATCTTTTATCTCAAATTCAGATACAGAATTAACAGTTTCAAGAACAGATTCTCCAATTTCAAAGTTTTTATCTTCTAAGATTTCTTTTAAACTCTTTCCATTAACCTTTTCAAAATCAATTCCTAGATTTGCTAACAATGCTTTTGAATTTTCTTCACTCAAGATAACATTTTCAATAGTTACTTCATGTTCAATACCTAATAATTCAAGAGCCCTTTTTCCTAATTCAAATTTCTCTTGTTCTGCTTTTGTATATGGGAAAATAATCTTTTTGTTTGTTCTTGCATGTTTTAACCAATTTAATAACCCTAAAAATTGCTTTGGACTTATCTCTGTCCAATAGAAAATAAACCTAGGGTAAAGAGGAATATTATATTTCCTACTCAATTCCCGCGCCCTTTCAAAATTAATTCCTAATGAAACATCTTCATCTGCTTTTTCCTTAAGCGAAGCGACTACGTTCTGCGAGCTTTTATCTATTTTTTCCTTTAAATTTAATTCCCACCATTCTTCCACATATCCTGGTTTAATCAAATTAGCATTTCTGTTTAATACATCACTAAAAGGAAAAAGAATATCTCCAAAGTAAATTATCTCTTCTATATCTGCAAAGTACCTCCTTGCTTCTTTTTTATTTTTTAATTTTTTAACACTTCCATTAAAAAGCTTAACAATGGGCCCGTCAATTGAATCACAAACAGTAACTACACAACCTTTTGTGGGTTTTTCTATTTTTAATTGGGTTCCTGTTGCAAGAAAATCATCTGATACCACCATTGTTGCTGGATTAATTGAAACAGCACTAAAACCAGACACTCTTCCTCTTCCATATCTAAATCTAAATCCTCCAGACTTAGAAGGATGTCCAAAAACAGGCCTACCTGCAACTAAATCTTTAATATAAGTTGGAGAATCATCTGTTTTCCCTTTATCTCTTTTTTCATGAATTTCTATATATTCTTCTATAAAATCAAAACCAGTTGATTTAATTCCATCTTCTTTGGCTTTTTTTAATAATCTAAAGGCTTTAGGTGCTTTTTGTGCAAGACCCTCTGCCATAACTAAACAAAAACCACTTCTAAGATAATTTGTATCAACTCTTTCTAAATTTTTATAATTTGAAACCTCCATTTTCTCAGAAGGGTCCCCTGCAATTTGTATTGGAAGATTTCTTGCAAGAAATAGTGCTTCCTCTTCTGTAGGCATATATTGTAAATTAGTTATTCTTTCATGAAAATCATATAATTCTGCCCAAACCCTCTTAATTTCATCTTCAGTAGGATCATATTTTGCAAATCCAAATAATTCTCTTAAATAATTTATTAACATTAATGTAACACATGAAGCAGTTGTACCAGCACTTCTAATTGGCCCTGAAAAACTTGCTTCAAAATATTCTTTTCCATCTTTTGTTTTTCTTATCTTTAAACCAGTATATCCTTCAATAGGAGACGAAACAACTCCCAAAGTGGCATATGCAAACCCCACCCTTATCCCTGCATCAATAGCATCAATTAAATTCTCAAAAGTGCAAAATTTTTGTTTTGCTACTTCTTCTGCAATCTTAAAAACAACAGTAACATCTGATTTACCATATTCTTTTTCTAATTCCAAAATTCGATTGATTATCTCCTCATTTACTAATTGAGGATAAATAGTTCCTATTAAATTAACCACTTTTTCAGCCATATTCATTGCTAAAGGAATTTCAACTTTATCTACAGGATCTAATCCTTTCGACCTTGCCTCTTCTGCAATTTCATAAACTTTTCTAACTTCTTTTTCTAAATCTCTAAAATATTGTTCAGTGTTCATAATAACAACCCCCCAATTTCTTCCCAATTTTTTACCCTTATAATTTCTTCAAGACTTCCATTTTGATTCCAAGGAGAATCTAGTAAAATTGTTTTTATTCCCTTTTCAGCACACTGTTTAGCATATACCAAAGAATCTTCAATCATTAATGAAACGTTTCTCTCTAAACAAATTTCTGCTTTTGTTTTTCCGCTATTTTTTGCTTTTGTATAATAATTAGACGAGAAAAATACTTCTGAGAAAGTATTTGGAAAAGATCTATCAATTTGCTCAAAAGTTTTTTCTTTAATGGAGATGGGTCTGGATGTAACAACAATCAATTCATTATTTTCTTTTAATTTTTGGAGTACTTCAACTGCTCCTGGAAAGGGTTTTATCTCACTAAAAAAAGAAGTATTATAAAACTTCCTTATATGCTTGCCATTAAAAGAATATATTCTAAAATCTTCTTTTTTTAGATTTGTTTTATAAGTTTCATTATGAAAAAGGAAATATGCTTCAACAAAATCAAAAGAATTATCATCAAGATCCACACCTATCTTCATTCTTCCTCCTCCATGCGAAGTGTATCTTCACGAGCGTGCTCAAGCATATTATTCATTTTCTTCCTCAAAATCAAGAATCTTTACTTCTCTTGTTTTTAAATTTAACATAGGAACTTTACAATGGTCTGGATCGTTTCCAAATTTTTCCTGATAAGGCGTCATTGCTTCCCAACAAGAAACTGAGATAATTAAAATATTGTTGTGATAAGATATCATACTTTTATGAGTATGCCCTGAAACAAAAATATCTGGAATATTTTTAATTACTAAATTATCTTCTTCACTTGGAAAAAACTGAACAGAAGTGTGTGTGGGTGCTAAATGCCTATTTCTTAAAAGGTACTTCATAATTAAATCAGGAGAATTCATTGCTTTTTTCTCCATTAATCTAGGAACATTGTTAGCATAATATGGAAAACTAAACCCATGATAAGTCAAAACATCAAAACCAACAAAATTTTCATTAAATCCAATATTTACATAAGAAGGATTTGTAGTTAAAGTGACATTTTCTAAATCATATAAAGGCCAAGCATATTTTTCATCTAAGGGGTGTTGAGGCTCCATTAATCGAACACCATCATGATTTCCTGGAGAAATAATAATTTTAATGTCTTTCCTAATTCTATCTAAAAGGTTTGCAAGAGCTATGAATTGTTCTTCTAAATCAATTATTTTTAAATCTCTTTCTTGATTAGGATAATTTCCTACCCCTGTTACTACGTCTCCCAAGATAAACAAATATTTTATCTTTTCAACTTCAGGAGTATCTGGAACTTTTCCATTAAGATAATCTATAAATTTCAAAAAACTGTTTTCTAAGAAACGTTTACTTCCAAAATGTAAATCACCTATAAATAAAGCATATTCTTCAACATTTGATTTCTTTCTCTCTGGAAGGGCTGCATCTGGGAAAATAATATCATTTACAAACATTATCTCTCTGCTTCCAGAACCCTTGAATCCCACAACAGAGTCTAAGGCAACTTCTTCAGCTTTTTCATAAATTTCCTTTTTATTTTGGTTGACTACAACCTTTATTTTCCCTGTTAAATCTTCAATTTCAAATAAGAGGTTTTTATTTTTTGTTACCCTCTTGCTAACAACCATACCAATTAATGAGATTCCTTGCCTATTTCCATAAATTTTCCCTATTGAAATCAAATTGTCTAATTGGGAGCTTTCTTGTAAAAAATCTCTCATCTCATTAAACCTACTCCTATAGTGCCCTACAAAATCTTTTACTTCTAATTTCTTTCCTATGTGTGCCGGCATAGAAAGAACCTTGACATTTGGGCTTTCTTTTAAGGGTTGTTTTGTTTCTCCCTGAACATCAGAGATTACTTCTTTTGAGATTTCTATTTTTAATCCTAATTTTATTCTAAATTTTTCTAATTTCTTTTGGTTTTGCTCTGGAAGAGCTGAAAAAACATTAATTGCTTTTTCTTTATCTTGAAAAATCTCCCGGGTTATTATCTTTTTTTGAGTTGTGTTTTTAACACTCTCTAAAACCAATTTAGCAGATTCTAAATCCCCTGTTTCAGACAATAATTTTAATATTTCTTCGTCTAATAGAAAGCCTTTCTCTAAACAAAATTTTAAAATATCTTTGTCCATATACATCCTCATAAATAATCTAGAGACTCTTCGATTATCTTTTTTGCTTTTGCAATAATATTCTTTGAAATAGCTAACTTTATTTCCCTCATTCTTCCCCCCCTTCCTTTTGAAATAACCCTTACATTAATTATACCCAACATATCAAATTCTTGAACAATATCACTAACTCTTCTTTGAGTTAAAACCTCTAATTTATTCTTAACACATAAATCTTGATACAAATTATAAATATCTCCTGTAAAAATAGGCTCTTCTTTTTGCTTTTCAGATAATTGAATAATTGCATATAAAACTAACTGAAATTGTTTAGGCTCTGTGGTTATAACATCTAAAATCTTATCTCTTTCTATTTTCTCATTTGCTTCATCTAAATGTTTTAATAAAACTTTCGTGGACTTATCTCTTTCTGCTAATTCTCCTGCAACCCTTAGTAAATCAAGTGCCCTTCTTGCATCTCCATGCTCTCTAGCAGCAAAAGCAGCACATTTAGCGACAATCCCCTCTGTCATAACCTTCTCTTTAAATGCTCCTGCACACCTTTTATTAAGTATCTCTTGTAATTGTAAAGCATTATAAGGGGGAAACACAATTTCTTCCTCTGATAAGGAACTCCTGACTCTTGGGTCTAATTCATCTAAGAATGTTAAATTATTACTAATCCCAATAATACAAATTTGAGATTTAGACAATTCAGAGTTTAGTCTTGTTAAATTATACAAAAAATCACTTGAAATCTTCTTAACTGTTTGATCAATTTCGTCTAAAATTAATACGACTAGTTGCTTTTTTGAATCAATTATCTCTATAAATTTGGAATAAACAGATTGGGTTGGTAAACCTGTTGCAGGAATTTCCTCTCCAAATTTCTTAATAAGTTCTGCTAAAATTCGATATTCTGTATCTGATACTTTTTTTAATTTACAATTTAAATATTCCATCCTCAACTCAAAATCAGCATCTTTCTTTATCCTCTTTAAGATTTCATCTCTGACATATTGAACAGAAAGGGTTTTTCCTGTTCCTGTTTTCCCGTATAAAAATAAATTGCTTGCTTTTTCCCCTCTTAAAACAGGTGCAAGTATAGAAGCTATTTGCTTTATTTGCTCCCCCCTGTGAGGTATTTCTTCTGGTTTGTGGTTCGCCTGTAGTAGGGCTTTATCTTTGAATATGTTGTTCTTATCAAAATTATCAAAAATTTGGTCTAATTCTTTATCCATTATACTCTCCCAGCTTGATTTCCTGTGGAAACTTCTTTTTAGCTGTCATTTTCCACGGTAAAAAACTAAATTATTATATAAAGGATTATAACCACTGAAAAAGAAAAACACCTATATTTCTCATGGAGATAGTGTTTTTCTCTGTTTATTTGTTTGTTAACCTTATTTTGAGAAGAATTTATATTGAAAAGAATTTATATTGAAAAAAAATTACCTTGAAAAAATTTGTTTTGGGAAACTTTAAGTGTGATAATGGTTTGTTCTGATTGTCGTTATTATTATTATTATTATTATTATTATTATTATTATTATTATTATTATTATTATT
>Ga0268279_1001405_pt1 | contig 13336 bp, 11 predicted proteins | sample saktaG_6_FD_190142 | JGI IMG/M metagenome (GOLD analysis project Ga0268279, IMG submission 190142) | Saline water microbial communities from Sakinaw Lake, British Columbia, Canada - sak_2010_1_5_80m | ecosystem: Environmental > Aquatic > Non-marine Saline and Alkaline > Saline ...
GCCAGCATGCTTGCGGCGGTTAAATCTATTAAACAGGCAGGGATTAAGTTAGCTGGAGATTTAATTGTGGAGACAGCTCCTGAAGAGGAAATGACCTGCATGGGCACCCTGGCCTGCTGCCAGAAAGGGTATACAGCCGATGCGGCAATTATTCCCGAACCCACTAACCTGAATATACTCATAGCTATGCGAGGAAATGCAAGTGGCAAAGTAACGGTATTCGGCAGAGCTGGCCATGCCGATATAGGTGTACAACCCCATTGGAGTGAAGGAGGGAAGGTCCTGTTTTCTCTTCCAGTTTGATATCATTGTTAACTACTGGGGTAAGCTCAAAAGATATATCTTGACTGCCGTGGACCATGGCAGTAAGTTAGGCTATGCCAGAATGTACAAGAATAGGAGTTCAAGGTCTGCAGCAGATTTTCTTTATCGTCTCCGCTACCTTGTTGCTCAGCCCATAGAAAACTTGCAGACAGATAATGGTAGTGAGTTCGCTTTAGAGTTTGAAAAAACCTCTATCAAATTAGGTATTCAAAGGTACTTTTCAAGAGTCAAAACCCATAAGGATAACCCGGAGATAGAAAGGTTTAACCAGACATTGGAGTATGAATGGCTCTACAACTCTAATCTATCTTTAAACCCCGAAGAATTCAACCCCTTGTTAACCGAATGACTTGTTGAGTATAACTTCAACCGTCCGCATCAGCCTCTTGTCTATCTTATTCCTGTGGAATATATTGAAAGGGAACTTGCTAAAATCCATAGTCCAGCGTTACCTATGTGGTCCGCCAGCACAACTGTTTGACATGCATTTGGCCCAGTATTAGAATAGAGAAAGCTAGCAAAGTGTTGTGAGGAGTTGTTAGATCAAGTTAGCTAACGATTATATTAAAGTGTTTTCTTTTATTCATACCTCCTTTTATGCATGGGTCCGTTCTAGCCGAAGGGCGGGCCTATGTGGTATAGAAAGCGAGTGGAAAATTGAAGGAAAGCGTTATGTATAGAAGGCAGCCAGCGGGAAACGGCACTGGCTTTTTACCTTTAGCCAGTAGCTCAATATCCTCCTCTGTCCCGTACAGTGCCAGAATCGGGGTTCTGGTTGCCCGATAAGGAGAGTAAGAAAGGAGATTAAACGAAAAATATGGAATTAAAGAAAGAATATGCGTTGTTCGGGGCAACACTAATAGATGGGAATGGAGGCTCTCCGCAAGGAGATATCACTGTTGTTATTAAAAACGGTGTGATAAAAGAAGTAGGAGATTGGAGGTCAGTGAAGTTGGAGAACGATATTCAGAAGATCGACCTATCTGGATATTATCTCATGCCTGGCTTAATAGACGTTCATTTGCATTTCTCGGGTATAAGAAGAGGAGAATATCTGTCACCAGATTGGTATTTCGAGTCGAAACTAACACAAGCCATGAGAACAACCGTCGAAGCAAAGAAAGTCTTGGATGCAGGCTTCACTACAGTAAGGAGCTGCGGTTCAAGATATGATATTTCTCTAAGGCAAATTATACAAGAAGGAGAAATAATTGGCCCAAGGGTACTAGCATCTGGACCTTGCATTTGCAGTTTAGGAGATGATGATATAAGGAGAGACATATATAATGTGCCTTACGATTTGGCGAATGAGCGAGACCCAGCGAACATTCACATAGGTGGTGGTGTAGCTGAAATCCGTAAAACTGTTCGTATGTTGTGCAACCAAAATGTAGACCTCATCAAATTTAAGGTAACTGGCAGTGGTAGTGGGCCTGGAGATAGGCCGGATGACCTAACTTTCAGTAGGGAAGAGGTAGAGGCACTTATTGATGAAGCGCATATGCACCATAGGAGACTAGCAGTACATAGTGGATGTATTGAGCGCACCAGAATGGCAGTGGAATTGGGAGTCACTACAATTGAGCATGGGGATTGTGCAGGAGGAATGTGTCTAGATGATGAGGTATGCAAAGCTATGGTAGAAAAGGATATTATTCTCGTGCCGACACTCTTAGTTAGCTTTGTTGGGCCATGGGCAGTACAAGAGATCCCAAAACATATAATAGCTAGCCATAAGTTAGCAATTGAAAGAGGTGTAAAGATTGCATTAGGCTCCGATGCATTTGCAGATAATTTCACACCATATGGAAAGCATAATATTGGGGAAATAAAACTTCTTGTAGATATCTTAGGAATGACTCCTTTAGAGGCAATTACTTCAGCCACTAAGATAGGGGCTGAAGCTTGTGGTATTAGTGATAAAGTTGGAACTATAGAAAACGGGAAATTAGCTGATTTACTTGTGGTTAGGGGAGACCCAAGCAGCAATATAGATATTCTATTACACAAAGAAAACGTTAAATACATAATAAAAGGGGGCGACTTAGTAATTGAACATTAAGAAGGAGGAGTAATATGGGGAAAAGATTAATTTAGGTCAAAGGAAAAACAAAATAATTAGAAAAAGAGGCAACAATGAATAGAAGAAAAAGTTTATTAGCATTAATTGGGATAGTAATATTGCTGCTTGGCTTAGCTGCTCCAATGATGCAGTGCGCTCCGGCAGCGGAAGAGGAGGTAACTCCCCCACCTGAGGAAGAGGAAGTAGCTCCTCCGGCGGAAGAAGGGGAAATAAGGTATGGCGGAAGGTTGAATATTGGTTTCATGGGGGAGATTAATTCTCTCAATTCGGATCCTGGCACGCGGTACAGCACTTGGGGCTGTCTTTTCCATTTTCTAGTTTATAGCAATTTCGCCTGCATCAACCACGGTCCGGACTATTACAAATTCTGCCCCGATATGGTACAGAGCTACGAAGTATCGGAAGACCGTTTGACCTGGACGCTGCATCTTGCTGAAAATGCCATGTGGCACGATGGTGTACCAGTTACAGCAGAGGATGTCAAATTTACCTGTGATTACATGATTTCAACACCAGGCTGGGCTGATATCGATGTTTGTTTCGACCATGTCGATGTTATTGATGATCATACGGTAAAAATTGTGAACACACGACCAATTACGACTACCCATAGCCCTATTTGGTGGTGGGATCACATAATTCCAAAACACATTTATGAGCCCTATAAAGATGATGTACAGCAATATCCTAATGAGGAGGCGATTGGCTCTGGACCGCTTAAATTAAAGGAATATAAATCGGGCGAATACATGTGGCTTGTGGCTAACGAGGATTACTGGGGAGAGCGGCCATATGTAGATGAGGTGGTTTTCAGGAAGTATGGCACCCTGGAGAATATGCTTATGGCACTGGAGAGAGGAGAGATAGATGCTTTAGGGGACACGAGTCTTCCATTCGCTCTTGTTGAAGATTTTGAGTCAAAACCAGACATAGAAGTTGAAGTGGCGCCGGGCATTGCGTTTTATGACCTGAGTTTCAATCTTCACAAAGATACGTCGCTTCGGGACAAGAGTGTAAGAAAGGCTATTGCGTATGGCATAGACCGTGACAGGCTTATAGACATGGTATTTATGGGATATGGAGTAATAAACGATAGCTGGGTGTATGCAGAAGATCCAATGCACAACCCGAATCTGCCTCAGTATGACTATGACCCTGATAAAGCTAATGAAATTCTGGATGGCGCTGATTATATGGATACTGATGGAGATGGAATAAGGAATGACCCTGCAACAGGAAAGAACCTTGCCTTTGAACTGCTCTGCTCGGCGGACGACACGAATGCGGTTAAAACGGTCACTCTGATTAAAGAGATGCTTCCCGACATTGGTATAAATGTTGATATTATGACAATGGATTATGATGCGTATGCGAGCACTATTTACGATCCACCGTCAGACGGGTACGAGATCGGAATTTTTGGTGCCGATCCGTCTCCATCTCCTTATGGAGATTGGGTTTGGCTGGAAGCTATCGGTTGGGACTCTGGTGGTGAGTGGTGGAACCCATCATATTGGGATAACCCACGCTTCAATGAGCTGGTTCCTTTGATGCTTGCGGCAGGAAGTATGGAGGAGAGGAAGGCATATCTGTATGAGATGCAGGAACTTATGTCTGAGGAGTTGCCTTATGTCTTTATGCTCAGACCGGAACATATCGCAGTGTATAGAACTGATAAGCTTGAGGGTTGGGTTAATCAAACAGGCGGGCCTGTATCCTGGTTCAACCCCTGGAGCATCAAGAAGGTACATCTGAAATAGGCATCGGTGTAGCAGCATTCACTGGAACAACTCTGAGTTTCTAAGTGGTGATGATGACAGAGATTCTTTGAAAGGCTTCTAATTGAGGGAGCGGGAGAAGTCATCATCACCACCTTTATCATAATGAGCAAGAGAAGGATCTAGAGCCTCTCTGAGACGATTGAGTTCAAACGCAAAATTCAGAAAGGAGGATAAGATGAGTAAGTCTTTTGGCCAGCATTTGTGGGATAGTTTTTCCTGGGCCATAGCCAGGTTGCATCAAGATTTTTTTGTGAAGTATTTTCGCTTACCCTTTATGTCTATACCAACTAACACGCCTGATGTTTACCATAAGGTAAGAGTGGAGAAGAATGTAGCGGTGCTTATGCGTGACGGGATTAAGCTCTACGCCAACATCTATAGACCCCATCACGATGGAAAGTTTCCTGTCATACTGATACGAATGCCCTACGGTAAAGATGAGCCTTACTGTGAGATGCCTGCGCACGGTAAATATTGGGCCAAGAAGGGGTATGCGTGTGTTGTTCAGGATGTAAGAGGGAAGTATTCTTCTGAGGGCGTGTTTGCTCCCTTCATCAATGAAGCTGATGACGGGTACGATACACTCGACTGGATTGCCAGACAGCCATGGTGTGACGGGAATATCGGTATGACCGGCGAATCCTATTATGGGTACACCCAGTGGGCTGTAGCATCGCTGAACCATCCCAACCTTAAATGCATCGCTCCAGGAGAAACAGCCACAGATATATATGGAGTATGGATTTATAATAACAACGCCTTTTGCATGCAGACAATGGGCGCCTGGGCGTATCAGATGAATACAAATAAATATAATAATTACTTTAAACTGAACCAATGGTACACTCCTTTAATATCTATGGACGATGATGCTGGGATCAGGTGTGAATATTACAAACATTGGATTAGGCACCCTTCGAGAGATTCTTACTGGGAACCAATCAACATCTGTCAAAAATATAACCATGTCAAAATACCAGTCTATCACTGGAGTGGATGGTATGATGTTTTTCTACCCGCTACTATCGATAGTTGGCTTGGAGTAAAAGAAAAGAGCGATAGCCCTGAAGCCAGAAAGAACCAGTGGTTGATGATTCCGCCTACCGATCATGAAGTAACTCCTAAGGACACTCACAGAATCGGCAAAATAGATATCGGCAAGGAAGCCTGGACCTATGACAGAATTCAACGGTTCTTTGATTACTGGCTCAAGGGAATTGATAACGGCTTCGGCAAAACACCCCGCGTGGAAATATTTACCATAGGCGATAATAAGTGGAGATATGAGGATACATGGCCCCTAGCAAGAACCAAATATACCAATTACTACTTCCACAGCAAAGGACATGCAAATACATCAGATGGAGATGGATTGCTGGACAGCAGAAAACCAGGCGATAACACTACCGATAATTATGTCTATGACCCGAACGACCCTGTTACGATGTCGCTGGGAATAGATCTGTGGTCTATGGCAAAAGAACTGAAAGACAGAGCTGCGGTAGAGAAACGGGAAGATGTGCTCGTTTACACTTTGCCGAAACTGGACAAAGAATTGGAGATAACAGGACCAATAAATGTAACTCTATTCGCTGCTTCATCTGCCAGGGATACTGATTTCACCGCAACACTGGTCGATGTTTTCCCCGATGGCTATGTCCACATGATACAGGAAGGCATAGTCCGAGCCAGGTACCGTAACTCCGATAGCGAGGCCTCATTGATTGACTCCGGGGAAATATATGAATATACAATTGATCTGTGGGCAACCAGCTACGTGGTTAAACAGGGGCACAGGATAAGGGTGGAGATATCCAGCAGTAACTTCAACAGGTGGGATAGAAACCTAAATACGGGAAACGAATTCGGCACGGATGATAAAGTGGTAAAGGCAAAGCAAACAATCTACCATGATAAAAAACATCCCTCTCACATAACTCTACCCATTATTCCACGGTGAGTGAAGTCGTGAAACTAGACAGTTCAGGTTAGGGAGATTGGCAGGGTTGGAGTATTCTATGAGGTCTGTTTAACCATAGGGTGCACTCCAGAATTAGAAATCACCCCTTTCTCCTTAGGTTCATCTTGTATTGGAAGAGACTGGGGTTTGCATTTTAATTATACAGAGTCTATCATGCATAGCTTATGGGTAAGGGGAATTAGGATAAACTAACTTGTGATAAGGAGGTAAAGAAGATTCTTAAAGAGGGGCTTATCTCTGGAATGGGGATAGTAGGGGATAAATATGAGAGAGGTGATTTTTTCCTTCCGGAGATGGTAATTGCCGCCACAGCGATGAAGCAGGGATTGAAGGTATTAAGTCCTCTATTAAAGCAAGGGGATATAGAGAGTGCGGGGATAGTAGTTTTAGGCACAGCGAAGGGCGATATTCATGATATAGGGAAGAGCATAGTAGGGACGATGCTGGAAGGGGCAGGATTCATGGTAACTGACCTGGGAGTAGATGCGGGACCTGAGAAATTTGTAGAAGCAGCTAAAGAGCAGAATGCTGATTTGATAGGAATCTCAGCTCTTCTTACGACTACCATGACGGGGATGGAGGATGTAATAAAAGCGGTGAGGGAGGCTGGTTTAAAAGCCAGGGTAATGATTGGAGGAGCATCTGTGACGCAAGAATTCGCAGATAAGATAGGGGCCGATGGATATGCACCTGATGCGCCATCTGCCGTCGGGAAGGCAAAGGAACTGGTCAAAAATTAAACATGGGGAAAAGCAGATTCAAATAAGAAATAAGCTGAAAAAATTTAACTCAAGGAGGATTACAGAAGAATGAGTAAGCCTAGCATTAATTTTTTGTCTCAAGATGAAATAGAGTCTATCCATGATAGTTCACTAAAAGTTCTCGAGAGAACTGGCGTCAAAGTCATGAGTAAACAGGCGCTCGACCTATTGAAGAAAGCCGGAGCGAAAGTTGATTATGTCAATGAGCATGTGAGCATCCCAAAAAATCTGGTTGAAGAGGCATTAGAGATGGCTCCGAAGACTGTTAAGTATGCTGCCAGAAACCCGAAATACGATTTTGTGCTGGATAAAAAGAAAACTCATTTCTGCGCAACCGCAAACCCCCCACTAATCATAGATGGGGAAACTGGCGAGTGCAGATACTCAACGGCAGAAGATATTGTCGACTGTTTGGTGGTAGCTGATTACCTCAATCACGTTGACATGGTCTGGCCGTTCGGAACCGATTTAAATGTGCCCGGGCCGATGTTGCACATACTTGACATGTATACTTCGCTGCTCCATTCGGGAAAACACTTTGAAGGTGACGCAGTAACCACAGCAGAAGCTAAATACCAGCTGGAAATTGCGGCTACTATTATTGGTGGCAAAGAAGAACTTAAGAAACGACCAATCATTTCGACAGTTATCTGCACCATATCGCCGCTTATGCTTGATGGGGGCATGACGGATGCGAGCATAGAATATGCCAGGGCCGGTGTGCCGATTCTCATAAACCCCATGCCCGCAGTGGGACAGCTAAGCCCTGCTACTATGGCAGGCACTATGGTGGTTAATACGGTAGAATTTCTAGCCGGCCTGGTTATCCAGGAACTTGCCAATCCCGGAGCACCCGTCGCCTGGAAGCCTTCATGCGGCACTGTGAATTTCAAAACGGATAGACGCAAATGGTCGCCCGAGAGCAGCCTGATGAGCCTGGGCGTTGGCCAACTAGCCCGTCGCTATGACTTACCAATTCAAAGAGGAGGACTTGGCAGCAGCTCCAAACTCCTGGATGCACAGACGGGCTACCAAAAAGCTATCTCACTCATCCCGGACTTGCTGCTAACGCCCGATATCTCAGGCGGCGTTGCAACTTTAGGCCCAGGCACCTGCCTGGAGATGATGGTAATCGACAACGAGATTATCGATTACGCTTTGAGATACCTCGAGGGACTTGAGGTGAATGATGATACTCTAGCACTGGACGTGATTGATAAAGTTGGCCCTGGCGGCCACTTCTTAGGCGAAAAACATACATTACAGCACTTCCGAGAGGGCTGGATGCCTGAAATTACCGACATGGAGACGTTCGAAATATGGGAGAGCAGAGGGTCCAAGTCAATTGCCCAAATAGCCAAAGAGAAAACAAGGGAAATACTGGCTACGCATAAGGTTGAGCCCATACCCCAGGATATTCAAAATGAAGTATCTAAAATCCTGAAAAGAGCCGAGGCAGAACTATTGTAGGATTCTGACGAAGAAGAGACGGCAATCGAAGGGAAAAATGTCGACAACTCAGTAAAGAGAAATTTTTGAGAGCACATGAATAGACGAAGGGGGGCAGTCTATTATAATTGAATAATGAACCTGAACAAAAGGATTTCAGGCAACCCGGTTAACATTAACAAATCTTAAGATTTGTTGAAAGAGATTGCGCCGGATGAGCACATAGATAACACTGGGTTATGGGTCTTGGCAAGTTCCCTTTCAACATACTCCACAGGAATCAGATAGACAAGAGACTGATGAGGGCGGTTGAAGTTATACTCAACAAACCACTCGGTAGCCTGGGATTGAATTATCCAGGGACTAGATCTAGATAGAAGTTGTAGATCTATTTATGCTCTAGGGCCTGCAGTGAATCCATGGAACTGGACACTTCAGGTTAGAAAAGTTTGGCAGGGACGAGATATTCTGTTACCCAATGTGATGTGCAAGAGGGTAAGCAGACTAGCTCAAAGCGATCTCTGATTTAAAGGATGTCGCTATACATGGCCACACTGCTATTGACATACCTTCATTTGTGTACCAATAATAGAGAAGGTTTGAAACAAAGGAGGATGATATTATGGCAACAGCTTATTGTATGAAGTGTAGGAAGAAGGTGGAGATAAGGAATCCCAGACAGATTACACTCAAGAATGGTAGGCCAGCAACCCAAGGTGTGTGCCCCGTGTGTGGGACTAAGGTGTTTAGAATAGGGAAGGCGTAATGCTTGCTAGCCATAATCTAGTTGGTGGCCTCCATACCCCAGTGTTACCTATGTGGTCAGCCAGCACAACTATTTGACACATCCTACACAACGGCTCTAGAATTGAAAAAGGTAGCAACTTGATATGAAGACTAATTAGATAAAATAGGGTAACGAATGTATGAAGTTTCCTTCTTTTGATACATGGGTTCGTTCTCGACCAGAGCGAGCCCATGTTGGTATCAGAAGAGAGTGGAGAATCGAAGGACATGAAAAAATAAACAAAGGAGGGGGGTGCTTCTGAAGCAAAAGACTCTCAGGAAAGACTGGAAAAGGCTATGTAGTGAAAAGGAGGGTTGAAACATTGAAGCGACAAATGAAAAAGAACTGCACAAGCGTAGCATTCGGCAAAAACGCTACTGCTGATGGTAGTGTGTTGATGGCTCATAACGAAGATGGCGAAGATGAAGAACATCCATGTCGACACTTAGTCTATCACCCTGGAGCGAAATACCCCCCAGAGACAGAACTCAAACTCAGGGGTGAAGCCATGAGCCAAGTGTCAGCCACCTATGCCTACTATTCTCATGATGGATATGACTTTGGCCAAAGGCACCCTGTAGATGGCATAAATGAGTATGGGGTAGCCATATGTGGCAATACTATATATACCAGGGAGCAAGGTTTGCAGAAAGGTGGAATTACAGTTGAGGAATATATGCAACTGGTCTTGGAGAGATGCAAAACAGCCAGGGAAGGAGTGAACCTCATTGCTCAACTGCAGGATAACTATGGTCAAATTTTTGGCTATCCAGATTGGACAGGAATGACATATCTTATCGCTGATCCCAATGAAGTCTGGGCTATTGAATGTGCCTCTCGTCACTGGGCTGCTAAAAAGTGCCCTGACGATGGCGCTTTTTTCTACGCCAACGAAATGTTGCTTGAGAGTGATTACGACATGGCGAGCGTTGACTTAATTGACTACGCTGTAGAAAAAGGCTGGTATGACTCCTCCAGCGGGCCATTCAGTTTCAAAGATGCATATGGCAAGAGACTTGGGCAAGAGTGGAATGTAGACCGTATGAAACAAATGGACATCTTACTATTGCCAAAAATAGGTACAGTCACTGTTCGCGACCTGATGGCCCTTCTTAGAGACCATGGCTATGAGAACGTTCCACCACACGCCTTTAATCCCGGAGGTTATCGTGGCGATGCAGGCCATTACCTAATCTGCAATTCTTATACCCGTGATTCCGAAGTCTGGCATCTAAGGAGCTACCCACCTGTTGATATTGGCTGTGTAATGTGGTGTTGTATGTCCTCCCCATGCGAAAATGTTTTTCAACCTATCTGGGCAGGAGCTAAGGGAAATACTCCGCTTGAATACAATGTGGGAGTGGATGAACTTGATTTGCATTCGGCATGGTGGGCAACTAAATCAGTGACTAGAATGGTGGACAGGGACTACGAGAATAGAATTAAACTGGTAAGAGATACCTGGCAACAACGTGAAGCTGCAGAATTCGAGTTAGCTGCTGAACGTGAAATGTTGGCCATGATATTGTGGCAGAATGGTCAAAAGGATGAAGCTGTGAAACTTTTGACTGACCTACAGAATATTTGTCTGCATGGCAATTATTTAATGGCTTTAAATCTACTTGGCAGGAGAATATAGCTTGAGAAAAAGGAGTTGATGCCTTCGATATCCACTTAAAAAAGTGAACAGTATTTATTTATCATTCTTAATCAAATAAAGTAAAAAGGAGAAAGATATGGAAACCAGTTTAGTGAGACAGGCAATGCCTCCTGAGGAGGAGTTTACAAGGCGGCTTAAAAACGTTCGAGCGAAAATGGAGAGCAAAGGTATTGACGTTCTGGTGGTTTATTCAGGACCTGGTAGCTTGCGGTTTGGCCAGAGAGGGCACGTGATGTATCTCACAGGATACGAACCATACTTTGGCGACACGATGGCTATCTTGCCTCGTGATGGAAGTCTGGACACCCTGCTGGAGCTGGACGAGGCACATCATTTCAGCTCTGAGTGTACCTGGGTGAAGAATGTGAAACCGGCCAGAGACCATGTTGACATGTTGAATGAGTACTTGCGTGAGAACAAGCTGGAGAAATCGAAGGTAGGAATAGCAGGGCAGTACTCGATGAACCCATCGCTGTATGCTCGGTTTCAGAAGGAAGTTAAAGCTGATTCGATAGAGGTGGCATCGGACATTCTGGAGAGCGAGAGGGCGGTGAAGTCAGAATATGAGATTAAGTGTATGCGAGAGGCAGGCAGAATCGCGAAGAAAGGCATAGAAGCTGCGGCCAATTTTGCTCGCCCAGGGGTTATGGAAGCGGAGATTATCGCAGAGATTGAACGTGTATGTCGTGTAGCCGGGTCGCAGTTCTTTCCGCATTATACTATGGTTACTTCAGGGAAAGACACAAATTATCTCAATTGGTGGTGGCATTGTGGCAAAAGGAAATTGGAGCCTGGAGATACCTGGTTGCTGGACTTCGGCACAATGTACAATGGGTATTGTTGTGATATTTCAAGGCCCTTTGTCCTGGGCCATGCCTCTCAGAAACAAAAAGATACCTTCAAGATACTTTTGCAAGCACAGGATGCTGCGCGGGAGGCAGCCAGGCCAGGGAGACTTGCTTCCGAAGTAGATAAGGCCGTGCGCGATATTTTCAGGGAGGTATGGGGAAGCGAGGACTGGGGAGGCGAGGACTGGGGAGGAGGCCACGGAGTAGGCCTGGAGGTGCATGAATGGCCATTCGTAGGATACCACCACATTACTCACGATAAGGCGTATGCAGATAGCAGGTTGAAGGCAAACATGGTCATCTCACTCGAGCCAACAATTTACTTTCCAGATGTAGGTGAACAGCAACTTGAAGACCAGTTCGTAGTAACGGAAACAACCGCAGAAAGGCTGAATGATATTCCACAGGAGATTATAGAGTGTTAATGAAAGCAACGCAGGCAAAGTTCTAAATCTAATTCATGCCAGTGAAAAATTGAAAAAGATTGGAGGTTAGAATGAGCGAATCTAAAGTTGAACCAAGAGTGATTGGAATGGGTGATTGGGAATCTGGGCCTGATACAATTGTACCTGGAGCTGAGATTACAAACATATCAAATGTGGAAGGGGTTTGGGGGCTAGGGTTGTATTTTATGCCGCCTGGAATTAAGACAACTGTTTTTTCTATGCAAGATGTAGATGATGGTACGGCAGATGAATACTATGGTCCATGCCACGAGTTTTATTACCTTTTAGTGGGAGAGGCTACAATGTATTGGGGGGAGGATGCATCTAAGATACGAGCAGGCACAGCAAATAAAGTGCTCCTGAAAGCTGGAGATTTGGGTTATTGGACTCCGGGATGGAAGTATGCAGTAAAGAACACAGGAAAAGTGCCGGTGACATGGCTTTGGGGCCTAACCGTACCAACAGGTGGAGCAAAACCCAGAACACCCTGTGAAGCTCTGCAGTGGCTCAAAACAAAGAATGTTTAGAAAGCGCTATCTCTGCTGATTAAAAAACACAGGAGGTAAAAAATGAACGAAACTAGAATTGAGCCAAGAGCGATTACAATGGATGATTGGAAATCTGGCCCGGACAGTTTGTCGCCAGGCTGTGATATTACATCGATAACCAATGTAGAAGGAGCTGGCGGTATAGGATTATACTTCATGGCTCCCGGAAAGCAGACAAATAGCTTTTCTATGGAGGCTTCGGATGACGGCACAGCAGACGAATATTACGGCATGTGCCATGAGTTCTACTACATTTTGGTGGGAGAATTCACCATGTACTGGGGTGAAGACATAGCTAAGATACAGGCAGGCACAGCAAATAAAGTGCTTCTGAAAGCTGGAGATTTGGGCTACTGGACTCCGGGATGGAAGTATGCGGTGAAGAACACAGGAAAGGTGCCGGGAACATTTTTCTGGGGCATAACCGTACCAACAGGCGGGGTAAAACGCAGAACACCCAGTGAAGCTCTGCAGTGGCTCAAAACAAAGCCACTTTGAGCAGCACGCGGTTACGCATGTCAGGCAACCAACGGTGATGACACCTGGCCCGAATGGCATTTACAACACCTGCTTGTTTCACAAGATTAAGCTACTTCCCTGAATTTAGCTTAAAATAGAGGAGAAAATTAATAAGGAGTGTTTCAATGTTATCTGAAAAAGAAAAAAGG
>Ga0268279_1001406_pt1 | contig 13333 bp, 17 predicted proteins | sample saktaG_6_FD_190142 | JGI IMG/M metagenome (GOLD analysis project Ga0268279, IMG submission 190142) | Saline water microbial communities from Sakinaw Lake, British Columbia, Canada - sak_2010_1_5_80m | ecosystem: Environmental > Aquatic > Non-marine Saline and Alkaline > Saline ...
GATATACTGGAAATTATTGCTCGGGATGCGAAAGATTTGTTACAGATAAAGATTTGGTAGAAGGGAAATGTCCAAATCATCCTAATTTAAAGATTGAAAAGATTTCAGAAGAGAATTATTTTTTTAAATTAAGTAAATATTCTGATAAAATTAAGAAACTGATAAAATCAGATCAGTTGAAGATTTCTCCTGAAAAATGGAAAAATGATTTTTTATCTTTAATTAGAAATGGGCTGACAGATGTTAGTTTTTCTAGAGATAAAAAACACCTTCCTTGGGGGATTCCTGTTCCAGATGATAGCAATCAAGTTGTGTATGTTTGGTGTGATGCACTTACAAATTATTTGACAGGGGTTGGTTTTCCTAGTAAAAAATTTGAGAAGTATTGGCCTGCAGATATTCATGTTGTTGGAAAAGATATGCTTAGATTTCATACAGGAATTTGGCCCGGAATGTTATTAAGTGCTGGTTTGTCTTTGCCTAAAGAAGTTATTGTTCATGGTTTTCTAACAGTGGGTGGGAAAAAGATGAGTAAATCTTCAGGAAATGTTGTTTCCCCCTTGAAACTTTTGGAAAAATATAGTGCAGATAGTTTACGATATGCTCTTCTTCGAGCAACGCCTTTTGGAGATGATGGGAATTTTTCTGAAAAAGATTTGATTGCAAGACACAATAACGAACTCGCAAATAAATTAGGAAATTTAGTAAGCAGGGTTGCTGGGTTGATTGAGCAGAATAAACTAAAAGATGTTAAAGAACAAATAATTGCTTCGTTGAAAGATCATAGTTATGAAATAAAAAATTCTTTAAAAATAGAATATCCTAGAGGAGGGGTTTTTAACTCTAAAATAGAGAATAATAAACTGCTTGGTGGAATTTCTTTATTGATGTATAGAAAGGATTCTTCTTGTCTTGATGTAAGATATACCGATAAATATTCTCTTTCCGTAGATATTTTGGCAATAGTAGAACGTTGCATAGATGAATTTGAATTTGATAAGGCTCTTAGTTGGATTTTTGCTTATATAGATTTATGTAATAAATACGTCCAAAATGAAAAGTTGTGGGAAAAAAAGATTATTCCATTGCATTTAGTAAATGATATTCTAAAAATCGCAGATTTGCTTCTTCCGTTTATTCCTGAATCAGCAGAGAAGATAATAAAACAATTTAGTGCGAAGAAGATTAAGAAAGGAGAAATATTATTTAAGAAAATTTAACAAACTTTACTTCCTATTTCTATTTCAGAATCAGGTTGAAGAAGTTTGACTTTTTCTTCATTTCCTTCATTATCATAACTAACTGCTGCTAATATCATTCCTTGGCTTTGAATGCCTCTCAAAGTTTTTGGTTCAAGATTTGTAAATACAATACATTTTTTATTTTTTAACTCATCTTTTGAGTAGAATTCCTTTATTCCTGCAACCAATATTCTTTTTTCTGTTCCAAGATTAATAGTTAATTTATATAATTTATCTGCTCCTTCAATATCTTCTATTTCTAGAATTTCTCCAACTCTTAAATCTAATTTCTGCCAATCATTAAATTGTATGTTTTCCATTTTATTTAAATCCAAGTTTTTTAAAGAGTTTCTTCAAAACACTTTCTTTATCTTTATCAGAGTCATAGACTTCATCAATAATTTTTGAAGCAATTTCTTTGTAAGCTCTTGAAGAATTGCTTTTTGGATGTGTATGAACTACTGCATCTTTGTAATTTAAGGCTCTTTGAACATCTAAATCTTCTGGAATCATTCCTAGAATAGGGACTTCAAGCATTTCTTTTACTATTTCTGGAGATAATTCAATTTTATTTTTCTTAACACGTGTTACTATTACACCTAAAATGGGTTTATTTCTTTGTTCTGCTAACTTAATGGCTTTTAAGGCATCTGCAATTGCAGGCATTTCTGGATTTGTGACTATAATTAATTCATCAGCAAGATCAATAACAGCTTCTGTTTCAGGCCCTAATCCAGCCGCACTATCGACAATAACATAATCTGCAATTTCTGTAAAATCCTTTTTAAAATTTTTTAATCTTTCTGGTTTTATCTTTTTTAATTCTTTTATAGATAATGAAGAAAGTAAGATTTTTAGTCCAGATTCATGTTCATAAATTGCTTCTGAAGGGTCTGCTTTACCCAATAAAACATGATTAAGATTTATTGGAACTTCTGGGGAGTTTAAGTGAATTCCAACATTTGGAGTAGATAAATTCCCATCAATAACCAAGACATCTCTTCCAAAATAGTTTATAGCCGCACCCAAATTTATAGCAGTTGTTGTTTTTCCAACACCGCCCTTTCCAGATGTTATAACCAAAACCCGTTTCATTTTATTTTGTAAGAAGCTTTTAATGCTCTACGATAGTAGAAATTGCTTTGTAGTACTTATAAACTTTTCTAAGAAATCGGCATATATTTTTAATTGTTCTAAATTTACATTAATTTCTTTTCCTTTGTAGAATATTTTTAATGTAACATTTTTTCTAAATTCCCCAATCCTTTCTTTTCTGAGATCTTCAACTTTCCTAAGCATTTCATACATATCAATAACTTCTAGGAAGTCTTTATCTTTTTTGAAGAGTTTTCTTATTTGTTCTATTTTTCCAACAACATTTGAAGAAACAGAAGGAATCTTTTTTTTCTTTTTAGCATGCTTTAATATTTCATTGATACTAGTTTCAATCATTTTTCTCCATCTTAAAAGAAGATTTAGAATTACATCACAAGTTTTAGTATATTTCAAGCTAACATAAAGTAAATGGTCTGCACTAATTTTCTCTTGGATAATCTCTTCCATCTTTTTGATTTTAGAAGTAAATATAATTAAGACTAAGGGGTTTTTATATTTATCTCAAAATTATACCTTTTGCTTTTTGTAGGATAATTTTAGAAGAATTTAGAAATTCTTTAACTTTTTCTAAAGTTATTGTTTCAGGATTCATATTATCAGATAAAATAACAATTTTATCTTCTTTTACAAATTCAAATGGGCTTGATTTATGTTTTTCAAGGATATCAAATAATTTTATTATCTTTTTAACATCTGTTTCTGAAATATTATACCTTGGACAACTTTTTTCTAAAAAAGTCTTAAAATTTAATTTTGGATTTGAAGATAACCTAATTCTTCCATATAAATATTCATATTGTAATATGGCATTCACACAACTAGCAATTCCATTTTTTATTTCTGTAAGAATTTTTAGTAGTAGTCTTTTATCTTTTACTAAAGGATATGTTACATATAATAAATGGTCTGCTGTTTGAATTGTCTTTTCTGATTTTTCAAGATTTTCAAAGAACTTTTCCATGTTTTTTAGAAGCATTTCAAATTAATATTGTTTATGGTGGTGACCTTTTTCAACAAAATTCTTTAATAAATCTTTTAATTGTTTTACTAGTTCTTTCCATTCTTCTAGAGATTTTCCTTTTGGGTCTTCCAATTCCCAATAAATTATTTTTGGATTTTCGCTGAGAAAATTAGGAATTGTCTCTTTTTCAGCCATCACTATTATTTTATCGGCATTTTTTACCATTTCTTCATTTACTTCTTTTCTTTTTTTATCTGAAAAGTCTATTCCTTCCTCATTCATTACTATAAATAGATTTTCTGTTAAAGGAAGATTTTTAATTAATTCTCCAAGTTCGGGCTTATTTAATATTGTCCCAGCAGAAATAGAATCTATGTTGTAATCTTTTTTTAATAATGCTTCTGCCATCTGGCTTCTTGCAATATTTCCTTTGCAAACAAATAGTATTTTCATTTTAATTTTCAGCTGTTGTATTTTCTATTTGTGAAATATACTCTCTTGAATTTCTGTGTTTTTTATAAAAATCTTGTTTTATGGGAATTAACCCTAATGCTAATCTATTATCAAAATCATATGCTTGAGCATTGGATAATGTGATTACTCTCCCTTGTTCCTGCATTTTTCTCATTATTTTTTGAGCTATTCCTTCAAGTTTCCTTTTCATTTTATTGTGATATTCTTTGTCATTTTACCCACTCAACTCTAAAATAGCTTCAGCAAGATCACCTGTCTTTTCTAGTGCTTCTTTTGCTTTTTCTTTAGAAACCCCTGTTTTCTCCATAACTGTTTGAATATCTTCTTCTGAAACCCCTTCTTCACCTGTTTCTTCAGAAATATCTCCGGCAATTTGAAAAGTTTCTTGGCCTTGCATCTTTACTTTTGTTACAGAAGGATTTTCAATGAGTATCTTAGTATTATCTGTTTTTTCAATAATTACCCTTGAAGCGTCTATTTCTTCTTGGGCAATTCCCATTTGCTTCATCATAGCTTGCATTTTTTTAGGGTCTAATCCGCCAAACATTTTAAAAGAAAAAAGGTAAAACAACCCTTAAAGCAATTATTAAGATTATAAATATCACTACATGGGTGGGTTTTAAATTAAATTTACTTTCATACTCTTCTTGATACCTCATTAATCCCCCAAATCCAGAGGGCATGTTTATCTTATTCTCTGCCATAATTTAGAGAAAGATAGATAGTTTTTAAAAGTTGTTGTGAGTTAATTGAACATGGCTGGAAATAATCTAGATTTAAAACAAATAGAGGAAAAATGGAAGAAATATTGGGAAAAAGAGAAGATTTACAAGTTTAATCCTAATAGTAAAAAGAAGATATATTCTATTGATACTCCCCCTCCAACTGTTTCTGGGAATATGCACATGGGTCATGCTTTTTCTTATGCTCAGCAAGATTTTATTGCGAGATATAAAAGAATGAGTGCAGATGTTTTTTATCCTTTTGGAACAGATGATAATGGGTTGCCAACTGAAAGACTCGTAGAAAAATTAAATAATGTGAGAAGTAAAGAGATGTCTAGAAAAAAATTTATTGATTTGTGCCTGAAGACTTTGAAAAAAGTTACTCCTGATTTTGTTCAGGATTGGAAAAATCTTGGCATAAGTGCCGATTATGATATTTTTTATTCTACTATAGATAAAAATTCTCAAAGAATTTCACAAGAATCTTTTATTAAACTTTACAAAGCAGGAAAAATCTACAAAAAAGGGTTTCCTACTCTTTGGTGCCCAGAATGTCAGACTGCAATTGCTCAGGCAGAATTAGAGGACAAAGAGTTTCCGAGCCAGTTTTTGACAATTAAATTTGAATGTGAAGGAAGACCTTTATCTATTGCAACTACTCGTCCAGAACTTATTCCTGCATGCGTTGCGATTTTTGTTAATCCTTCTGATAATAGATACCATAAGTTGATTGGAAAAAAGGTTAAGATTCCTTTATTTGATTTTAAAGTACCAATAATTGCAGACAAATCTGCAGATTCTGAAAAAGGAACTGGAGTGATGATGGTTTGTTCTTATGGAGATAAATTTGATGTTGATGCAATAAATCGTTATAAACTAGAACCAAGGATAATCTTTAATTTTGATGGAACTCTAAAAATTGAAAGATATAAGGAGATGAAAATAAAAGAAGCCAGAAAGAGAATTATTGAAGAACTTAAAGAAAAAGATTTAATTCTTGATTCTAAATCCATTTTTCATATTGTAAATGTTCATGACAAGTGTGGAACAGAAATAGAATTTCTTCCAACAGATCAGTGGTTTATAAGAATTCTTGATAAAAAGAGAGAATTTCTAAATCAGGGCAAGAAAATAGAATGGTATCCAAAACACATGTATAAGAGATATGAAAATTGGATTAAAGGAATTGAATGGGACTGGAGTATTTCTAGAGATAGACATTTTGGAATTCCAATTCCAGTTTGGGAGTGTATAAATTGCAAAAAGATAATTCTTCCAGAGATTAAAGAACTTCCAGTAGATCCTTTAGAAGTAAGAAAGAAATGTCCTAAATGTAAAAATCTTGTTGAGCCTGAAACTCGAGTTTTAGATACTTGGGCGACCTCCTCTTTAACTCCTCAAATAGCCTCTTCTTTAATAAAAAACAAGATAAAAATTCCTTACTCTCTTCGTCCCCAAGGGCATGATATAATAAGAACATGGGCTTTTTATACAATAACAAAGTCTTTTTATCATGAAAAAAGAATTCCCTGGGAAAATATTATGATTTCCGGATTTGTTACACTTGGAGGGCATAAAATGTCTAAATCTAAGGGAATTATTGTTAATCCTCGGGAGATTATGGGAAAATATGGTGCTGATGCTATGAGATTCTGGGCAGCAGGCTCTCGACTTGGAGAAGATATGAATTATCAAGAAAAAGATTTAATTGCAGGAAAAAGGACAATTACAAAACTCTTTAATGCTTCTAGGTTTGTCTTTATGAATCTAAAAGATTATTTAGGAGGAAAACCCAAAAAAATAGAACTTCTTGATGAACTGTTCTTAAATAAATTAAATTTACTCATAAAAAATTCAACTGAAAGTTTTGAAAGGTATGAATATTCTAGAATAAAAATAGATATTGAAAACTTTTTTTGGAAAGACTTTTGTGATAATTATCTAGAAATTGTAAAAAAAAGAGTTTATCAGGGAACAGGAGATAAAAATCTTTCAGCACAATATACCTTATATAAATCTCTTTTAACAATCTTGAAATTAATAGCACCAATAATGCCCTTTATTACAGAAGAAATTTATCAAACTTATTATAAGAAGTATGAAAAAGATAAAAGTATCCATTTATGTAAGTGGCCTGAACACGAAAAAGTAAAGGATTTTGGAATGCTTACTAAATTTTATGGGCTTCTTTCTCAAGTAAGGCAAGAAAAATCAAATAATAAGAAACCGATGAATGCTGAGATAAACTTAATATTAGGTAAAAAGGATTATGTAGGGCTAGAAAAACTTTTAGATGATTTAAAAGCTGTTACAAATGCAGTTGAAGTTAAAGAAGGTAAATTTAAAGTGGAGTTTAAATAAGATGCCAATAACAAAAGATGAATTAGAAGGATTAATTGAAGAGCTTGAGAAGCACAAAGGAAGACATACTGAATTAATTACTGTTTATATCTCAGAAGGTTATGATGTAAATGCTGTTCAAAGACAATTAGAAGCAGAGAAATCCACTGCTAAGAATATTAAATCAACTTCAACTAGAAAAAATGTTACAGAGGCCCTTGAAAAAATTGTTAGGCATTTGAAAAGCTTGAAAAAGACACCTGGAAATGGGCTTGCTCTTTTTTGTGGAAATATTTCAGAAGTAGAAGGGCAACAAGATTTACAATTATGGGATATTGAACCCCCTATGCCAATTAAGATTAGGTTATATAGGTGTGATAAAGAATTTGTTTTAGATCCTTTGAAAGAAATGTTAGAAGTTTCTGAAGTTTTTGGTTTACTTGTAATGGACAGAAAAGAAGCTACAATTGGTTTGTTAGAAGGAAAAAGAATCGAAGTTCTACAAAAAATGACTTCTGGAGTTCCAAGCAAAGTTAGGGCAGGAGGGCAGTCAAGTCAAAGATTCCACAGAATTACAGAAGGGTTAACAAAAGAATTTTACAAACGAATTGCGGATAATATGAAAGGGATATTTTTTGATATGCCTAAACTTAAAGGAATTATAATTGGGGGGCCAATCCCAACAAAAGATGAGTTTGTTGATAATGAATATCTCGTTACAAAACTAAGAGAAAAGATTATTGGAAGAATAGATATTGGTGGTTCTGATGAATCAGGCTTAAAAGAACTTGTAGAGAAATCTCAAGATATATTGGCAAATCAAGAAATAATTAAAGAGAAAAAATTAATGGAGAGATTTTTTGAAACATTAGGCGAGAGACCAAGCATGGCAACTTTAAAAGAGCCTGATACAAAAAAAGCATTAAAATATGGGGCTGTTGAAACTTTATTTTTATCTAAAGATATTGATAAAAAGATAGCAAAAGAATTAAAACCTATTGCAGAAAATATTAGTGCTAATATAGAAATTATCTCAACAGAAACAGAAGAAGGACAGCAGTTTTATAATTTAGGTGGAATTGGAGCTATTTTAAGATACAAGCTTTAGAATTTAATTCCAGCATTTATTTTAAAAAACCCTATTTTTTCGTCTTCCTCTGATTTTACTTGATCATATTCTGTTTCTAAATAAAAATAATTGTTAGTTCCCTTGAGTTCTTCTTCCCACCCAAAATTTATTGCAAGACCTAATCCACTAAGAGATTCTTCATTACCTGTTTCCTTATAAGTCGCATTAACATTCCTATATTTAAATCCCCCTCCAAAATAAATTGGTTTTTCCCCATTAATTGTTGGATGCCACTCTATTTGAGGTCCAATATCAAACATATACGCCTTAAAATCCCTTTTTTTATTATTTGCAAAAGAATAACTCATAGAAATTCTTCCAGATACTTCATTAAATAATTCCTTACTATATCCTAATTGCACACCTGCTAAAACCCCTGTATTATCTTTTGCTACATCATCATTAAATTCTGAAAGAGAAAGAGCTAAATGAGCATGTCCTTTTTCATTTGTATTTTTAATATCTTGATTTTGAGCATTTGATTTTAAAGGAATTAAACTTGAAATAACAATTCCTGTAGTAAGAAGAAACTTTTCTAACTTATTCATAAAGAGCAGGGGTTAAGATGTTTTAAAAGCATTATTGCAGTATAAAATGTATCATAAAATTCAATAAGGACAATGATAAATTTTATGGATTATCTTGTTAGGAATTGTCTTTAATTTCATATTGTTTTCTTTTATTAACTTTTTGTTGTTCTTTGATATTCTATTTTGAGGAGGTTTGAATAATTCTGGTTCATATCCAAAGCAAATTTTAAACTCATCTATCCCTTCTTGGAGATATGTTTGGTTTCTATCAACCTCAAATTCCCTATAAGTATGATAAACTCCGTGTAATCCCAAGGTTTTGTTTAGATTCAAAATATATTCGCACCATTCTGGATTTTCAGAAATAGGTGTGTGATTAAATTTTGGGACTACAAAGAGAATATCACTTTTTTCTAAAAGTTCTTCAGCGCAAAAGAAATCAGGAGTAATATCATCAATTTCTTTTGGACTTAATAATCTTATTGAAAATATCACAAGTACTAATACAAAAATTATTATTAATATTCTCCACCCCTTTCTCATAAGATATTAATCCAATACTTATTTAAATTATTTTATCTTTTACATTATATGAAAATAAAGAGGGGAACTTGGCTAAATATTATTGGAATTCTTCTTGTTGTTTTAGGTATTATCCATCTTATGCAAACTATTTTTACAGTTGAGCCAATTCATGTCTTTTGGCTTTGTAACCATGTTATACTTTTTATAGGAATCGCGATTTTATTTAGAAATTCGTTTTGGTTGAGAGCAGAATTTCTTGTATTGTTTTTAGGGCAATTTATCTGGATAATTAATTTTATCTTTAAGATCTTTGGTTCAGCTTTTGTAGTAATTGATTATAGAATTAATTTTATTCCTGCAATTGTTCATTTATTGACACTTCCCTTAGGATTTGTTGCTATTATGCTTATGAAAAAAGAAGAAAAATCTGCTTGGAAAGGAAGTTTATTACATATGATTGTTTTATTGCCTGTTGTACTTTATTTTGGAAGTTATTATAATCTGAATTGTTTACTTAAACCATGTGTTACTTGGTTACCTAATATTTCTATATATCCTTTTGGTATATTTTTATTTTATATTGCTTTTATAATCTTTTTGAATTATGTTATAGATTGGATTATTAGAAAGACTTATAAATAAAAAAGAAGAGATAATACTTATAAAGACTATGTAATTATAGGAGATATGAAGAGTGATACCTTAAATGAAGTAGATGAAGGAAAACAAAATCAAGATATGAAGGTCTTGGAAGCAATATTCTTTGTTTCTGGTAGATTTTTAACAATGTCAGAGCTTGTTGTATTATCTGATTTAAACCCTGTAATTATCCCAGGACTTATTGAGAAAATCCAAGAAAGATATACTAATGAGGATTCTTCAATTGAAATTGTTGAGAAAAACGGAATGTGGAAAATGGATGTAAAACCAGATTATACTTATTTAATTAATAAATTAGCAACAGGAAGTGCTGAATTTTCAAAAGCAGAACAAGAAACCCTAGCAATTATTGCATTTAAACAACCAATAAAACAATCAGTTATCATTAAGATTAGGGGAAATAAAGCCTACAACCATATAAAAAAGTTTAAAGATTTAGATTTAATCAAAAAGAAAAAGCAAGGGCATACACATGAACTTAGTTTAAGTGATGATTTTTATGATTATTTTAATGTTGGTTCTGAGCCCAACAATCTTTTAAAAGAGCAGAATTCTAGTTGATTTGCATAAAATGGACCTTATAACAATTGTATTTTTAGTATATACATTCATAGCATTATATTTCTTCTTTTTATTCCTATTAATATATCTTCAGAATAAAGAGAACTTCTTTTATTATCCTAAAGCAAAAAAGCAATATTCTTTGAGCATAGTTGTTCCTTGTTATAATGAAGAAGAAGATATTGGGGGGACTATAGAGTCTCTTTTAAATGTGGGTTATAAGGGATTAAAGAAGATAATTGTTGTAGATGATTGTAGCACTGATAATTCTTTTAAGATTATGCAAGAATATGCAAGAAGATATTCTAAAGTTATGGCTGTTCAGACCCCTAAGAATACTGGAAATGCTGCAGGAGCAAAGAATTATGGGGCTAAATTTGTTAAGACAGAATTAATCGGGTTTACAGATGCTGATTCTTATCCTGATAAAGGTTCTGTTAATAAAATGGTTGGTTTTTTTAATGATTTACAAGTTGGAGCTGTAACTTCTACTGTTTTAGTAAAAAATAGAAATAAGTTCATTGAGAAACTACAATCAATAGAATATAAAGTAATTAAATTTAGTAGGAAGTTATTAGAGTTTATTGACTCTATTTATGTTACTCCTGGTCCTTTAGCAGTATATAGGAGAAAGGCTTTTGATAGTGTTGGAAGATTTGATGAGGAGAATTTAACAGAAGATATTGAAATTGTGTGGAATCTTCAAATGCATAATTGGAAAATAAAGATGTGTGTTCCTTCGAGAGTTTATTCTGTTGCCCCAAGTAAAATAAAAGTATGGCTTAGTCAAAGAAATAGGTGGAATATGGGAGGATTACAAACTATTTTCAAATATAGAAAACATGCTCTTAGAGGGAAAGGAATGTTGGGAACATTTATTCTTCCTTTTTTCGTCTTGTCATGGCTTTTAGGTTTGTTTGGCATCTCTATTTTAGTGTATAGGCTTTTAAGGGAATTGATTGTGCACTATCTTTCTACAAGATATTCTATCGGTGCTCAAACAGCAATACTTACTTTAAGGGAGATAAATCTTACCCCACATGTTCTTGTGTTTTTAGGAATAACTTTATTTTTGTTTGGACTTCTTTTTACACTTATAGCTCTTTCAAATGTAAAAGAAAAGCAATACAAGAGAATAGGTCCACTTACATTAGGATTTTATTTGATATTTTATTTATTAGCATATCCTATAATTCTTATAATTTCACTAACTAAATTCTTAAAAAGAAAGAGGACATGGTAAATAAAAGGAACCAAGGTTCCTCTTATGACTCTTCCTTTAAAATAGAGTCAATCTTGATAAAAAAATGAAAATCCTACAAAATAAAAAGAGAGTCTTTTGGGAGGCCCTTTTACTAACTTTAATAATCTTTATCTTAGGAATGCTTATAGGGGCTGGATTTGAAAGAGGAAAATTAGATGAAGTAGAACAATTTTATACTAAATCAGAGATATTATTTATGGATATTTTTGCTTTAAATGAGAGAATTAATTCTGATGATACTTGTGAAGTTTTAATTGATTCAAATATGCAATTAGCAGATAATATTTATGAGGAAGCCTTTGTTTTAGAGAAATATGAAGATGCTGGGAAGATTACAGAAGGTTTGAAATTAGCTCACAGAAAATATGATATGTTAAGAACTTATTTATGGATAAATACTATTGATATTTCTAACAAATGTAAAGGAGAATTTAATACAGTTGTTTATCTTTATGAATATGATACTGAAGATTTGGCTGTAAAAGCAACACAAACTGTTTGGTCAAGAGTTCTTTTTAATTTAAAACAAGAAAAAGGAAATGATATTGTTTTAATTCCTCTAGCAGTAGATAGTAATTTAGTTTCTTTAGATGTATTACTTAAAGATTTTGAGATCTCTAGATATCCTGTTGTGATTATTGATGAAAAATATGTGGTTAAAGAGGTAACTTCTGTAGACGACTTGATAAATTATTTAGATTAATTGTGGTTTTTTAGTATAGAAATCTTAAAAAAGAGTTTTGGACTGGTTTTTGAATGGAAGAATGTTTTAATTGTGGAGCCCCTATAAGTAGAGTTAGACTTTTTGATGCTATTTCTGACGAAGGTTTGGTAAAGATATGTGGAAAATGCTCACAAGAGGAACACATTCCTATTATTAAAAGACCCACTACTTTTCAATTAAAAGAAGCAGATAGAAAACAATCTTTTTATGAGAGGGCTTCTGTTTCTTTAGGAAGGCCATCTGAAAAAGAAAATCCTGCAAAAAAAGAGCAAGAAATTACCTTAAGAGAGATAGTAGATAGAAATTATAAGCAAAGAGTTTCTAAAAGTGTTGGTCCAAGGCCAGAAATGATAAATAATTTTCATTGGATTATTATGAGAGCAAGAAGAATGAAGAAACTTACTCAAGCGCAATTAGCAGTCCAAATTGCAGAATCAGAAGCAGCTATAAAGATGGCAGAGCAAGGAATCTTACCAGAAGATGATTATAAGCTTGTAAATAAGCTTGAGAATTACTTAAGAATAAGGATTATTAGACCTGAGTTTGTAAAAGAGGTAAATCCCAGAGAAATTCCTAGAAGACTTAGTTTTGATATGAATGAAGCAAAGATTTTAACAATAGATGATTTGAGAAGATTAAAAGAAGAAAAAGAAGAAGATATCAAGGGGTTAGTAGAAATTGAAGAGTTTAATTTAATGGAAGAAGAAGTAGAGGATGTAAACCCCCAAGTTAGTTCTGATAACGGAGAGATTTCTCAAGAAGAAATGGATAGGATCTTGTTTGGGAAGTAAGAAAGATTTACAACAAAATTAAAACACTAAAAAATTTACAAGAGAAATTTTTGGTGCTACGAAAATCATTAATTTTCGCGGTTTTGAGCAAACTTTTTGCTTGATAGTCTACAAAAAGTTTATAAACTAACTTAGTGAATTTCTATTATGGAAGTTAAAATTATTAAGAATGCAAAAGAAGAGATTGAGTTTCAGTTAGAGAGTTTAACTCTTGCAGAACTTCTTAGAGTTTATCTCAATAAAGATTCTGCAGTTAATTTTGCAGCTTGGAAAAGAGAACACATAACTGAAA
>Ga0268279_1001407_pt1 | contig 13326 bp, 6 predicted proteins | sample saktaG_6_FD_190142 | JGI IMG/M metagenome (GOLD analysis project Ga0268279, IMG submission 190142) | Saline water microbial communities from Sakinaw Lake, British Columbia, Canada - sak_2010_1_5_80m | ecosystem: Environmental > Aquatic > Non-marine Saline and Alkaline > Saline ...
CCTCTGGATTTATCACAGGGTGTGAGTACCACTTTTTTTTATTTTTATCATACCAGAGGTTTGCATCCGGTTGCATTGGATTTTGAATAGCATAGCGAGCTATGGCATGGGTAGACTCAAAAGCTGTTCGATCAAATACAAATTCAGAACCGAACGGTGATGGATCATCATAAATAAAATATTTAACCTTTTTCTCCCATTCATTCTTTAACCAGTATGCTTTGTCAGTCAGCCCTTCATGAATTAAGGCCTTGATTAAATCGACAATGTATTTCTCATGAAAATTCCCCAATTTGTATGCCCAATCAGAAAAACCCTGATGCGACCAAAGAGGTTTACCAAGCATGTAAATGGAATAGGGTACTTCGAAAAATGCCTTGGATGTTCCAAAAGCGCGTTCCAAATAGCTGTTCGCGTCAAGATAGTTCACCAGATGCGGATATGACTTTGCAATTAAATACATGTTGTAATAGAGCATAATATAGGTCGTATAATCGAATGTGCGCCACATCCGTTCTTTACCCAAGCCTGTACCAACCGGCACAATCCATTGCTTTTCCAAATTTCGGATACGGGTTGAGTCTTTTATACCCCAATCAGTATTCCGGTTCCAATACCAGTTTTCCGATCCATAAATACCATATGGGTGTGGGTATTCTTTATCCGTTCTTTGATGCTTGCCCCAGACAAAATTTTCAATAAAGTATTCAAGTGCTTCAATTTCCTCGGCATCTGGATATACAACATTCTTTTCAGAAAGATAAACACATTTGGAATTCGATGGATCATCTGAACCTCCAACCATGTAATCCGGTAAACCACCTTTGTTTTCCGGACCTCTTAATATTTTTTCCTTCATATCCCAGAGACTGAACAGACCATTATACCATTTATTATTACGATGCTGTTGTTTCTCCACTATAAATTCCGCACGTTTTTTGTAAACCGTTTCAAGTGGTTCAGTGATGAAAAATTCTAAAATCATACTACTGTTATCATTATAATTGACGGTGACAAGGTTTTCCCCCAGTCTGGAGAACTTAGCACTATAAATATGAATATCATTGTCCTTCTCGCCGAGATATTCAATTACAGTATGCTCTGGATGTTCAGGTACGACTGATTGAATTTTATTCTTAGTTCGTAACGAGAATTTAGCGGAGAGATTGGTCGGTAATGTCATTCCAGGAACAACATGTATATCAAACCCACCATTTTGGTAGAGAGCATTCCGAACTCCCTCGTAATCCTTTCCCCAGACAAATTTAAACCCATATATAACTGAATCATTTATTTTCCCTTTTGGTTCTAAAATGGTTCTCGTATGTTTCTGCCGCCATGTACCGCGATTTTCACTACCGCCCGTGAAGGCTGAATTGATAAACGCCGTATAATCTCGATCAAAATATTCTAATTTTGTATCTTTTAAAGTGGTCATAACCAAATATGATCCTACACCATTGGCACGCATCCAATATATAAATGAACCATGACCGGCAATGAATCGGTGTCTATTTAATCGATTCTGATATGTTAATCTTACAGCCTCTTCATCCATAAGATCACCACCTACATAGTCGGTATTCATACGTAACGGTAGAGCAATATCACCAATCTCTATCCTCTGATCGGTATTATTCTGGAAACGCATGATCCAAATAAGATTTTCATCTTCAAGAACTAAATGTTTTATCAATTCCAGCTCATCTCCAATTGAATATACAACTTTATATTCTGTCTTTGATATTACATCAACAGTGTAATTATCTTGCATTTCGGCTATCGCTACCTTCCGCCATTCAGAATTTTGTGTACGATAGCGGATCATCACATCCCCAAGCATATTACCTTTTTTAATATATTCGGTATCAAATACATCATTACTGCGCTTAAGACTTATAATACCACCTACCAAGGGATCAAAAGTAAGCGTAAATGAGGAAACTGAATTATTACGTTGACAACCTATAAAAGCAACAATAGCTATAAATCCGATTCCAACAGCTAAAATAATTAATTTTTGTCGAGTAGGCATGTCGCCTCCTTCCAATTAAATTTAATGTTAGGAGACGCATGCCCCTCACAGAACCGGACTTGTGGATTTCCCACATCCGGCTCTTCACTAATACTCTCTCCGATAGCCACACAAACTATCTTCGATATAAGGTGTTGCGTGATTTCCATAGTATCTTCCAATTCAGTGATTGGTCTATGCCGTACTACGCCTTTGCGTATTAATGCTAACCCCTTCGAGTGTTCCGAAATTTGGGACTTAACAGGCATTACCCTGCCTACTCCTCTACTATGAGTCAGCCTGCCTGTGCGTGTCCGCACGCAGACAGGCGCTGTGGCTGACAAACTGCCCTCTCCATGGCTTAGCATGGTTCAGTTCCGTGCCCCGGTGGTTAGCCGTTACACGTGCTGGATTGTCCAGCTTGCTCATATTAGCTTTGCGCAGGGTTATAATAAACCCCTTCTGCACCCTCAACAACAGCAATATATGCACGTTAGAAAAATCAGTAAAATTGCGATCCTTTTTAACATTTTATCAACGCTTTATTTGACCAGTAAATTCAGTCTCAATATTCTCAAAAAACAAGCCCTGGAACTGGCCAGGTCTTAGTTTCGGTAAACTGAATTGCATCTCATATTTCTTTCCCGGCTTTAAATCAGATACATCGGCATAGAACCCGACAAAGCAGCGAGAATGGACTCGAATGGAGGTGTAAGCTTTAGTCAACTCTACTGGCTTGCCGTTTATCTTCAGTCTAGCTTCCATATCTTCCCGTACCTCTGCAATCTGGACAAATAAAAGTAACCGTTCGGGCACAAGCCAGGTTGTTTTATAATCTTCTTCTGTCCATGATATTGGCCAGGCTTCTTTTCTGTTTTCCAACTGGCTAAAAATGCGTTTCGGAATGATGATGGTTTCACAAATGGTACCACCGGTAAACTCAGGATCATACTCACCGACTTGTTGCATATGTCCGAAAATAGCCCCATCAAAAGTAAGAGATGTGGATAAAATGTTTTCAGTCTGGTAATAATCAATTTTTTGACCGTTTACATAAAGCTTTTTTACTTCCTTAACTTCAGGCAATAGCACTAGGACATCTACTTTAGTCCCTACTTCGCCGGTCACATCACTGAGCCTCAAAGTTTTACCGAATAATTCAGCCTTTCCGGGAACATTAAATAACAAAGGAGTTGTGACCTTTTCAGGTGCTGGTTTGAGCACAAGAACTAATGCGCTGGCACCATCCATGAGCAATTCGAATTTATCGCCATGGCTCCAAAAACCGACTCCGGTTTTACCTAACTTTTTCCCTTTTACCGGATAAATTTCGCTTATTTCATATTTTCCCTTTTTACTAAGCCCAATTGATTGGTCCAGATTAAATTCAGCCTTCATTTTACGCCCATTAGGATTGTATAGAAAAATATACCCTTTGTTATCAACAATGGCTGAGGTGCCGTCTACCCGCCCAATAGCAGGCTGCCCAATAATGGGTCTTGTATTTAATAAATATTTTTGATTTTTATCTGTCCATTTGATCCAATCTCTAAAAAACTTTTTATCCTCATCCGAAAAGTGCTGATACTCTTCAAGGTCACGCGCCGGGATCATACTAACAATATTATTTAATCCCCCTGTCCCAATAGATGATATGAGTGAATACTTCCAACCCAGGTAATCCCAGTCACGGGTGCGAAAAGAGTCTAATCGTAATACAATCTTGCCTACTTTATTATCATCTCCATCACAACGCGAGGTTTGATGTGTGATAAATCCAGGCATGATCTCAGCTGGGCAATAATCATTCACGCGATAACGATAAGCCGTAAAGCGTTGCCTGTTACCGGACACACGATCAAAATGCAAATCAGGAAAGGGATTAAAACTTTCAGGCTGTTCGTCAGCAGCGGTGGGATGTGGATAGGAGCCGGAAAGCCATATCCATGGGCCATAACACATATCTAACTGACGACCATCGATGACTATCTCAGGATATTTTGTACGAAGCGTTTCCTTAACCCGACGCCAGCCCCACCATTGTGCGTAACGGCTTGTTCCTTCATACCATAAGAATGTATAATCGTAAGCATAACCACCAATCCCGGTCTTTTCATAAAACTGACTTAATAAGTTGATTAAATAATCCTGAAAGCTTCTTACTCCCAAGCTGGCATTCCTTTTCTTGCGGTGATATTTTGTTCCTTCTACAATCCATTCCGAATTTCCACTAAAGGGCATAACCGGATACATATAGGCTACAAGTTTGATGCTCTTTGATTTGGCATAATCCAGCATTTCCTGCACGGATTCGGGAATCATATCAATTTCCGGATGCCATTCTCCTTTTCGTATTTTTATCCCGAGTCCCAACCAGAGTAAATTTTCCCAATTCCAGTCATCCATCGTTTCTGCACGGCTTCCAAGAAGAGAATTGGTTGGTGCATATAATATATAATTCATGCCTAATTCCGCAGAACGGTCAATTATACGCTTATATTCTTCTCGACCTTTCGTATTAGCAACATCTATCTGATAATCATTTTCACACCAGGCAGCATTCATCTTAACGCTTTTTTGAGGATGAGGAAGAATAAAAGCCTCAACGCATTCGGTAAACGCTTCCACCTCTGCCCAATCCTGTTCTTCATCTGTTATTGGCACAATTCCATTGGTCCATTTCCATTCCGGTATTAATTTTGCGGGTACTCGTTGTCCTGTTAATGCATAAGTCCCGATACAACCACGATCAGACGGGAATGGGCCATACTCCGCTTTCCAATCCATATCCGACTTATATTCGATCGAAAAATCACTTTGATAACGACTATATTTGAGGAAAGGATTCTGAACCAGCATAAACATTCCTGTAGCATCTTCAAACCTTAAAAATACGCCATAATCTGCAGTCTTGAACTCATGCCTTTTTGTTTTTGGGATATATTCACTGGCAACTGACTCATCCAAACCGACATCAAATATTTTGATATTTTCTACATGAAAGTCCTTGTTCAACTTTGAGTTAATAAATATTTGCTTACTGACAAAATGCCAATAAGATTTTAATTCATAGACGACATCGACTACAAAGGATGGTGATTCGTAAATATATGTAAGTAATACCTTATTTTTAGATATTTTAACTAGAGTCATTTCTTCATTTTGGATAACTTTTCCATCTATTGTTAAATAAAAATTATCCTTCGTTAATTTAAATGTCTTATTTAGATTAATATCCTCAATAGAGATGAGTCCTCTTTCATTAAATTTCAATTTTATTATATTATTGTTTAAATCATATTCTTCATTAGCTAAAAGAATGCCTAAAAGAAATGAAATTTGCAAAAATACAACTAATACTAATTTCGCTAACCTGTAAAAAGTCATTTTATTATCCTCCGTTTAATCTGCATTTTCTAATGAAATTTTATAGATATTCCCATTGATCCCTTTAAATTTTAAGTTGGCTTCACCTGATGTCTTTTTAGTACTGGTAATGACTTTCCCATCCTCGGTTAAAACCTTAATCAATTTGGGATGATTAAATTGACATGCTAATTCAACTTCTATTCTATTGTTACTTTTTACATTGTATTTTATATTAAATTTTAATTTTCTAAAATTGAGATTAGAAATCCCAAACGATTTACCTACTTTACTCAAATTTGAAGGTATTGCTGGTGCTAATATAAATTGCTCTCTATCCACGTTGTTAAGTTCTCTGAAACCGATAATATTTCTAATAACCAGGGTTGGAAAAGTCGCTCCCCAACCGTAATTCTCGCAGCCACCTGGATTTGTTTCACTTATTGGCCAGAACTCATCTGAAACACCTGGAATACGATAACTGTATTGTGGCGGTAACCAATCCTCATATGCATCTATAAGAATAGGTTGCAATTTTCGTTCATCCAGACGTGGATATATTCGGTTGCCAATTTTAGCTACTTCTTCAGCATTAAACATTATCAATCCGGCATTCCAAGCAGCTTCAGTGAATGGAAACAAAAACGAAGGCCATTCCATAAAGTGAATTGGATTTTCCCTGAAATAATAAAACATCGGATGCAGTTCTTTCATCTGTTGCACTGATGCAATATTCAGAGTTAACGGCAAAAACATCATGATGTCATAATAATTATCAAGAATTATTGGCTTGTCTGTTCGTGCGTCAAAATCCCGAAACCATCCATCAACAAACATGGATCTTGTAGACTCATTTCTCTTTTTTGCCATACTTGCCCAATAATCAATATCTTGTGACTGATCTGCAATTTGGGCAAAAGTTTGCATTTTTAACATTGCATGAGCCATTGCCGCCTCAATATCGACAGTCCGAACAAAATCAGCCGCTGCACCAGGATCATGGTCTGGAATCAAAAACCGCTTTGAACCATCCTGCCCAGATTCCCAGCTATTTGCTGCATGAAACCAGCCATCTTCGTCTGTTCTGTTTTCCAGCCACCAGACCAGAAAGCTTTTAAGATGCGGATAGAGTTCTTTTAGCCATTTCTTGTCTTTATCTCTCTGATAGATCGAATTAATCACATGAAACGGGACTCCCCAGATTGGCGCAGTCCCGCATTCCCGGCCATCCGCACCAATCATATTAACACTGCCATCTTCCCGGGAACAGGGAATATTAGGCATTAATGCATCGGCGAATACTCCTAAAAGCATATCCTTAGCCAAATCGATATCAGCATAGCTCATACACATAGCATCTATTGCAGTCTCCCCCAACACAGATCTCGGACTGAAAATCTGCATTCCGTCCCAATGATGCTTATAAATACCAGTAGGTTGTTTAATATTCATCCGGAGTGTTTCCCAGTCATATATCCACCCATGTTTCCATTCTTTTGGCCAGTCTCCGGATAATAGAGGTGCTTTTTCATAAAAGGCATTATCTTCTTGTAGTTTTTGTCCAAAGAGTTTTTTTCCATTTTTAAGAGTTTCTTTGTGAGTCTTTACGACGGCAAGCTCATTTTTGCCACGGGTTAATGAGATAAGTACATCTACTGTCTCTTTATTCGGTACTTCAATTTGGTATGATTGAACAGTGTAAATAGGCCCAGGCATCCTAACTGTAGCGCCGGAATTTGAGGTTAAATCATTTGTGCTTATCCACTTTGACCACTCGTGCTCTGATGAAGTCGCTTTGTATCTAGTGCTTTTTATATTTGATCCGATTGAAAATACATCTCCATACGCCCATATCTTGCTTATGCCGGCATCGGCTTCCTGATTATAAAACGATGTTACCCCATCACTTCCCCACCAGCGTCGCTCTGGAAATCCGTAAATATTAGTTGCATGCAATGTAACTTTTCTTTTGTTGCTGGTAATGTTTTTTACAGATATTTCGCAAATGATTGCATTCTCGATTGGATGAAAATATTTTGCGCTGAAGACTAATCCATTAAATCGCCAATCATAACTCATTATATTTTTAGAATGATAATTTGAAACTAACTTTACGCCATTGGCTTCAAAATCTTCAGACGAGTGAAACCTCACCCCATCCTGATTAATGCTCAAATGAAGAAAAGACAGATAATTAATTTCCCGCTGAGCCCCGGCCCCATATGGCCATGGCATACGCCGGCACCAATAGCCGAAACCCAGGGGAGGGACGGATCGTATTATTCCACTCCGAACTAGAAAGGTATGATGGGGATTATCAAGATAACCAAATGGAGTATAATCACTTTGAGGAAATACAGATGGGAGATCATTATGTTTAGGTTGCCCATATACTGAACGAAGCACTAACAATATGATGCATGCAATAACAACATTAACCTTAAATCTTCTCATAAAGACATTCCTTTCTATTATTCTATTCAGACAATTATAGTGAGACATATCATTTTTGATACGTTACCATAGGAAATTCTGATATTCTTATATATTGTACATCCATAAGGAATCAGTATAATCTCTTCAATTGGTTCATTTGAAATAACCGGACTAATGGGAATCGGGCCGGCCATTCCGTTATATATTTTCCAACCAATACCGTCTGTAGCAAGTTGATCGAGGTTAGGAGTTTTAATAATTTTGTTCCCATGGAACCTAACATCCCCATATCCCTGATCATCTGTTGAAATGAGGATGATATTTGGGCGCCTTCTATCGGCTAGGATGTTTTCTCCCATTATATAGGAATATTTCGCAAATACTCCAGCAGAGATTGCTGCAGTGCCGATACTTTTTTAGAAATTCCCTTCTTGTTGAACTTGCGAAACTCATATATTTATTCTTCGCATATTATACCCATTATCACTGCTGTCCGGATGTTGAAATTTTCAAAGGCATCTAATTTGTTTAATTACATAAATATATATAACCATATTTAGTGTTATCGATTTGAAACCGTATTTATATTATTGCCATTCATTATTTAACGTGAGTTCGATGTAAGGATTAGCAGAAGGCGAGTTGGTTTGAGTTTTCGAATTCACACTTATTACGAGGTTTTTTAGGCAGGAAACAATAGGCAATAAGTCCAGCCAGCAGATTTGTCAAAAAATTGATGAAGGGCTCTTTCGATTCCGATATATTCATACATATCTACCAGACCCTGGACATCCTTATCGTAGACATAGTGACCGGGTTTATAGTAGCCATCGATGGTCTTCGCCCACTCATCCATGAGGTAAATTGCTTTATCTCGTATAGCGACATCACCAGTGATCTTATACATCCGGGCAAAGGCGGAAAGCCATTGCCCGAAAGTTAGGCCACTTCGGCTGTACGCGCCGCCTAAGTCCGGTCCTTCTGGCGCCAGTAGTCCAGCACGCTCACGAAAATTTTTAAGAAGGTCATTGTCTCGGAGCGCAAAATAAAAATCTTTAACCTGTTCAAACTGATCCTTTAGGCGTCCATCTAAAAGTTGAACTCCTTCATAATTGAACGGCTGGATAACACCTTTCGGATCACCAGATCCTCCTTTTTGCTTTGGACTGCCTTCAATGAATGAGATTGTGACCAAAAACAGTATCATACTTAATATCGGTCCTGATATCGTGAATCTTGTTCTTCTCATTTCAATTTCTCCTTCTAATAATTTTTGTTTTAGTTTAACTGCAATTTACCATTCTGATAAAAACTGTCATTCATCATACAGACGGCGACCTCTCATCGATGAAGATAGTTTGTTCCTTCAGCCATTTAAGATACCTTTCCGCCCTGGCCAACTCGTTACTTTCTGTTTTGTTCTCTGATTTAAGCCTGGCGCGAAGCTCCTTAACCATCTGTTCCTGCTTAGGGATATTCTCGACGATTTGTTGCCTCCTGCTTTTACGCAACGTCTGAACGTCTTCGGCATCAACAGCTTTGAGGTAATCTGTCAATCTTTTATGCAGCTCTTTTGCTTTTTCAGGCATGGAATCAGCCAGGTTTTTGCTCTCTTCGATATCATCAGCGATATTAAAGAGACACAACTTGCAAGTACCTAAATTTAAAAATAATCCAGCAATGTTCTCCTGTTTTCCGCAGGTATCAAATAATGGCTTGTAAGTTATTGTTTTTACGTGACTGAATTTTGAAAATGGGTGCTGCGGAGTTAATTTTGGTTCATGTTTATCAGGAAAAACAAGAATAGAAGTGGGAGTGTCAGTGTACAAATTATTTCCAAATATAGCGGTAAATACAAAGTTATAAAGACAATTGGCAGCGGTTGGACTCCTCAAGAGATCAAATTTTTATATCAGCAAGCCCGGCAAGAGATATCCCGCTTAAGACACAGAATTGACGGTCATATCTGTATTGCTTTTGCGGCCTATACAGTTTTCAAAGAACTCGAGAGAATCCTTTATAAAGAAAAATCGCAAATTACCGTCAACCGTGCGGCTGAATTAACACACAATATGTACCAGTTAAATATTATCCTCCCCGAGTCAAAACAACCAAAAACTATCCTGCTGAAGATGACTGCTGAACAAGCCGAACTGTATCGAATTATCCAAAAATATTGTTAGGGTGCTGCATTGCGGAAAACAGGAAGAGACACAACTTGCAAGTATCTAAATTTAAAAATAATCCAGCAATGTTCTCAATCTTCATCCAAATTCAATCGGAATAACTTAGACTCTTCTTAATCATAAAATTTTGTGATGAGCCAATTTTTTAGGATTTTCAAAATTCTTTTGACACAAAAAATATTTGAAAAAACTTACCTGATTAACAACATCTTCTTAGTATCAATAAATCGATTAGCATTAATTCGATAAAAATAAATTCCACTGGAAACTCTATTTCCCATTTTATCCAGACCATCCCAGCTTATTGTATGTTCACCTGCTGACAAAAATTGGTTAAATAAGTTAATGACTTCTCGTCCAAGCATATTATATATTGTAAGACTTATTTTTTGATCTTGTGGCAAAGTAAATGAAATATTTGTAGAAGAGTTAAAAGGATTGGGAAAATTCTGATATAAAACATACTCTTTAGGTAACGTGCTCTCACCATCCTCTATTGCAGAGGAAGTTTTACCTATGATTAACTCAAAATAATTTAGATCTATTGAAATTTCTCCCGTTCTCCACTGACCTGCTAGTAATGAAATCTGCCTGTCTATACTGGAAGTTACGGCATATGATGTTACAGGACTGCCAGCTGGTTCAATTGTTGGTTCAGCACCATTTAATCCATACCACAACCGCCATACTTTAGTAGAATCTGTCCACTGGATTTTCAGCTTAACTGCATTTGGAATGCTGATTGTCTGGTTTACTGGCCTGAACGAAGTTCCCTCCGCTCTCATATCAACAATAATCTTCATCCAGGTGTCTCCTTTCTCCACAAAATAGACGAAAGCATTTGAGTCATCATCCCGAATTACCCAAAATACTTTAGAGAAATCAGAAATCCAGGATATGTTGCTAACATCAAGAGTTGCCACAAAATCACCGCTTCCAATCTCACAACTTAGCCCAACGCCTCCAGAATCCGTCTCTATGGTATATTGTCCCTGACCGTTAAAAGAACCACCATTGGCAACTAGTTCCCATAATCCATTTGGTGCGGTTCCTAAATCAAAATCCGGGCCAGTGAAAGTTTCAACCAGGGTATCTCCTATTATAGTATCCGGAAGCTCAGATAAATCCTCAACCCTAATCGCAAAAGACTCTTCATAAAAGCCACCATGATTATCAGTCGTTTGAATACATAAATAGTATCTGTTTTTGGTCTCATAATCAAAAACCTCTTTTGTCTTTAAACTATCATTTTCTATCATAAAAGAGATACTATCATTACTATCACAACTCGCAAAATTAAAAATATGCGTATCATCTAAATCAGCGTCTTTGGCGCTAAGTATTCCTACTACTGTACCTATTGGTTCATTCTCAGGAATACTCAAACTGCTCAGAAAAATTCCTGTAGGATTATGATTCATCTCCAGAGAAATAACTACATTGGCATTCTGTACATTCTGAAATGAAAAACTGGCATGTCCAGATGGTAGATTTAAAGTATAATTTATCGGATTAGCTGAGATCAAATTTCGGTCTTCCAACCAAGGCTGAATAAGCAAATGCTCTTGAGAGTTACCATTTACAGTAATTGTTTTGTTAACATTTGTACCGCTTTCATTTCTGTCAATTCTAATTTGTGTCCAGTCTGTTGTGCCATTTTTTGTAATGGGTACCATAACTTCCATAAAACTCCACTCTTCCGGCATGTTGTCACAGATAGTAGAAATATCATCGGGAATTGAGTAAGATAGACCGGCTATTCCCTCCAGTATAAGTAGTATCTTTCCTGCATTAAAGTTAGAATATTGATCACCCCAGATTTCGAAGTTCTTATCCCAGGATTCAGGCGCAACAGGAATACCCCACTTCATATTGTAATTCTTAAGATGTCCCAGGGCACAGATATTTGCATCATTGCCTACATGGTGGTAAAACATTCCAATTATGGAATAGTAATTTATATCCGGTGTAGATGCAAAATTATCTGATGCCTGGTCCCAGTCCTTAAGAGCAGTGGTTGTCAGGGGTACCTGCCCGAAGAAACCATCCTTGGCATCTACGGCCCAGCGGGCGGTCATTTGAGATGCCCAATCCTTCGGGAAGTAGCTGTTACGCAGGTAAGCAAACCCACTCCAGTCTAGCTTACCAGCGCCGGCGCCAAAATAGTATGGCACACCGTTTTTCTCCCACATATTGTTCAGCCAGTTATCAAGACCATCCATATTGACTACGTCATACCAGTGATTGGGATCGTCACTATCTCCGGTCAAAACGGCCATATCATGCAGACATTTTGCGGCATCGTAGTTACAACCCCAATGACCCAGCATCCCGTTCCAAAACAGCGGCTTGAAATAGTCATCATAGCACTCATGGAGAAAAGCGACGTCGCCCATATGCTCGTATATCTGCCATGCGCCTATCACATGCTCCGTTGTGGCTCCCCAGACGGGCGACAACCAGGCAATACCCTTGTTGTCCGGCAGTCTGCCATTACTCTTGGCATAGGGCAGCAGGTGTCTCCAATGCAGAACATTACCGTAGGCATAGTATTGCTTGTCTGCTGTCCAGGAACCCACTTTGATTTGGAAGTTGGCATCGTAGCGATGCATGCCCAGAAAGTTATTAACAGCCGTTTGCGTATGAGGATAGTCTTCCCAGCCTTTTCCAACATCGATGTAATACATAAGGTATATCGACCAGAGATAATAATAGACGTTGACAATCTCATCGTCCGAGCAGCGGAAGTACGGAATCTGGCAATTAAGCAGGTTATTCATATATTCCGTTTTGTCGGCTAATTTGCCGGCAGGATCGGCAAACACCGCCTGCGCACAACTAAGTGCGTTGGAATATTCGTCATCCATTGCCCAGACAATCGCCACCCCGCTGCTGTCGCACGAAACCGCGAACGAATAAACCTGCCGACCTTCTGAATCTCTGTAAACCGAATAAGAACTACTGAAGTTTTTCGAGGCGGAGATAACCGTACTCATGCCATCATACATCAATGTCCCTTCATAATATTCGTTCTGGACGGGTTTGACCTCGATTGTACCGCCTTCGACGATATGGATGGCATTGTTGGGCCCATCGTATTCAATCGTGGACGTCCTTTCATAACTTTTGGCCGGCTGCACAAAACTGTACCCGTCAAATTTAATGGTCACCGGTGAATCGGAGGTAATTATTGAGCACGCCACGTCATTATCGGCAATGAACTTTTCTTCCTGAATATTCACCCCGCCGACGCTATATTCGCAAATCATCTTGTCGGGACGCCAATACATTTTAGTGGGCACAGGATACGGATATTGCGTTTCG
>Ga0268279_1001409_pt1 | contig 13314 bp, 9 predicted proteins | sample saktaG_6_FD_190142 | JGI IMG/M metagenome (GOLD analysis project Ga0268279, IMG submission 190142) | Saline water microbial communities from Sakinaw Lake, British Columbia, Canada - sak_2010_1_5_80m | ecosystem: Environmental > Aquatic > Non-marine Saline and Alkaline > Saline ...
GTGTGGATTTGAAACTGTTTCTCTTTTGCTTTTTCTATGAAAGACGAACCTGCAGACCGGGGGCATACAATCAGCATATTCTGTCAGCCACTGATTTTCTTCCAGACTGAGAGATGGAACAAAGCAGGCATTATAACGGGTATTTACTTTACGGATCGCAGGTTTGAAGTGACCACTTCTGACAAGACGGATGGCAGCATCCTGAAGAAGAAAGAGATATTGTAAGGAATCACCAATAACATAATCCCGGGATAGTTCTTCCTGGTACTTAAAGAGGGTACTCAGTCGGTCATACGGATAGAGGGTGACCGGTACTGAATAAAGAGAAAGTTGGGTTTTTTTGGGTTTCCTCCCCGGATATTTCTGTACATCAGGGTGTGAACAGACCGGAGTGTCATGAATAATTGGAACATGGATATACCATTTGCTTGTTTTTAAGGGAGGAAACGGATCCCCGGTTATTGCACTGATGAGATCTGATAAACCAGTGAGAGGAATTGCATAGGGATATGGTTCAATTGCTGAATTGAAAGATTTTTTCCCCTGTTTTTTTTGGATAATCTGTAGTTTTTCTTCTGCCCATAATGCAATCATATTGACTGCCGGGTCAAAAAGGGCATGGAGAATGGGGTGATATTGTACAGGAATTCGTGGAGGATTCCTTATATCCTCGGTTTCATTCGTATTATAATGCGTTTTGTGTCCCCCCGGATCCATAGTATATGGGTAGATTTAAGAGATAGAATGACCGATTCAATCACGGAACCAGACTCCATTCACTTCTGCGTATCAATCCTTTTTAAAAATCCGAGTGCCTGGGTTATTTGGTCAATAAAATATGCTATCTGACATATGCTGACACATAGATTGTACAGGTGAGATATCTTCCTCAATGACTGATATGGCTCAATCTTCGTTACAATCGGGAATGACCCGAACGGGACCCATGATCCATTTCTGGTCATCACCCGGATATGTAAACCAAATAACTAAAACCCATTATAAAATATCTTATAACATCTGAATAAAGCCAGGGATATTATCGGCAGGTTACCCTTTTAGAGAAACCAGCGGAGATGTTACAAGCAAAAACGATGGAATAAAAGAAGGGTTGAAACTATTGAACCAGCATAATACTGGGACATATAAAAACCGTTGCTGATGTTAGTATTTGTTATAGATAGTACTTCACAAGGTATCATCGGAAATTCTGCCAGATGGCAAAAAATAACTCCATCGCAATTAGAATAATAACAATCCATTCCAAAAAATTTGAGTGTTGGATCCTGACCTCGTCTGATAGCATTGAATAATTTTTATAGATAACTTCTATCTTTCTGTCTACACTATCACTCCACTGACTGATTCGCACTACTTTAAGGACCATTGCATATACCCTGGCATAATAAATATCCTCAGTGACCTTTATCAGATTGTTAATCTTATCAGTTATCTCTGAAATATCTGCAAACAGTTCCATCAGATATGCCATAATAGCATGATATTGACGTGCTCTTCTGAAACTAGGTAATTTGTCTGCCTGTTCAATATCATCATACATCTTGGCCATCTGTTTCGTCAGTAACCGATCATAATAACGGAGCTCAAGAACCTGAACATTTGCAAATTCTATCAATTCAATCATATCGGTAGGAGTCTCCGGGTTACATAGTAAGGCTGCGTCCCATGAGAAAGTAACCCTGTCATCGCAGGTATAGCTCAGGGTATTTTTCTCAATCTCTTCACGCATATGAGATGAAAGTGAAACCCGTTCACTGTTCAGTAATACTGCAGAATCAATCGTTGTATCAATAGTATCTGTAACATATATCGTATAATCTTCATAAAAACCAGGATCAATTGAATGGCTTGCAATATAAGGATACAAAATTTCACTTAGATTTTTCAGATACGCCTGGAAGAGATCAGAAATACACTCCTGCCCGGCAAGGATAAAAGCGGTCTCTTCCAGAGCAGAAGATGGGATGGCATTATCCTGATACACAAAACAAAGACTGATAGCTCCGATATCATAGATCTTTACAATTGCATTGAATTCAAAAAATATCCCTTCACATTCAACTGTAACAGGATGCATACTGATAAGAAGCGGGGGGTTCTCCATCATAATGGATTTAGGACTGACCCTGAGAAAACTTGCACGTGCGGTAAAATAATTCCGTGCAAGAGCCTGCTCCAGTAAATCAAGATGTATCTCCTGCTCAATATCATAAATCCGGTAAAATCGGATTGCTATCATGATGTATCTCCTCTCATATGACTTTTTAGGGGTGCAGGTTATTGAGTCTTGAAGTATCTCTCATATGCCACCCAGGTGAACCAGGACGCGATACGTTCCGAAATGCTCACAAGACCCCCCATTTATTCCATTTTTTACGAGATCAACAAAGAGACTCTCTACATACTCTCGTGTGATACTATATCATCCTGTATACATATAACGAAACACTATCTGGAAACGGAAAATGTGCTCCCTATGCATACTATCTAAAAGCCAATGATACTGTAGATTTTTCTATCAGGAAAGAGGAAAAATTATTGGAACTGGTAAAAATAGTGAGTACAAATGCAAATACTATATTCAATTCAGTTGAGTAAATCATGACCAGACAATATGATGATTGTCTCATGTTAGAGATCACACTTATCTCATCATTCTATTTTGTATTCAGACAATTTTCAGGATAATTCCACGCGCATTTGAGATATCAGCCAAGGTATTTCTATTCCTCATAATACTAATCAGATTGAGATTCTTTTGTGTGATTCATACAACCATTCCGGAGATGATCTGTAATATCCCACCTTTTTATCACAATTCATTCCTATACAAGGAACAAATATCGATTGATTCATACCATTCCAGGATCGAATACTTGATTATTGATTATCATGTACCATCACCAGTACAAAGAATGTCTCAGTTATCGTATCGTCACAACAGGAATTGCAATTTTTCTCATTGTTATCCTTCTTCAGGTACAAAGTGCATCTGCTGACCAGAATGCAACCCGGATTATTGTAGAATGTAACCCTGGAAATGGAGAATCAGGATCCTGGTTCTGGATCTATGGAACGCTCAGCTCGTCTAATGATAAACCAATTGCAGAGAAAGAAATCAGATTAATCTGCTCTATTTCTGATACCATGGATCCTGAAACCAGTACACAAGTATCTACCAATACAGACGCAAATGGGGAATTTTCTTTTTATACTCCCTTCAATCAGACAGAACCGTACCAAATGGTTACGTTTGACGGGGACCAGTACAATCAGCCATGTTCCGCACTACTATCCTGCGAAATTCCATTAATACAAAAGGAAAATATACAAAACGAAAAAACAGAAATTGCTAATAATACTGATTTCTCCTTTAAAACCCATACATCTCCGGAACAATCAGCTACCGGATCTATCATAGCAGCAAGTGATCCACCGGGTGCAGAGATATTTATCAATAATGTATTGTATGGAACAACCCCAAAACTCCTTGCAAATATTCCCTGTGGGGCACATGAAGTCTGCTTTTACTTACCCGGATACAATAACCTTACCATAGGAACATATGTAACCCCTGGGAAAACTTCACATATTCAATCCAGCCTCTCCCGTACAGGAAGTCCGTTTGGTGGAGAAAGATTACTGAGTTCCCCACAATTTTCCTTTCCATTTTCTGATAATGACTCATACATCGTCATCAGACAGGGGGATGTCTCTCTATACACCCTGAAAAATACAACCTGGGTGAAAAATCCCACATCCCGCACTGGCGTGCCGGGATCTTTTGTATCATCTCTAATAACCGGATCCAATGCAACCGGATTTATTACAACAATTGTCAGCAGTGGTGATTCATTAAAAAAATCTACTATAACCTTTGGAAAACCACATGATTAATCTATTAAACCAATAATAACGGGACATTTATCTTTTTTTGTCTAAACCGATTTACAGATCAATAATGACAGTTACATCATAACGTTCCAAAGATCCACAGTTTCTCCAAATACTAAAAAAATCTGACCTCAAATACATTTTTAATCGTTGGAATCAAAGTAAACTAATAATTCATAGATGTGAGGGATTATTGCGTGAACCATCTCATAAACGGAGTTATCACAGGGTGCATCTTGATACTGATCCTGACTGTATCAGTGAGTGGATCACCGGGTATGCCTGATCTTACCCTGACCGGACTTGAGTTTACACCTTCATCCGGAGATATACATACCAAAGTACAGGTATCCTGTGCAGTACAAAATATTGGAAATGAGAGTGCATCCGGCTTTTATATCTATTATTATCTCTCAAAGGACCTCGAGATTGATCAATCTGATACCTATCTTGGTTACAATTATATCTTCTCAATCGGACCAGGTGAAACACTCATCAGTCAGGCATCTCTAACCATTCCTTCAGGAGTACGTGATGGCTCCTATTATATCGGAGCTGTCATTGATCCACCAGGCTGGATTCAGGAGCCGGACAAACTAAATAATACCGGTGTAAGCCCAGTATCCTTTATCGTAGGCAAAGAAGGATCTATACCGGTTGAGACACCAATGGCAGGTCCGACACCGGAACCAACCCCTGAAGTAGAATGGCCTGATATTACGGTTGTAAAGATGGGGGTTCCCGAACAGGTATCAGCAGGAAGTACATTTCCTGTACAGACCCTCATTTATAACAAGGGAAACCAGTCAGCAGGTGGTTTTTACATCTCCTACTTCCTGTCAGGGAGTACAACCATTTCTCCAGATGATCCATACCTTGGGTACTCATTTATTGCCCAGTACTTTTCAGTACCAAGAATTTCCTACTCCCTTGTTAATTATACCGTTCAAATGCCTGCTTCAGTTCAACCTGGTACCTATTACCTTGCTGCAGTTGCAGACTCAACTCATGTCCTCACAAAAGACTCTGCCGCTGATAATGTCGGAGGGGTACCGGTAACCGTGGTTGTACCAACACCAACCCTTATTCCTCCAACACCCTCTGATGAAACCGGAGCTATAACTATCAGTTCAATACCAAACGGTGCCCGGATAACTCTTGACGGAGTACAATATGGTCTTTCGCCAGCCACAATACCCGGTCTTTCTCCAGGAACACATATGTTGATACTTGACAAACCCGGCTATCAACAGTGGCAGGGACAAATTGATGTAATCACAGGAAGAACAGTCATCATGACGGTACGGCTCACCAGTACTGAATCTGCTGTACAACCAAAAACGGTAACACCTGCACCTACACCCATACCAGGTGCCATCATGATTGGGTCCACACCTCTTGGAGCCATGGTATTTCTTGATGGAACAGCAGTAGGGGTAACTCCATATACCATCACAAACCTCCAGCCTGGACGCTATAATCTTGTACTAAAACAGGTTGGATATGACGTATGGGAACACAATGTAAGTGTAGTATCTTATAAAATATCTCAGGTTTCTGCACCATTAACACTTGCAACACCTCATAAATCAGGGACAATCACAAATGGTACCATTACTCCTGAACCAACGATGATATCACCAGAACCAACTCCAGGATGTGAACATGGTACAGACCTTATCGTTTTATCAGTTGAGTGTGAAGAAAACCAGATCAAGCGGGATTCATCATTTCGTGCCCGTGCAACAGTTGCAAATGCAGGAAATGTTGATGCAGGACCATTTTATGTAGCATATTATCTCTCACAGGATAATATTACCGAAACATCGGATACATTCATTGGTTCACATTATTACTATCAACTCGGAGCCGGTATTATTGGAAGTTATATCGATCGGGTAACAGTTCCAAAAACAACGGTTCCGGGACCATACTATATCGGTGCAATTGTTGATTATACTCACATGATGGATGAATGTCAGAATGATAATAACGCTCTGACAAATGAAAAACCCCTTACTATAATCTAATCAATACCCATTTCTTTCAGATATCAGATTCATCCACAACATATTTTTCTTTTCCGATGATACCTATACAATACTATGGGATACTACTCCTCACTTATGAGCAGAAAATTTTCTGATCTTGTTGGATCACAATACGAACAGATCAGGAGTGATTATTGTGATTTTCTGCTCACCGAGGAAGAACTGGCCTTATCGCCCATTAAAAATATTTTCATGCCACTTGATTACACGCACGAAGGACTACCACAACATCTTCTGACAACATTACATCTATTTACCGGAGCAACAATCCATTTGACCTATATCATTGATACGCAAATTATTACACGTATTGAACGGATACTTGGTTCTGAATCTGCAGATGAGTATACCAGATTAAAAAAAGAAAAAGCAGGAGAATTCCTTAAAATCGGGACTGAATTGCTATATGATGCTGGTTTTTCAGTACAGTCCAGTATTGTCACGGGATCAAAGTTAGATGATTGCATACGTTTAGCATCAGACCAGGATCTTGTGGTTCTTTCAAAACGGTACGGAACAGATACCAGTGTCTCAAAAACACTGAGTCCCATTGCTCTTCGAATAAACAGGGAAATAGGGATTTCAATCCTTTTTTATTAGTAAAGCGGTAATCACATGGTTTTTACTCCTGAAATAATTGCCCTGCTCGTCTTTATTGTAACATATGCCCTCATCGTAGATGAACGGATTCATCGCGCGGTCTGTGCAATGGCAGGTGCATCTGTCCTTATCCTATTTGGGATCCTCTCCTGGGACCAGGTACTTCATCACATTGATTTTGGAACCATCTTTCTTCTGATGGGAATGATGATAATTGTGAATACCTCACGTAATAGTGGTCTTTTTGAATATATTGCCATTATTACCGGAAAAGCAGCGAAAGGAAATCCTATATATGTGCTGTTTTTATTTGCCATCGTAACTGCTGTTTCAAGTGCATTTTTGGATAATGTTACCACCGTTCTTTTAATGACACCAATGATCCTGACCATCTCCAGGCTGATGAATATCAATCCGCTTCCATTCCTGATATCTGAGATTTTTGCGTCAAACATCGGGGGGGCTGCAACGCTCATTGGTGATCCGCCAAATATTATGATAGCATCTGCATCAGGACTCGGTTTTAATGATTTTCTTACTGTTATGGGGCCGATTGCCATTGTGGATATGGTCGTTGTTCTCATAATTCTCTATGCGCTCTATGGAAAAGAACTGAAAATAAGTGCAGATGACCAAAAAACAATAGCACATGCAATAAACGGGCTTGATGAAAAATCTGCAATTCTGGATAAACCTCTCTTTACAAAATCTGTAATCGTTTTGCTACTGGTTATTGCTCTATTCTTTCTGCATTCCAGTCTCGGGCTTGAACCTGCAGAAGTAGCTCTTATTGGTGCATCCATCCTTTTAATCTGGAGCAGAGAGTCGCCTGAATTGATCCTTGAGAAGATAGAGTGGCCAGCCCTCTTCTTCTTTGGAGGATTATTTATTCTGGTTGGCGGTCTTGTCGAGACCGGGCTTATCACTTCAATTGCAGATGTCATGATACATTCAGTCAATGGCACTGGTGAAGCGATGTTCATCATCACCTGGTTTTCAGCTATCGCTTCAGGTCTTGTTGATAATATTCCCCTGACTGCCGCCATGATACCATTGATTCAGGATCTGGGAGTATCTGGGGCTTTTGATATCTATCCATTATGGTGGGCACTTTCACTTGGAGCATGTCTGGGGGGGAATCTTACCGCCATCGGTGCATCTGCTAATGTTGTGGTCCTTGGAATTATGGAGCGCGAAGGCGAATCTATCACATTCATTCAGTTTTTAAAATTAGGAGCCCTGATAACGTTTACAACTGTCACTACAGGGTTGATACTTCTCTATATCATGTTCCCGGAAACTATCCCAATAGTATTCTGATAGTTCTATTCTCTTTCTTTTGCTCAAAACAAGTGCCCGGGTCATCGTAACAGTACTACACCTCACAGAGTGGGACAAAGCGATCTACGGGTAATAGTTGCATGAAATCTTTATGACAGGTGCCATGTCGATACTGAGAACCTTATCCATTATTGGATCTCAGATTAGTGTAGGAGATGAACCGTGCAGGTATCGATGAAACTTGAGATTCGTGATTCTCCTGGTCACCTGGTTGCAGCTCTCTCACCAATTTCAGATATTGGTGGAAATATAAAGACTGTTATTCATGAGCATGATCAGGAGAATGAAGAAGATTCCCTGTCTGTTGAAGTAGTTATTGAAATTCCACAGGAACGCCTCGAAAATCTTATCACTCTCTTTAAGGAAAGGGGAATTCATGTACTGAAGATCGGGCAGGAACGGTTTTCGTACCGGTTATCAGTAATCCTCATAGGGCACCTGGTACATACCGACCTTGCAGACACGATTGATCAGATAGATGGAACAGGATATGCAGAGATAACTCATATGAATATGGCTATGCCAGCCATTGAAGAGCGATCATCAGCACAATTAATGATTCGATCCGTTACCAGGCAGGATATGGAACACGCTCTGGAAATACTCAGAAAAGTGGCAGAAAAAAAGGGCTTCCTTCTCATCGAACCTCTGGAGGAGACACGATGAAAATTGTAATCCTCGGACTTGGTGCTGTTGGAAAGGGAATATTAGAGACCATTGCCGAGAAAAAATTAGGACTGATAGTAACCGGGGTTGCTGATTCAAAGAGTGCCTGCATCAAAGAGGATGGAATCGATATCAGAACTGTTCTTACCACAAAAAAAGAGACTGGAATATGTGGAAATCCCTCTCTTACCGCTGACGATGTGATTGCCACGGCGTCCTATGATCTCCTGGTTGAAGTAACTCCTACCGATGCCAATTCAGGAGAACCGGCATACGGGTATATCAAGAGAGCACTAGGACGGGGTGCTCATGTGGTTACCTCGAATAAGGGACCTGTCGCATTATATTTCAATGAATTACAGAGCCTGGCCCAGGATAAAGGAGTTCAGATACGATACGAAGCAACCGTTGCCGGTGCAATTCCAATTCTTCATGCAATGCAGCATGATCTGCTTGGAAACACGATTACTGCATTGTACGGTGTCCTCAATGGAACATGTAATTATATCCTGACGCGGATGGCAGAAGAGGGACTTAGTTATAAACAGGCACTCGCTGAAGCGCGGGAGCTTGGCTATGCTGAAGCGGATCCAACATATGATGTTAAGGGTATTGATGCCGGAATAAAACTTGTCATCCTTGCGAATACCGTATTTGGAAAAAACATCAGTCTGGACGATGTTGAGATAACAGGTATTGACCTCCTTACTGACGATGCACTCAGACTTGCAGAACACCAGGAATGCACTATCAGACTCATTGGTGAGATCGTTCCAAAAAAAGATCTTTTCCGGATATCACCCCGAATCATTCCTAAAAATCATCCACTGGTTGTCAAAGGGTCGTTAAATGCGATAACCATCTCTACAGATATGGCAGGTGAACTGACGTTTATCGGAAAAGGAGCCGGTTCAATCGAGACAGCAAGTGCTATACTTGGAGATATCCTCTACATTCGTAACGAGCAATGCATGGATTAATTGAGAGAAGACGGCAGTACCTGCAGTTAATGTGTCAGATGACGATCGAACACGGATCGTTTACTGTGCAGGATATACAGAATTGTGCATCAGCACCCAGGAGTACCTCTCAGGACTGGATATCACGTCTGTACAAGGAAGGGTGCATTGTTCAGGTAGCACCCCCTCACGGACGGGCACCTGCCAGATATGCATCGCGCAGTGTTCTTCCTTCAACAGCGTGCCGGCGGATTTTTACCTGTGTTGATGGTGACAGAATAGAGATATTTCATGACTGTATGAGTAGTGCCTGTGCTGCGTTTTGCGCATATCATCACCGACTGGCCAAAGGCCCTCTGATTGGCGTAGAACGGGATGGAACCACCCTGAGAGAGTGCGCACAGGTAGGCAGTTTTGATGATGTTGCAATCGGACTTCATCCACTCCCTGCAGTAGGGATTACCGGGATCTGGTGCGATGGTGAGGATGTTATCCAGCGAATCAGGTGTACCGGCGGACCAGCGTACTCATTAACAGATATGATGGCCCAGGCTGAGGGTGTGCTTGAAGTCATCATTGAACACGCAGGAAGTATTGTTGAAGGAACCATCAGAACCAGGGGGCTTCTCCATCTTGCCATTGGTGTTGACGATACCGACAGTGAGGAAGGAGGAGCCACTTTTGCTCTTGCCCTGGCCCTCTTGCAATATATTAGTTCAATTCCAACATGTTACCCTATAGGGCACCATGTTGCCATGCTCTTTTCTGGTGTACCTTATAAGACAGGTGGCAATTCCTGTAGCAGGATAGACATTGCGATAGAACCAAGTCGTCTTATTGAGATCCAGAATAAAATAGTTCAATTTGTGTCTGATGCCTCGCTGTCAGATTCCTGGGGTATTGCCATTAAAACCGGATTTTTACTTACCGATGAACTAAAAGAGTATGGCCGTCAGGTACGCAACGGCATCGTGACTGATTCGTATGCAAGAAGTCTTGCAGATGCACAACATATCTTTACCTATGGCAGGAGAGGCATAATCGGAGCGCTCGGAGCTGTTGCCTTATCTGACCTCGACCACGATATACTGCTCAATCCCACGATTTCTTCATGGTAGAGCTATCAGATCCAATCGGTTCCATATCCTTTAATCTAGTACCGGATCAACTCTTCTGAGATGTTCAGAATGTCTACCCACATGAACCGAAAGATATGCCTCTCCATTGCAATTTTGATTGCAGCTGTAGGTTGTATCATATCAGCCGGATGTACCGGTACGGGACCTGCAGAACCTTCTACAACAACACTTCCAGGTGCTAATGTAAACCCAGAACTGTTTACCGATCCATCTGCAGCACAGGCTGGTGACAATGTTACTGTCGATTATACCGGAAGACTGGACAATGGCGAAGTATTTGACTCTTCAGTAGGAAGAGGGCCACTTATGTTTACGCTTGGTGATGGAACCATGATTCCAGGATTTGAACAGGCTATTTATGGTATGAAACAATATGAGAACAAGACATTCACCATTGGATCAGAGGATGCATATGGACCACGAATGGATGAACTCATTGTAGAGATACCAATCGAGAATATTCAGCTACCTGATGGTGTTGAGGTTAAACCAGGTGATAAACTCTGGAACGGATTTATGGAAGTACAGGTCCTACAGATTGCTAATGGAAATGTTACTATCGATCAGAACCATCCGCTTTCTGGAAAGGATCTGACATTTGATATCACCCTTACAGGGCTGGAAAAGAAAGCGTAATTTCATTAAAATATTATTATTTTTTCTGTTGCTGCCACGGCATAATCTTTTTTACTTCCGTTTACGTTTTCTGTTGTCACAACACCAATAATGTAATAATATCCGGTTTTGATATCTGATGGGATGAAAGCAAGAATGGTATTTGGTGCCGTTTCACCAGGAAGCATAAAGGTATGATGTGCTGATCCTAATACAATATCTTCAGAACTCATTATGGTATCAGTTGAGAGATAATACGTAATCCAGACCGTTTGGTGTGCAAGTTCAGCATTTGTTATCCAGCCATTCATTGTAATGCGATCACCACTATGCACATTCATAGGAGCTGCTTGTATCGATACCTGCATTGCCTTATTCACAATATTAAGGGGAATTCCCCCAATCGAAGCAGCTGGTACATCATTTGTGAATAGCTTTTCTCTTACTCCAACACTAACAGACTCATTTCGTGTCTCATATAGTTCCTGGTAGACAGGATCAATGATGGATGGACCGGTTTTTTCTTTTTCAGAAAAAAATATTGGAGCATCGGTCCAGCACACATTGTTCTTCTCATCTCCTTCCCGTATATTCTGGCCTGAATCTGCCTGCATCGCAACGTAATACATTCCGGAAATCACATTTTTGGGAATGAAACCTGCATAAGATATCGAACTCTGGCACCCAGGGTTGATTGGACGCGATATTGAAGAGCCAATACGAGAATCGTTTCCATCCAGTTTTGTATCTTCAGAAAGGAAGTACGCAACATGATATGAATCAGAGGCCTGATTTCCGAGATTCTGTACATAACCCTCCAATACGATGGAATCACCAATAATGCCAGTTGTCACCGCCCGGATTTCGGTTGCTACAATATCAGCTGCTATCGTATCAGATTCAGGTAATGGAGAACGTACCGTTTCTTTTTGGTACTGTTCCTGAACCAGAGGAATGGCAGCAGTAGTACCTGCTTCTGACTCATAATCAGGAATAATCTTTTCATCATAGTTCACAGGGTCCTCTTTAGAATATGGAATTGATTCTGTGGTATCATCCTGTATTTGGGTTATCTCTATAGTTCTATTTTCATTTTCTGATATTGATTTCTGAGTCTCCTCTTCAGGTAAAACAGGTATTTCCTCAATTATGACAGGAATCATATTCTGAGTCACACTCTCTTTTGGTCCGTAAATTCCCTGTTTTAAGATATAATCTTCTAATCCATTCTGTTGTATCTTGATCTGACCTGCTGTTACAGCCTTATTATTTGTCTCATCGCTCTCAGAGAGAATCTGCGATGCATCAGCAACCATTATAATATAATAGAGTCCGTTCTCAATATCAGATGGAATATCCACGGTATGAGGTACGGTTACCATTTCCTCTGGAGATAATGAGGGAATGGTTTCTACTCCTGCAAAATAGTCATTTTCATCGCTATACCTATCTTTTGAGAGATAGAAGTAGATAGTACATACATCGGTATCTTTCGTTCCCGAATTTTCAAGCTCACCGGTGAGAGAGAGGGTTGAACCAGAAACACCCTTGTCATCTGCCTGTACACTGACAGCCCTGATATCAGAAACCAGTAATCCAGAACCTGCAGCAGGTGCACCACTATCCACAGCAGGAGGGACTGACACATCTGGAGACTGAGTCACCTCATGCTCATTTTGTTCTAAAGGAAGAGACTGAACCGATTGTAATTCTGATTTGATTTTAAGCGGAAGATAATCAATATTGTCAGCATCGATGGCATAGGGAATGTCTCCAATACCATCATTATCCAAATCAGGGACCGTCTTTGAAAACCCTGTACTATCAGGATTGACCCATGCGTTCCCACCAATGATTGTACCACCAGTGACTGACTGACCATTCTGCTTTGTGATATTCCAAAAATTATTCTGTTTTTCAGGGATTATCACATTGTACTGATTTGCAAGGTAATTATTATAGATATCATTTGATTGAGACTGGAATAACCCTACTCCCTGTTTATTTTCAATAATAATATTATTTAGA
>Ga0268279_1001410_pt1 | contig 13299 bp, 9 predicted proteins | sample saktaG_6_FD_190142 | JGI IMG/M metagenome (GOLD analysis project Ga0268279, IMG submission 190142) | Saline water microbial communities from Sakinaw Lake, British Columbia, Canada - sak_2010_1_5_80m | ecosystem: Environmental > Aquatic > Non-marine Saline and Alkaline > Saline ...
TTCCTCTAATCGTTCAAAAAGATCTTCACAAATATAATGTAACTGTTGAGACAGGTCGTCACAGTTCAGAAGTATTGAAGTCGGATTTTATAGTTATCAGTCCGGGGATTCCGAACTCTGCACCCATTGTAAAAGATATTGAATCTGCCGGTATCCCAATTGTAAGTGAAATTGAAATTGCTTACTGGTTTATGCCTGAAGCACAGCTAATTGCAGTTACCGGCTCGAACGGGAAAACCACTACCACGACTTTAATCTATGAAATGTTTAAAAATACACGGTTTGACGCCTATTGTGGCGGAAATATCGGGGTACCTTTCTCTTCGCTGATATCAGATGCCCAAAAAGATACTGGAAAACCAAAAGTATTTATACTTGAAGTCAGCAGCTTTCAGCTGGAACGAATTATTCATTTCCATCCCAATGCTGCAATTATCCTTAATGTAACCGACGATCACATGGATCGATACGATCATGATATTTCTCTATATCTGAAAGCCAAATTAAACATAAGCCGTAACCAGAATAAAAATGATTTATTCATTTATTTTGAAGATGATGTACTGCTGAAGAATAATTTACCGGATTTCCCACAAAAATTACCTTTCGGGTTTACAATTAATCCTCAAATGCGATTCAAAACTGATATGACCAGAATATTTACTAAAGACGACCAAGTTTATATCGACAGGCAAGACATAGCACTATTGGGAGAACACAATCTATTAAATATACTCGCCGCTTTAAACGTTGCTGATTATTACAATCTGCCACAAAAAAATATAAAAGGATTATTAAAACGGTTCAGCGGTATTGAACATAGGCTGGAATATGTCAGAACATTAGATGGCGTAGATTATTATAACGACTCAAAAGCAACGAATATTGAGTCGGTAAAATATGCGCTAAAAAGTTTCACAAAACCGGTGATAATTATTTTAGGTGGACGTGACAAAGATTCCGATTTTTCATTACTTCTGCCCCTGCTGCGGAAACATGCAAAAAAGGCAATCACAATCGGTGAGGCAGCCGACAAAATTAAGAAAGTCATTGACGGAATTATTAATTATTCTTATGCAAATTCACTGGAAAATGCCGTATTGCAGGCGAAAAATGATGCGGTGGCTGGTGATATTATCCTACTTGCTCCGGCATGCGCCAGTTTTGATATGTTCGTTAATTACGAGCACCGGGGTAATGTATTTAAAACTATTGTCAATTCATTGACGGAAAGAGATTCGGATGAACGCTAAATATCACCGATCAATCGATCAGATATACTTTGTATTGACGATTATCCTGATCGGTATCGGATTTGTGATTCAATACAGCGCAAGTTCATCTCTTGCCGCCGCAAAATTCAATGATCCGGGCTTCTATATGAGGGGTCATTTTATCCGGATCATCGCGGGATTAATCGTGGGATTATTTTTCTTACAACTAAACTACAATCATTTAAAATCAATATCCTTTTGGTTTGTGATCTTATCCATTATTCTGCTGGTATTTACACTGATTTATAACAGAAGTAGCGGAAATGCATCTATGGCACGCTGGATACAATTCGGACCGTTCCGTTTTCAACCGTCGGAATTAGCAAAATTTTCAGTCATATTGTACTTAGCCTCTTTTTACGATCGGCACCAGGATATTATTAATGACTTTAAAAAAGGGTTTCTCCCTCCTGCAATTATTTTGACGTTTATCATTTTACTTATCGTTGCCGAACCGGATTTCAGTACAGGTGCTGTCATAGCCGTATTAGGCATCACAATTATGATCATTGGCGGCACGAAACTGGTTCATCTATCACCTTTTATAGGACTATTTATGATATTTTCGGTTTTCACTGTAATACGGTCGCCATATAAATTAAAACGAATAATTACCACGATTAGCGGCGAAAACGATATTCAGGGCGCCGGATACCAGATTCATCAATCTCTGATAACTCTTGGAAACGGCGGATTCTGGGGACGGGGTCTTGCCGGAAGCATCGAGAAAAACCTGTTTTTGCCGGAGCCCCATACGGATTTCGTGTTTTCAGTTGCCGGTGAAGAATTCGGATTCATCGGAGCAATTCTTCTTCTAATCTTATTCCTGGTATTATTTATACGGGGAATTCAGATATCATTCAGAGCTCCGGATATTTTCGGGAATCTGATGGGTATTGGTCTTTCTGTCAGTATGTTTTCATACGTCCTCGCCAATGTCGGTGTCGTCTGTGGAATACTGCCGGTAACGGGATTACCATTGCCCTTTTTAAGCTACGGTGGTTCTACTATGCTCTATAATTTTGCCTGTATTGGCATCCTGTTAAACATTTCAAAAAAAATGCTGGACAAAGAAAAACCTTTAAGATTGGTGACAATACATGACTAAAGAAAAAACTCAACAGCCCTTAAAAATATTAGTTACCGGTGGCGGAACGGGTGGGCATCTGTTTCCCGCTATTGCTCTTATGGAAGAACTCAAATCCCGATCCGCACAAATCGGTGACATCGAATTCCTATTTGTTGGCACTGGAAGAGGATTGGAGTCATCGGTTTTAGATAATCTGCACTATCCGCTCCGAAAAATCTGGATACGAGGTTTTCACCGTGGTTTTACAATCAAAAGTATCTTGATTAACCTGTTGTTTCCCATTCGATTACTCATCAGCCTTATCCAGTCCCTAATTATTATCAAGCAATTTAAACCTGACATCGCCATCGGAACCGGCGGATATACATCCGGTCCACCCATGCGAATAGCGTCTATGCTGAAAATTCCAGTATTTCTACACGAACAAAATGTGTTTCCGGGAGCCACGACACGAATGCTTGCGAAACATGCTAAACGGATCTATTCATCCTTTGAAGACACGAAACAGTACATCGAAAATGCAATTTGCTTTGGAACACCTTTACGACGGTCTCTTGAAAGCATCAGTCGCAAACAGGCTATTCAATTCTTTGAACTGCGTCAGAATCTAAAAACCGTATTCATTTTTGGTGGAAGTCAGGGATCACGGGCGTTGAATAATTACTGGATCAATCACCTGGATAGTTATATTGACAAATCCCGTTGTCAATTTATCTGGCAAACAGGACAAAGCGACTATGAACATATCAAAAACCTGTTTGCTGATAATCCCTGTGTGCATATTTCCCCATTTATTCACGAAATGGGTATTGCCTATTCCGCCGCGGATATTATTATCAGCCGCGCCGGGGCGCTCTCTCTGGCTGAACTTTGTTTATATGGCAAGCCTTCAATACTGATACCTCTACCTACGGCTGCCGGTAACCACCAGGAAATAAATGCGCGAATTATGGAAAAGGAGGGCGCATCAATTGTGATATTACAAAAGAATCTGGATTCTGAACTATTAGACATCTCCCTTAATTCGCTAATCGACAGTGAAGAAAAACTGACGGCGATGGCTGAACGGGCAAAAGCAATTGCAAAACCCGATTCTGCAAAATTAATTGTTGACGATATATTAAGAATAATGGAAAAACATGTTCGGAAAGATTAAACATATCCACTTTATCGGAATCGGTGGTATCGGAATGAGCGGCATCGCCGAACTGCTCAATCACTGGGGATTCACAATCACCGGATCCGATATTAAATATTCGGATAATGTTGCCCGCCTGGAAAAATCAGGAATCCGGATATTCATCGGACACCATCCTGAAAACCTGCAAAAATGCGACGCAGTCGTGTATACTTCAGCCGTTGATTCTTCGAATCCGGAATACAACAAGGCTCTAAAAATCGGAATGCCGGTTATCAAACGCGCCGAGATGCTTGGTGAGATTCTCCGTTTGAAACCCAACAGTATCGCCATCTCCGGCACTCACGGTAAAACAACAACCACATCACTGGTCGGGCACATATTTTCAGAAGCAGGCCTGGATCCTATCACCATTTCCGGTGGTGTGATCAAAGGATTGGACTCTAACATCCGAATTGGGTCCGGTGATACAATAATCGTCGAAGCAGATGAATTTGACCATTCATTTTTGCAATTATATCCGACACATATCATTATCACTTCTATTGATTCGGAACATCTTGATATTTACAAAACATTGAAAAATATAAAAGCTAACTTTGTCAAGTTTGCGAACAGAATACCTTTCTATGGCAAATTAATTGTAAATACTGACGATGAAAATATCAGGTCAATATTATCCAAATTTACCGTTCCGACACTTCAATATTCTCTCGATAAACTAGGCGATATACGGGCGGAAAATATACATTTATCAAAGACGAACAGCCAAATCGATATAGTATTTAAAGAAAAATGTCTGGGAACTGTTAATCTTCCGCTTCCCGGTTTGCATAATATAGAAAATGCATTGTCCGCCATTGCAGTCGGGCTGGAATATGATATTGATTTTAGTGTTATTAAAAATGCAATAGAGACATTTAAAGGCGTCGAACGCCGGTTTGATATCATACATCAAAGCGATGAATTAATGTTGGTTGATGATTATGCTCACCATCCCGGCGAAATCAAGGCGACCCTTACTGCTGCAAAACAGGGTTGGGATCGTCGAATAATTGCAGTCTTTCAGCCCCATTTATACAGTCGCACCAAGGTATTTTATAAAGAATTTGCCCAGGCACTTTATCCTGCGGATATAATTATTCTGCTTGATGTTTTTCCGTCCCGGGAAAAACCCATTTATGGCGTTTCCGGTAAACTAATCGACGGCGTTCTTCGTACAACGAGACATTCAAATGTGCACTATTTCCCGAAAATGAGAGGGGTTCCGGATTTTATTAAATCGATATATCGGAATGGGGATATGATTATTACTCTTGGAGCGGGAGATGTCAACAAATTACATAAATCCTTTAAAGAAATATTATGCAATCATGATCGTTAAGCAACCACATATATTGAATAGGTCATATTCAGGGTTCCCGTATTATTGGGGGGCAATCATATATAATGCTGGTTCAATGGTACTGAAATTCAGGTCATTAAGAATATGGTTCACTATGGGAGCCCTGGGTTTCCTATTCAGAGATACCGGTCATTATATCGGAACTGTAAAATGATAAAGTCACAAGATCATCAGATTAAAACCATTTTAAAACGAACCGGACAGGTATCACTTATCATCCTGATCGTTTCTGTATTCGGATTGTTGATTCACGGATCAAATTCCTGGTGTAACTATATTGAGCTCTTTAATGTGGTCAATATCAAAACTACCGGAAATAGAATTTTAAGTGACCAGGACATATTTCAGATCGCTAATGTTCGGATTGATACATCCATAAATTCAATAAATCTATCAGAAATACAGGACAGGTTAGAGAAAAACCCGTTTATAAAGGCTGCTGCCGTAAGCAGAGAATTCCCTAATATATTGAACATACTCATCAGCGAACGCGTCCCTATATGTTATATTAACCATTCCAATCTATTCCTGGTTGATGCTGAAGGAATTATCTTACCGCTTCCCGGTCAACCACTTGGCGTCAATTTACCGGTTATTTCCGGATTTGGACATGACTCCCTCAGCTATTTTCCGGGGTATTACGTCCCCAATAAACATGTTTTGGATATTGTTAATATCATCCACTCGACATTGCTGTCAACCCCGGATTTGTATTCAGAAATATCAGAAATACACTGTTGGAAAGATGGGAGCTGCATCCTCTATACAATTAAAAGCGGAACACCAATATTCCTGGGTACCCGGGATTTATCTGATCAACTCAATATTTTGGCTCATTTCCAAAACAGACTTCAGGGTAAGCGCAATTTGAGTGACTATCAATACCTTGACTTGCGTTGGGCTAAACAGATCGTTGCAAAAGAAAGACGTTCATAGGATAAACTAATGAAAATAAGAAACAGAATCATTACCGGTGTCGATATTGGAAGTAGTAAAACCTGTGCATTAATTGCTGAAATCGATCAGGATAAAAACATCCCGGTGATTAAGGGTTATGGCTCAGTCGATTCAAAAGGTCTAAAAAAAGGGGTTGTTGTCAATATCGATGAGCTAAGCCGCACAATCAGCCAGGCAATCAGCGATGCCGAAAAAATGGCGGGAAGCAATGTATCCAGGTGCTACGTCAGTATCAGCGGGGATCACATTCGCAGCATGAACACCCAGGGAATGATAGCAATTTCCAGAGATGCAAGAACAGGGATAGGCGAAGCCAGAGAAATCGAACAGGAAGATATTGAAAGGGTTATCGAGCATACCAGAGCCGTGCCCTTACCTGTTGATCGGCAAATTCTGCATGTTATGCCCCGGGAATTTATCGTTGACGAACAAAACGGGATAAAAAATCCAATCAATCTGCTCGGCAGGCGACTTGAAGTAAAAGTTCACCTGACCACATACAGCACAACAGTTGCCTCAAACTTATCACGATGCTTTAAAAATGCCGAATTATCAATCAATGGTTTTATTCTTCAATCCCTGGCTTCTTCATATAGTGTATTAACGCCAAGCGAAAAAGAGCTTGGTGCAATTTTAATTGATATTGGAAGCGGAACGGTTGATGTAATTGTTTTTAAAGATGGTGGTATCCATCATACGGGCGTCGTTAATTTCGGCGCTCAAACGATAACCAGCGACGTTGCCTATTTATTGCGGATTCCTATTGATGAAGCTGAAAATATCAAAAAGTCTCACGGTTATGCCCTTACCAAACAGGCTGATGAAGAAGCGTTTTTTAAGATAGAAAGCATGGGCAGCCGTCCTCCTCGCGAGGTCCCAATTATTAAACTTGCTCAATTTATCGAACCCCGAATGGAAGAAATTTTACGGGAAGCCTATATGGAAGCCAAAAAGGCCGATCTTCCCTTGATAAATATCCCATCTGTTGTTCTGACTGGCGGCGGAGCATTAATAAAAGGCAGTGAAGAGTTGGCAGAATCAATTTTTAAAATACCAGTTCGAATTGGAAATCCCATCGGTTTTAGCGGTTTCGAAGAGCAACTGAATAATCCCGGATACGCAGCCGCTATCGGATTGCTTAAATATGCTATGGAAAACACTAACTACCATAAATCAGATCACAAAATATCACAGGGTTGGATATCCAAAACCTGGGGTTGGATCAAAAATTTAACAGAAAATGTAATGTAATTAATAATATGTGGAGGAAATCATGTTATTTGAGTTTGATGACTTAGCCAATCAACACGCAAAATTAAAAGTTATTGGTGTCGGAGGAGGCGGTGGTAATGCAATCAACCGTATGATTGAATCCGGACTGACCGGCGTCGATTTTGTTGCGATTAACACCGATGCGCAGGATTTGGACAGTAATCTCTCCCCTACTAAGATTCAGATCGGTAAAGATTTGACTCGCGGTTTGGGCGCCGGCGCTGTAAAAGAAATTGGTAAAATGGCTATGGAAGCCGACCGACAACCTACGGTTAATTCGATCAATGGCGCCGACATGGTCTTTATCACTGCCGGAATGGGCGGCGGAACAGGTACCGGAGCGTCTCCATTAATCGCTAAATTAGCCAAAGAACAGGGTTGTTTGACAGTTGGAATTGTAACAAAACCTTTCCATTTTGAAGGTCCAAAAAGGATGCAGCGCGCCGAAGAAGGTATCCGTGAACTACGCAACAGTGTCGATACGCTTATTGTAATCCCTAATCAACGCCTCCTTAGTATCGTTGACAGAAAAACATCTATTCGTCAGGCGTTCCAGACTGCTGACAGTGTGTTATACCAGGCAACAAAAGGTATTTCCGATTTAATTAACCGTCATGGCATCATCAACCTTGATTTTGCCGATATTAAAACCATAATGAAGAATATGGGCGACGCCATTATGGGCACTGGACTGGCAACCGGCGAAGAACGCGCAGTCCTTGCGGCACAACAGGCAATCTCCAGTCCGCTGCTGAATGATATGAATATTCGTGGCGCAAACGGTCTCTTGATTAATGTGACCGGTGGTGAAGACTTGAATTTATTTGAAGTCGATGAAGCCTGTAAGATCATCACCGAAGAAGCAGGAAACGACGCTGATATAATTATTGGCGCAGTTATAGATGAAAAACTGACTGACGAAATTATGATTACTGTAATCGCAACCGGTTTTGGAAACGATAATCGTTCGACTCATCGTAATTCCGACTCTATAATTTTATCAACAAAAGAAGAGTTATTCGCCGAAGAAATTTCAGCGGCAAGAGAATATGAGAATAATGATAATACTGAAATCGAAGACGAATTAATTGCTGAACCGGCACTGAAAATATCATTTGAAGATGACGAAAAGAGTTTTATTGAAAATGTTACCGACATGAATGATAAAAATATTCCTGCAATACTCCGCAAAATGATGAAACGGTAGTCTCTCTCCACATCCGATAAAAAGAGCCCCTGTTTTAAAACAGGGGCTCGATTATTTTTATTTGAAAAATACTTCAGACCGCTTTTTGAATATTCCCTTTTTTCAAACAGGAAGTACAAACTTTGGCGGTACGGACCGTACCCTTTTCAACGATCCTTATTTTCTGTAAGTTCGGTTCCCATCTGCGTCTTGTTTTATTATGGGCGTGACTCACATTATTTCCATAAATCGGCTTCTTGCCGCATATTTCACATACTTTTGACATGATTTCATACTCCTTAAAAAACCCGTGAAATTTGGGTATTATTCTTTAGAATGTCAATTCTTTTTGAGATCAATATGAATGAATATATTAAATTTCTTTAGCACTGGTCGTTCAGATAAATCTTAATTAAATTTATTATATGAAAATTGGAGATATACAAATTTCAACCCCGGTATTCCTGGCGCCAATGGCAGGTTATACCGATTCGCCGTTCAGACAGTTGTGTAAAGAAAAAGGCGCAGGTGTAGTTTATACCGAATTTGTGAGTTCAGAAGGCATTATCAGAAGCTCTGAAAAGAGCTTCGATTATTTACATTTCTCGTCATCCGAAAGACCGGTCGGGATTCAATTGTTCGGACACAATCCCGATTCCATGGCTGAAGCTGCGCGATATATCGAGGAATATTTCAAGCCCGATATCATTGATCTTAACTTCGGATGTTCCGTCAGAAAAGTCGTAAAAAAATATGCCGGCGCTGCTCTTCTGAAAGACCTTGACTTGCTGGCGGAAATTGCCCGAAGAGTCGTTAAAGCAGTTCAAACACCGATAACAGCCAAAATCCGTTCCGGCTGGAATCATCAGTCAATCGTTGCCCTGGAAGTCGCAGATATTTTGGAATCCGCGGGAATACAGGCGCTGACCATCCATCCGCGAACCGCATCCGACGGATATAAAAATCAAGCGGATTGGCAAATTATCAAGAAAATAAAACAAGCACTGAAAATTCCGGTAATCGGCAATGGAGATATTAAAATAGCGGAAGATGCAATCCGGATGTTCGACTTTACAGGTTGTGACGCCGTAATGATCGGCAGAGGATCATTCGGAAATCCATGGATCTTCCAGCAAACAAGCACACTGTTATCGGGAAAAACATCTTACTACATTCCAGGTCTATCAGACCGGCTCAATATGCTCCTCTATCATATCAAGCTCGAAAGAAAATACTACGATGACAGCCATGTCAACCGGATTATGAAGAAATTCTACCGCTGGTATATCCGGGGATTCTCAAATGCAGCAAACATACGAAACCAACTGGTCCATTCTAAGTCCCTTACAGATACTATTTATATCATTAAGTCGGTAAAACAGAATTTACAGTGAATTGTGAAAATAATCCCGAGAGATCCCACCGGTTCAAAATCTATCGAAATATCTTTACTAATCCTCGTTCCCAAGCCCCAGCTTGGGAACAAGTGGGGAAAACAGAATTTACTTTCAATCAATAGCGCTGCTAATAATATTCAACAACTCCAGTATCTTGAACGGCTTTTGAATAAATTGAAAACCTTTTTTACTAATGATGGATTGCTGAATCTTTTCCTCGGTATAACCGCTGCACATGATAACGGGAATGTCTTTTTTACCGGATAATAACTCTTCAATGAGATCAAATCCGTTTTTATCTGGTAATATTACATCGGAAAATATCAGATCAAATTTTCCATTTTCGCTTATAAAAACAGACCGTCCCTCCGAAGCGTTGGACGCTTCATAAATGATAAACCCGTATTGACGAAGCGCTGATGCAATAAATCTCCTTACATCCTCTTCATCTTCAATCAGGAGAATCCGCTCACCATTACCGTGGATCGCAACATCTTTGATTGTCATCTCTGTTTTTTTTTCAACTGCTTTACTGGTTACCGGGAGATAAATCTTGAAAATTGTGCCCTTGCCAGGCTCGCTATATACATTTATCCAGCCATTGTGTTTTTTCACAATACCATATACGACCGACAAACCCAGACCGGTGCCTTTGCCAACCTCTTTTGTACTGAAAAACGGTTCAAAGATTTTGTCAAAAATATCCTGTGGAATTCCCGTACCGGTATCTTCTATTATTAAACGGACAAAATGCCCGGCGCTTGATTTGGGAATTATTATACAGTCCTTTTTATTAAGTTGTATATTATCGGTGGTAAGAGCCAATCTGCCGCCGTCAAGCATTGCATCACGGGCATTTATACATATATTCATGACAACCTGCTCAATGTTGCTTTCATCCGCATTAACAGTCCAGAGATCGGATTGCAGATCGGTCTGAATGGGGATATCTTCACCAATGAGCCGCTGTAGCATTTTTAACAGATTGGTTATTGTATCGTTGAGATTGATAGGCAAAAATTCCATTGCCTGTTTGCGGCTGAACAGTAATAATTGCCGGGTCAGGTTCGCTGCGCGGGTCGATGCATTCATAATATGCCTGATTCTACGATAGTTTGGATCATCTTCGGCTAATTTCATCTGCATTATCTGGGCCTGTCCCTGAATGATTGTCAACAGGTTATTGAAATCATGGGCGATGCCGCCGGCAAGATTGCCAACTGTTTCCATTTTCTGTGACTGTAGAAGTTGTTGCTCCAGTTGCTTGCGCTTGGTGACATCTCGCATAGATATGATCTCAGCCGGTATGTCTTTCCATGTAGTTTGGGCGGCAGTTATTTCAAGTTGAATTTCTTTGCCGCCTTTTTGTACACAGACGCCTTCAAAATAACTGGGAGAAGTTCTATTTTCTATTCTATTCCAGACACGTTCCATTACTTTTTCGACATCCTTGGAAGGAGTCAGGTCTTTTACATTAAGTTTTAATAAGTCATCGACGCTATAGCCCGAAATTTCTGCCGCACTTTTATTTGAATACAGGTAATTACCGCGTATATCATTGATCATTATTCCATCAAATGAATTTTCAACAAGCGTTCTGAAATTCTTTTCACTTTCTTCCAGGGCTTTTACCGCCTGTTTTCGTTCGGTAACATTCAAAAGGCTGCCAACGATCTCAACCGGCGTCCCGTGTTCATCTATAATCAATTTTTTAGTATCATGCAGCCAGATATATTCCCCCTCTTTTTTCTGGAAACGGTATTCAATTTTTAAATTTTCTGTTTTTGATATTGTCGACATCTTTTCTAAAACGCATTCTCTATCTTCCGGATGAATGTGATCAATCCAAAATTTTGGATCATTGATAAAATTAAATGAAAGATAACCGGTTATTATTAATACATTCTCACTTGCATAAGTGATACCATAATCACCGGAAGTTTTACAAGAATAGATCACAGTCGTTGAAGAATATAGAAGATGATGTAAACGTTTGTTAGCCAGGTATAATTTTTCCTCGGTTTGTTTAAGATCGGTAATATCCTTCGAAATAACAGTCACAGCTGTTACCACCCTGGTTTCCGGATTCATGACCGGATTTAAAGTTCGCAAGAAATATCTTCCGTCTCTTGCACTACGATATTCAAAAGAGACCGGTTCTTTCGATTTGAAGACACCCTCAATTCTTCCTGAAAACATTTTCAATCCTTCAGGTGTATGAAATTCACTATAATCATGCCCGAAGACCTGGGACTCAGGCTTTCCAAGCCTTGATAGAAGTTCCTTATTTGCATAAATGTATTCGAGGTCTCGATTAATGAGATAAATAGGGTCGGTGCTGGATTCTATTAAAGAATGATATTTATCCTCATTTTCTCGTAGTGCTTTTTCCGCTCGCTTGTGCTCGGTGATGTCAAGAGACAAACCAGTCATACCAACAACTTTTCCTTTATCATCATGAATCGGAGAATAATGAGACTCATATACCAAATTTCCCATATCTACGATGGTGGATAATAATTCTCCTGCAAGGGCACGACGGTTATTTTCAAGAATTTGTGGCGTCTCATGGTAGACATCAAAGATAGACTGTCCGACGATTTCTCCCGGCTTTAATCCTAAAACTTTTAAGCCTTTTCCCTCAGAAAGAGTGAATATACCATCCTTATCTAATGCCCACATAACTACTGGTACATTGGAAACAATGGCTTTAAGTTGCTCCTCACTTTTTTTTAGGCTTTTCTCCGCCCGCTTGCGCTCGGTGATGTCGCGGAATATTTCCAACTTTGAAATGCTGCCGTCAGGATTTTTCAGCGGGGTGTCAATCAAGTCATATGTCCTATGGTTCTTGAATGAATACCATTCCCAACGCACAGTTTTTCCCGCAAAGACATCGGAGTTCTTGCACCAGGGGCAAACCTCTTTTCTATCGTGGAAATACTCATAACACTTCCTGCCCTCATAAATACCGAAATCTTTTATAAGCACTGGATTCACATACTGGATATCATATTGTTGGTTAACTATATAAATGCCATCTTCCATCGCCTTAAAAATGTTTTTCAGGTTGTCTCTCTCAATGCGTAGCACCTTCTCCGCCTGTTTGCGCTCGGTGATGTCTGTAAAAATACCGAGTAGTAATGATTTTTCACCTTCTATCTCTATAAACGAATTAGCAACCTGAATCCAGATTCTTTTTCCATTCCAAAGTTCTAACTCTTTTTCAAAATAATTTTCAATTGTTCTTGATTTAAATCGTTCTTGGTGCTTCAGTTGAATACGTTCTTTCTTTTCTGTGGAGTAAATTACAGATAAAGGTTTTCCTTCTAATTCTTCTTTTGTTTTTCCGAATATTTTACAAAAAGCGTCATTCACCATAAAAACAATACCGTTTTCATCAGTAACACGCATACCACTTGCAGAATTTTTCCACACTGTGCGAAACCCTAACTCCGATTTTTTAAGTGCTTTTTCTGCCCGCTTGCGCTCGGTGATGTCTGTGATAAATCCTTCAAGAAAAAGAAGATCGCCGTCGTCTGAATATATGCCGCAGCCTCTTTCCCATACCCATCGGATTTGT
>Ga0268279_1001411_pt1 | contig 13292 bp, 20 predicted proteins | sample saktaG_6_FD_190142 | JGI IMG/M metagenome (GOLD analysis project Ga0268279, IMG submission 190142) | Saline water microbial communities from Sakinaw Lake, British Columbia, Canada - sak_2010_1_5_80m | ecosystem: Environmental > Aquatic > Non-marine Saline and Alkaline > Saline ...
TTTTATTTTGGCTATCTTTTTATCGTTTATTATTCGCCTAGGACATTTAGTCATTGGTCCTACCGCTCTAGTAGGACAAATACTAACTCCTTTTATCTTTTTAGCAGTAGTCCTGGGCGTCTTTAATCTGGTACCCATTCATCCTCTTGATGGTGGTAAAGTATTAATCGGGCTTCTACCTCAAAAAATAGCCTATCAGTGGGATGCTTTTTTACAAAGGTTTGGTTTCTTCATTATTTTACTTCTTATTTTCCCTATCTTTGGCTTCTCTCCTTTATTTGCCATTATCTCCCCTATTATCAATGGCCTCTTAGCTCTTCTTTTACCTGGAGCTCCTTCAATTTAAAAAATTGATCCATTACGATACAATGCGTCATCTTGACTAGAAAATCTATTTTTGATACTGTGAAAATGTCCTGCTAGTTAGGTTTTTTCTGTAGGAGGGTTTTTCCTCTACACCCTTCTAGGTAAGGAATGCAGAGTTTCTGGCAACCGTGGTTGACAGAACAGCATACCAAGTATTTATCTTTTGGGAAAATGCCTATAGAAAACCTAAATGGCAGGATATCTTTTTCTTCATAAAATAGTAATTATTTCCCTTTTTTGATAAAATAGAAGTGTGCCGCCTTAGCTCAGCTGGTAGAGCGATCGCTTTGTAAGCGATAGGTCGTCAGTTCGATCCTGACAGGCGGCTCCATAAACAATAAACCGTATGTTCGAATCCCACCTTCGACTCAAAAACCTTCTAAAAAGAAGTTATTCTTCAGAATCCATCATTTCCGTTGCTTTTTCCTCCATCTCTTCCCCAAAGTTCATTAATTCATCCATATCCATGAATTTAATATCCTGGGGAGGATTAAAGAGCGAATCTGAAACAGCCGCTGGTTTACAATTATAATTACCTTGAGGAGTATTCATCTTGGCCTCTTCATCCATTCCTTCCCAATCTTCCCAAAGATCTTCTCCCTCCTTAACATCAAAACACATTTTGACTCCCTGTTTTTCCTCTAAAGACCAACTCCACATACAATTATCAACCATAATCACATAGCTGGTTTTACCATCGCTAGTTAGTTCACCGTAATATTTTTTGTTTTTAACATAGCTAACGCCGGAATTACCTTTATCGTCTTTAAAAGCACACTTCATAGGAACATTCCTGGCAATCATCTCTTTTAACTTACCGGTAAAACTCTCTTCCTGCTTAACTTCTTGTTTAACTTCTTCTCCACCACCTCTCTTTCCAAAAACAAACCAGCTACCCGCAGCAACAATAACAACAACTCCAACAACAATAAAAGGAATTGCTTTTTTCATTTATTCACCTCCTTTCTTGTTTCTCTATATTACCATTCTACCACAAAAAGTTAGTTTATTTGAATATAATCAAAGGATGTAAATTTAAAGTCGAAGACTGTATAGGTTTCAATAAATCAAATATTCTAACAAGTACAAATTAGTAAAATTCTATAGTTCGAACTGGGTTTACCTTTTACTTTAAAGATTGTTAAATTTTGAGGCTTTTATTCCCTCGCCCTTTGGAAACCAACAGCTTGAGCCTCTTCTTCAGTACAAAACCAGCGATCACCGTGTTCAAGATTAACCTCAGTTGCTTCATAATGGCGGAAACTAGGTAGATGATACCAGCGCTTATCTAAACGATCAATATTACCTTTGATTTGACAACCTTTCTTAGGATCAGATGCACAAGTTTGCCACAGACCTTCATTTTCTTCATGAGCTTTTTCCGCCGCTTGAACCAAAAGATCTTGATAGCGAAGATTAACCGTATCTAGAAAAAACTCGCCTGCCCCTTCAGCTAATAAAAACTCATTGACAAAAACCTCCTCTTTTCCTTCCTGAAGATAAAGATAGGCTAAATAACGACCAAAACGATCCATTTCATTAATATCCATCTCCAAACGAACTTTCTTGCCTAAAACCAGATCGCTGTTAATCTTTTTTGCTTCCTGGCTAAAGCACTTACCTTCCTCGGGGGTATCAACACCGATATAACGAATTCTCCGGTCATCATCAAGTCTAATAGTGTCACCATCAATCACTTCAACGACAATAAAACCTTGATAAGAAGAAAAATGCTGCCAAGAGAAAAGAACAAAAATGGCACTCAAGAGAAGGAAAATTAAAATTTTAACTCGCTGAGGGAGAAACTTAATCATGCAAATTAATGATAGTCAGAAATTAAAGAAAAGTCGAGGATAGAATCTTGACTTTAGAAAATCTTCAGAGAAATTTTTGAAGAACTGAAGTTACAGGGAATTTATTTTGGTATCATTCTTTTGAAAACATGTATACCTCATCTATATAAATCGATTTATAGAGCAAATAAAACTAGAAATATTTTCTGAAAAATTGAAGATCCCTTAAAACAATCAAATCCCAATCTCTACTTAAATTATGATCATTCCTTGGATATTTGTAGTAATTAACATTCTTACCTAAATCAGCCATTGTTTTGGCAAATTCATCTATCTCTTCTTCACTTATCAAAGGATCTGCTAAACCTAAATGAAGCTGAATTGTAGCTTGGATATCTGAATAATAATTATCAATTGAGTATTTTTCAGGCTCATATCTGAGTAAGAAATTATCAATAGCCGTTTTGACTTTCATCCCTTGATCATCAAGCTCACCTATGTATTGTAAAACCGATTTAGGGAATCCTTCAGTTACTGGTGCCCACAAAACGGTAGGAATGTCACTTTGAGTAATTTCTAAGACAGACAAAGCAATTTGTCCCCCATTAGAGTGTCCCCACATAAAAATCTCATCAGGATTAGCATCAGGAATACTTTTAATTGAAGCTAGAAGATTTAAGACAGTCAGTGGCCTTTCAAACCTTGATTCTAATATATCAGCACTTGAAGTATCAGAACCGCCAAAACCTAAAAAATCAGGAGCTAAAGTTATAAAACCATTCTCAGCAAAAACTCCAGCTGCTTTTCTAGTTCCTAAACCAGTAAAGTAAATCTCATCATCAGCATAACCTCTTAGCATAACAATAACTGGTCTTTTACCATTTTTTGTATTAGGCATATTAGCCATACCTGTTACCTTTTTACCATCAGATTCATAAGAAAAAAGATAAGAGGTATAAACATCTTCTTCTTTAATGATATTTTCTAACTTTATTTCACTCCCCTGATATTCCTTTTTCCTTAAAGCTTCAAAATTATACTTATCCAAAGGTTTTTCTCTTTTCTGGCTTAAGGAAGATAAAGGTGAAATTAAATCCCCTCCATTATTAATAGGGATTAAAAGCCAAGCTATAATGGCGATTAAAAAAGCAGAAACAGCTACTAAAGAAAAAAACTTTTTCATATTGAATTATTCTCTAATATCACCAAAATGAAAAAAAGGAGTTTTCTTAAAAAGCATTAAAGAAATAGCATTAGTTACTCCCTTTAAAGAATATTTTATACCCCCTACTCCCCGATAATGACGAGAAGAAACAGTAATTGGATTATTATACAAAAAAACTGTTTTACCTAATTTCTTAACCCTTAAACATAAATCTGTATCAATATTAAAATTAAAACGTGTATCAACTCCACCTGCTTTTTGATAAGCATTTTTTCTAAAAGCCATGGTATAACCTGGAAATATCTTAAAAATAGGACCAGAAATTACATTAAGTACAAATTGACCAACTAAAGCTAAAGGGAAAAGAGGTTTATAAAGAGTTTTTCCTCCTACCATAGCAATGGTGTCATCTTTTTTAAAAGCTTTATAAATATTAAAAAGCCAATCTTTAGAAACTTGAGTATCGGCATCAGTGACAGCAACTAAATCCGACTTAACTGTATCAAAACCCTTCTTTAGTGCATATCCATAGCCCTTCTTATTTTCATCTACTACGTTTATATTCATTGACTTAATAATCTCTCTAGTCTTGTCTGTCGAAGCATTATTAACAGCTAAAATCTCATATTCACCCGGAAAATCTTGGTTCTTTAAAGCAGAAAGGCATTTTTTAATTGTCTTTTCTTCATTATAAGCAGGAACAAAAACAGAAATTAATGGTTTGTCTTCAATCATAAACTAAGTATATCATAACTGAACCTAAATTTAACACCTAAAACTTTTCAATAAAGGTCATCTGTGCTAAAATTAGATACATAAGCTGGAGTGGCGGAGTAGACAAACGCACCTCTCTGTAAAAGAGGCGCCGCAAGGCTACGTAGGTGCAAATCCTACCTCCAGCACTGTTTTAAATACGCCTGGGTAGCTCAGTTGGCAGAGCACGTCTTCGGTAAAGACGAGGTCTCGGGTTCAATCCCCGACTCAGGCTCTAAAAGGAGGAAAAATAATATGGCAAAAAAGGGACCAAGACAAATACTAGCTTTTGTATGTTCTGTTTGCAAAACTCAGAATTATATTACAGAAAAGAATAAAACCAATACACCTGATAAATTGGTATTGAAAAAATATTGTTCAGTCTGTAAAAAGAAAACAGACCATAAAGAAAAAAGCAAATTAAAATAAACTTCATTGACTAATTTCTAATTCTATTATAAAATAGTTATATAACTTGTGTTAGTGGTTCTGTTATGTCTTATTCAATTGAAACTAAAGAAAAAGCAAAAAGATTAAGAAAAAGAGGGTTTTCTATAAAAGAAATCTCTAAGAAACTTGGGACTGCTAAAAGTACAGCTTCTGTTTGGTCATCAAATATAAAGCTTAATTCAAAAGCACAAAAAAGGTTAGAAAAAAGGCGCATTCTTGGCCAATATAAAACTCAGCAGATAAAAAAATTACAAAAAGAAGAAATATTAAAAGAATATTCTTTGAAAGCTAGTAAAGAAATTTCGAAAATTAATCTTGATAGAAGTATCTATAAACTTCTCTGTGCCATTTTCTATTGGTGTGAAGGAACTAAAGCCGACGACAGTGTTAGGTTCATTAATTCTGATCCTGTTATGATTTCTACTTTTCTAAAATTATTAAGAAATTCCTTTAATCTAGATGAGAAAAAATTCAGAGCTCTGCTTCATTTTCACGACTATCATGATGAAAACAAACAAAAAATATTTTGGTCTGAAATAACTAAAATACCTATCAAGCAATTTAATAAAAGTTATCTTAAGTCAAATACAAAAAAAAGAATAAGAGATAATTATCAAGGTTGTATCGCTATTTACTATTATGACCATTCAATTGCAAAAGAAATTACGGCATTATATAATAGCTTTGCAAAACATATAGGGGCGTAGCTTAACTGGTAGAGCACTCGTCTCCAAAACGAGAGGTTTGCAGGTTCGAGTCCTGCCGCCCCTGCAAAAAAATACCACTTGACAAGATATCACTGTTGTATTTTAATTACAACAGTAGATGGATAAAAGTTTCGGTGAATTCTCTAGAGAAAAAAGGCTAAATAATAATTTAACCTTAAGAAATTTCTGCAATAGGTTTGGTTTTGATACTGCCTATATAAGTCGTCTTGAAAATAATAAAATTCCAGCTCCAAAAAATAGAGAAAAAATTTCATTATTAGCAAAATCTCTGAATATTAAAAAAGGGACAAAAGATTGGTCAAAATTTTTTGATCTAGCCTATCAATCAAGAAAAGAATTATCTCCTGAAATTAAAGAGAATGCATCAGAAATTATCAATATTCTGCCTACCTTTTTAAGGAAACCAGATGGCAAGAAGATTAAAAAAGATAATATAAAAAAATTAATAGGCTTTCTGATAGAAGGAAAGAGTATTGACATCAATAACGAAGATTAACACTTCCCCTCCAAGATGGACCTATAATCAAATAAGAGAATCATCTGAAAGATTTCTTAAAGAATATCATCCTCAAATTACTACACCAATACCCTTAGAAGAAATAATAGAATTAAAACTTAAGGTAAAAATATCAACAATACCAAATTTAAAAAAAGATTTTGCTATAGATGGATTTATAAATTCAAATTTTAATACGATAACTATTGATGACGAAGTCTTTAATAACTGTGAAGCACGAGCTAGGTTTACAATAGCTCATGAACTAGGACATGGAATCTTACATAAAAAAATATATAATAAATTTAAATTCATAAGTTTAAATGAATATATTTGCTCTCAAAACAATATACCCCAAGAAGATTTATATTGGTTAGATATACAGGCAAATATTTTGCAGCTTGTGTTCTAGTACCTACACAAAGATTAAAGGAAGAAGTTGAAAAATGCCTCGCAAAAGCAGGAGTTAAAAACAGATTGCAAATAGATTATAGCCTTCCGCTTTTAGCTGAACTTCCTAAAAAATTTAATGTTTCTCCTGAAGTTATTATAAGAAGAATAACGAAAGAAAAAATACTACTAGAAAGATTTTAAATAAAAAATTATTAAATCTCTCTCAAATTTCCAAATAAAAGGTTCTAGCATCGTCTAAACATCATACCCCTTTATAAAATATCCAAAAATCAGTCCTTGATCTTAATTATCTCTTTGTTATAATTCTTGCAAATGAAAGAGAAAAATATATATGGCTAAAAAAGAAATCATATTCCCTGGACAAAGTTCTGTATCTAACAGTATTGCCAGAAAAGAAAAAAGATGGCAAAACCAGGAATATAAAAGAATAAAAAAGTTAAATAAAGAAAAAATGAAATTTCCTGTTTTAGAAACCCTACCTAAAACCTATTACGAAATCCCAAATCCTGGCAACGAAAGAACTATTAAAAGAGGAGATCAATTTCCAGAAGGAACAAAACCCATAAACGCTGAAGAAATTAAATTACCCTGGTATCTTTTGGTTTGCTATGAAGCTAAGCTATTATTTTTAAAAAAAGTTAAATAAATTAATTCCAACTCTTGCTCTTGTCTCCATATAGCCTTCTAAAATGTATGCCAACGACAGAAAAACCGATAACTTGAGGAAAAACTTTTGGTTTTCTAAAAATACTCCAAAAAATTAACTTCCAAAAATATCTTCTCCCTTTGCTTTTAACTCCCAAAAGCCAGAAAGAAACAATTAAAGCTCTAACATAAATAAGTTTTAACCTTAAACCTTTTCTAAAAGGAGGGTTAAATTCACTTAAAAAAGTTTTTACTCTTTCATAATACTCTCCAGGAGAATAAATAGTATTTAAAATATCCTTGTAACCCTTAATCAGGGTTCCTTTTTTCATTTTAGGAATGAAATTAATATCTGTAGATGTATTGCTTCCTGTCGTTTCTTTAACCAGTCTTCCTGTGTCTTGAAGACGTTTATACAATTTTGTCTTTGGTAGAGCACTTAAAAGACCTACCATAGCCGTAACAATGCCACTCTTTTGTATAAACTCAATCTGACGCTTAAAAATAGAGGCTGTATCATGATCAAAACCAACAATAAAACCTCCCTGCACCTCCAAGCCTTCATGCTGAAGCAATTTAATAGAATCAAGTAAATCTCTATTTTGGTTTTGAATCTTCATGCATTCTGCTAGACTGTCCGGATTAGGAGTTTCAATACCAACAAAAACAGTGGTAAATCCTACTTTAACCATCTGTCTTATCAATTCTTTATCGTCAGCTAGGTTAATTGAAGCCTGGGTAATAAATAAAAATGGCTGTCTTTTTTCCTTTTGCCACTCCCAAATAGCCGGTAAAATTTCTTTTTTAAGAACTGTTCTATTACCAATGAAGTTATCATCAACAAAGAAAACTCCCCCACGCCAACCAAGATCATATAAGTTATCAAGTTCCTTAATCACTTGCCCTTTTGTTTTAAATCTTGGCACTCTTCCATTAAGTATGACAATATCACAAAATTCACAATTAAAAGGGCAACCCCTGGAGTATTGGATACACATTGAATTGTATTTATTAATATCAATCAAGCTATAATCAGGAACAACTGATTTTCTTTTAAGATCAGGAAATATTTTAGAAGAATAAGTTTTTTTAAGCTTGCCTTCTTTAAAATCTTTTAAGAACAAAGAAAAAGTTTCCTCTGCTTCTCCTAATACTAAATGATCAACTTTTTTATTAAATTCTTCCCACCCTGTAGTAAAAAGAGGTCCACCAGCAACTACTTTTTTACCCAAATTCTTAACTCGTTCAATTACTTCTTTGGCTGAATCTTTCTGCACAATCATGGCACTTACAAAAACCATATCCGCCCATTCAATATCATCAGCACTTAATTCTTCAATATTCATATCAATAAGTTTCTTTTTCCATCTTTTTGGCAGTAAAGAAGCTACCGTTAACAAGCCTAACGGTGGAAAAGCAGCTTTTTTACCAATGATCTTTAAAACATGGTCAAAACTCCAAAAGGTAACTGGATAACGAGGATAAATAAGTAAAATCTTCATAATTTGTCTACTATAAGAATCTATCAAACTATTAATAAATATATCAAATCTTAAGTTTTTTCAAAAACTTTTTAAGATCTTTGCCAAATTCTTTATCTTTTAAACCAAAATCGATAACTGTCTTCAAATATTCTAATTTATTGCCGGTATCATAATATTTACCGTTTTCAATCTCACAAGCGTAAATTGGAACACCTTGTTTTTGTAAAACATTAATGGCGTCTACCAGCCAAATTTCTCCTGCTTTACCTGACTTCAAAGATTTTATGGCTTTAAAGGTTTCAGGTGGTAAAATATAAGCTCCATGAGTGGCTAAATTTGAGGGAGCATCTTTTGGGTCAGGTTTTTCGACAATCCTTTTTATCTTAAAAACACCCTTGGCTACTTTATCTATATCAGCGATTCCATATCTTGAAACATCTTCTTTATTAGGAATTCTTACTCCTGAAATAACTATCCCACCATATTTATTATAGACATCAATCATCTGTTTTAATCTTGGCGGTTGGGCATGAATAAACTCATCTCCCCAAATAACGACAAAAGGTTCATTGCCTACTACCGATTCGGCACATAAAACAGGCGTCGCATTCCCATAAGGCCCTTTTTGACGAATATAAATGAAGTTTGCTAAATCAGCGATTCTTTTAATCTCTTCTAATTCTTTTATTTTCCCTGCTTCTTTAAGCTTCTCTTCTAACTCAAAAGAATTGTCAAAATGATCTTCTAAAGATCTTTTTTGCCAATTGGTAACGATAATGACATCCTCTACTCCTGAAGCCACAACTTCTTCTACTACATATTGAATAATAGGCTTATCAACAATCGGAAGCATTTCTTTTGGCATAGCTTTTGTTTGAGGTAGAAAACGAGTCCCATAACCAGCCGCAGGAATGATAGCTTTACGAATCTTTTTTCTAGGAGCGTTCATATTGATTCATTGTAAAGCATATGGTAAAATCTGTCCATTATGATTTCTAATATTAGCGCAGGACGGATTCCGTCCTTTTTAAGAGAAGTTAGAATTGAATTAAGTAAAGTTACTTGGCTTAATCGTAAACAAACCGTCCATCTCACCTTAATTGTTATTGCTGTTTCGGTAGCCGTAGCTAGCTTTATCGCCTCTTTAGATTTCGCCTTTACTAAATTAATGGAAATCCTTATCTAAAAAATGGCAAAGAAAAAAGAAAAGAAAAAAATTAATAAAAAAGAAGAAAACCATATCATTATTAAAAAATCTGATAATAAACTTGCCCAATGGTTTGTTGTTCATACCTATTCTGGACATGAACAGCGTGTTGCTCATCAACTTAAACAAAGAGTTGAATCAATGAATTTAGAAGATAAGATTTTAGAAATTCTTATTCCTACTCAGGAAAGAATTGAAATTCGCTCAGGCACAAAACAACAAATTAAAGAAAAAATATTCCCAGGTTATATTCTTGTTAAAATGGTTCTTAACGAACAAGCTTGGCTAACCGTAAGAACAACTAATGGAGTAACTGGATTTATTGGAGTTGGGAATAAACCTACTCCTTTGAAAAAAGAAGAAATTAAATCTATCCAGGAATTTGTTAAAATGAAGGCTCCTAAGTTCAAAGCCAAGTTCTCTGTTGGTGAAGCAGTTAAAATTATTGATGGCGCTTTTGCTGAATTCTTAGGTTCGGTAGAAAGTATTGATGAAGAAAAAGGTAAAATAAAAGTACTAGTAAGTATTTTCGGAAGAGAAACTCCTGTTGAGTTGGATCTTCTCCAAGTTACTAAAATCTAATCCAGTATAAAATGAAAAAAGTAAAAACTATTATCAAACTCAATTTACCTGCTGGTGAAGCTACTCCTGCTCCCCCAGTTGGACCAGCTCTAGGACAACATGGTTTAAATATCATGGAATTTGTTAAAAGCTATAATGATCAAACAACTGATAAAAAAGGTCAGGTTATACCTGTTGTTATCACCGTTTTTGAAGATCGCACCTTTTCTTTTATCACCAAGCTTCCTCCTGTATCAGAAATGATTAAAAAGGAATTAAAGCTAGAAAAAGCCTCAGGTCTTGCCGGTAAAGAAGAAGCTGGAACATTAAATAAACAACAAGTAGAAAAAATCGCTCAAGAAAAATTAGCTGATTTAAATTGTGGTGATAATCTTGATTCTGCTAAAAAGATTGTTGAAGGAACCGCAAGAAGTATGGGGGTAAAAGTAAAAAATGGGTAAAAAAAGAATCCAGGCTATTGGTGAAGGAATAGAAAATCAAAACAAAAAGAGAAAGACTAGCAAAAAAGATCTTCTTGCTGGGAAAAAAGATATTAAAGTCGGCAAAGGACAAGGCAGGCTAGCTGATATCGGAGAACAAGCCTTAGAGGAAGCTAAAGTTATTGAAGAAAAAGAAAAAAAAATAGAAAAAGAACTCACTCAAAAAACTAAAAAAGAAACTAAACCTAAAAAGAAAAAGTCAGCTAATTACCTTAAAGCCTCAAAAAAAGTAGATAAAGAAAAATTCTATTCTCTTAAGGAAGCTGTCAAGTTACTTAAAGAAGTTTCTATTTCTAAGTTTAAAGGAAACGTTGAGGTTCATCTTAATGTAAGAGAAGCAGGTATTAAAGGAGAGATTGAATTCCCCCATTCCACAGGAAAAAAACAGGTTATCCGTATTGCTGATGATAAACTTATTAAAGAACTAGAAAAAGGCAAGGTTAATTTCACCATTTTAATTAGTGATTCTAAAATGATGAGTAAGCTGGTAAAATTTGCCAAATTTCTAGGACCTAAAGGACTTATGCCTAACCCAAAATCAGGCACAATTAGCGATAATCCAAAAGAAGTAGCTGATAGATTAGCTAAAAAAAATACTTTTAAAACAGAAAACAAAGATCCTCTTATTCATCTTGTAATCGGTAAAGTAGATGACCCCGATAAGAATATTGAAGAAAATTTTGTAGCTTTAATTAAGGCTGTTGGAAAGAAAAACATCAAAAAAGCTGTTCTTGCTCCTACCATAGGACCAAGTATCAAGATCGATCTATCTAAAATTTAATATTGACAAAATAATAGAAAAAAGACTATAATTCACCCACCTAAGAAGTAGGTACTTATTAACTTAAGATAAAACCTGCGGAGGTACAAAAAAGATAAATCTATTATTCTTTAATTGCCTCCTCTTAGGGAGGTTTTTTAAATGAAAAAAACGCAAAAAATATTTACCATCGATAATTTAAAGGAAAAAGTTAAACAATCTAAAACTTTAATCCTTACTGATTATAGTAACCTTAATGTCAATAAGATCAATGAGCTTCGTTTTAGTATTAAAAAAGCTGGTGGTGAATATGAAGTAGTTAAAAATAATCTTCTTTATTTAGCTTCCAAAGAAAGCCAAATGGAAATAGAAAAAGATAAATTAGAAGGGCCAACAGCTGCTCTATGGATTTATAAAGATGATATCAGTCCTCTTAAAGAACTTAATAAATTTATTAAAAAAAATGAATTTCCAAAAATAAAGCTTGGTTTCTGGAATAAAGAACCAATTTCTGTAGAAAAAATCAAAGAATTAGCCAATCTACCTGGATTAGAAGAACTTCAAGCTAAATTAGTCGCCTTCCTTAAGGCTCCAATGTTTGGTTTAGTTTATACATTAAAAGGAAATCTTAATAAGTTAGTTTATGTTTTAAATGCTAAAAAAGAAAAAATGGAAGGAGGTGACAATTAACTAATGGCTGACAAAAATAAAAAACCTAAGGCTCAAAGAAAACCAAAAGCTAGCGGAAATACCCAAAAGCTAATGGAACAAATCGAAAAACTTTCAGTTATGGAATTAGCTGAATTAATCAAAGCCTTAGAAGACAAATTTGGTGTTGTTGCCGTTGCTCCTGCAACCGCCGTTCCTGCAGCTGGCGCACAACAAGAAGAAAGCAAAGAAGAAGACGCTATTGAAGGACAAACAACCTTTAATGTCGTTCTTACTTCCCCTGGGGAAAGCAAAATTAGCGTCATTAAAATGGTCAGAGAAATTAACCAAACCTTAGGTCTTAAAGAGGCTAAGGATTTAGTTGAAAGTACACCTAAAGAAGTTGTAACCGGAGTCAACAAAGCCGATGCTGAAGAAGCAAAAAAGAAGCTTGAAGACGCAGGGGCAACTGTTGAATTAAAATAAACAAATCCGCCTAGAGAAAAACGAACCTAAAATTTAGTTTTTCAGGCGGTTTGTTTTTAGAAAAAATTAAGGCAAATATTTCCAATAGTAATTATTAATATTTTTTATCATTGACAAGGGTGTATAATAATAAATATGAATTTTGTTAAACTACCCCCTAAGATTAAAGTAAAGATTGCTAAAGAAAAAAATGGTTGTTTTTTTGCTGAACTTCCAAAATTTGGTATTTTTACCGAAGCAGATTCTTTTTTAGAATTAGTTTATAATATTAATGATTTAATATACTCATTTTTTGAAATAGACAAAAAAGATCAAGGTAAGTTCTGGTATTTACCATCTCCCCTCGTTAAACAGAAGTCACAAGTAAAATATCAATCAGATTCTCTTTCTTTTAATATTTTAACTCGTCCAGGTGTTAACTTTACACACATGTAAAACATGAAATATGAGTAAAAACTTTGGGGCAAGAGAACTTCAGAAGTGTTTAAGAAAATTAGGATTTTTACTAAAAAAGGTAGACTCCAAAAACCACTCTCATCTAAAGTATTATCATAAAGATGGTAAAACTGGAAGATATCCTTTCTTTATAATTCAGGATGGGAAAAAGGAATATGGTCGAAATTCATGCGAAAGATATATTCAAGAACTTAAATACTTCGGATTTTCAAAAAAGGAAATAGAAAAGCTTCTTTAATTATACCCATAAATCGAAATTAACTATTGACAACCTTCTTTACACTATGATACCTTTATTTACAAAGAGATAGGAAAAGCTATACAGATGGCTGATATCAAAAGAATTAAACTAGAAGAATTGCCCGACCTTTTAACAGTTA
>Ga0268279_1001418_pt1 | contig 13219 bp, 9 predicted proteins | sample saktaG_6_FD_190142 | JGI IMG/M metagenome (GOLD analysis project Ga0268279, IMG submission 190142) | Saline water microbial communities from Sakinaw Lake, British Columbia, Canada - sak_2010_1_5_80m | ecosystem: Environmental > Aquatic > Non-marine Saline and Alkaline > Saline ...
CCTGTACCTGCCCGGACTGATGGAACACGTTCATGGTTCCTCTTTTTTTCTTCTCTCTATCTCTCATAAGAGCAAATAAACAAATATACACAGGGGTAATACGTTCCATCGCACAAGGGAAAAGATGAGTGACGATATGTAGTACAGTACCCGGGGATATGTTTATGGATACCCGTGAAACATACCCATACCCTAAATGGCAACGGTAGAAAGCCTTGTCATAAAGATTCTATAGAGAATACAGAATCAAAAATAAGAGATGCAGATGAAGAAAAGAAACGTGGCACTCATGATACTGCTCTGCCTGATACTATCTGCAGGAATTGGATACGGTATCCACTCACGTCCGGTAACCGGAATTTGGGTATCTATTGATCCCATTACCGAGAAAGCAATGCTGGTTGATGAAGTAACACGGTTTGAACTTCACCCTGATAAAACAATGTACGTTACCATCCAGGCTGATTACCTGGGCAGATACGAATGGAATGAGGGTCAGGGAATATGGAATACATCCGGGGACAGGATTTTTCTTTCTACCGGCAAACTGAATCGTTTTTCGTGTGTTTGGGGTGAACCCTGCACATGGTCAAGAGAGGAACCACGGGAATACCGGCTCGTTCATAACATCCTTTCTGACATCCTTATGATAGATGGGCGGGAGGATGTACGGTTTATCAGGCATCCCTCTCGTACTGGTTAAATCCGGCTCTCCTGGTTTTTTGTGATCGGGCATGATTATGGGAGAATTAAGTGATTTTTCGACTTCTTTCTTTGCCTCTGTGTTCCCCTGCGGTTAGAATTTTTACCCAGATATAAAACATTGTTACTGAAAGTCAGAATGTCACAGATTAAAATCATGCCTGAACATGAGGATATAGTATCACCTGTTTTTCTGACAGAAACCGTAATTTACTAAACAATTAACACATATTATAGATTCCCCACAGGCATAACATATTGGTTGACGCAAATGACATATCTCCTCTGAAAAAATGAGCAGATAAAGATCATATCTCCCAATATCAGGTTTCACTGAAATGATTTTACTGACAGTATCTGGTTCTTCTAATTCTCTTCCAAAATAAATTCTCCCAAGTACTCTTGTTGCCTGAGCGACAGGTTCTACTCCTGATTCAGTACAAATAACATTTTTCCGAATTAAGGCTTCAATTAACGGAATCAGTGATTTGGAATTAAATTTTAGTTTATTAAGTCTGTACTTTAAAAGACCAGAACTAACACCATCAAAAATTTCATTAATCTCTCCATTATAGTGTAATGCAATCTCTGAACCAATAACATAAACCCGTTTATGTTCAAATTCATAATCAGCAAGATAAGCTTTACTCTTAAATTCCATCCATTCCTCAGGACTATATGAAGAGATCTTTTTCCATAGATTATCACCAGGTTCAATAAACCATTGAATGAAATTTTGAGCCCGTTTAAATGCTAAATCAGAATTATTTTTACTGGTAATAATGGCTGTCAGAAATATAAGATCAATATCCTTATTATCAGGTTTTCGCCCTTTTAGAAAATTATTCCAGCAGTCAGTCAATTGATTATTGACATTCTTTCTAATAAAAACAATTTTTTTTATCAGATCAAGTTCCTGGTTAATATTATTAATACCAATATTAAAGCAATCAGCAGCTTCCCTTTTTCTACCTGACTTCTGTAAATAAACACCCTTAAGACGAACAGATTTATAGTAATCATCATCCCCGGCTTTATACTGATTAATTAACTCCAATGCCTCTTCATCCTCTCCAAGATTCAATAAGATAATAATCTTTTTTATTTTTGCAGCACTATTATCAGGCTCCAAATCAAGTTTACCATCAAGATTTTCCATTTCTTTTTGATAATTCTCTACCGTTCTTTTCAAAAGAGAATACGAAAAATAATCATAAAGATTAAATCTATTTGAATTGTTTAAATATTCATAAATTCCCAAAGCAGCAATACATTTGCCCTGAGAAAAAAGAGAAAATCCATATTCAGCTAAAAAATCACTATTTTCAATCTCATCAACAGAAATTGTCTCATATACTTCAAGGGAAGTCTGAACCTCTCCGATATCTGCTAATGCCCAGGCTCGCAATAAATTAATTTCATTTGTATCAATTCCATCTGATACTGCCAGATCACAGATGTTAAGCGCTTTTCTAGACCTTTTAAATTCAAGATAAGTATATGCAACCGCTTCAACTACATCCGGATTGGTACGCCATTTATCATAGGCTTTGTTTATCAGACGATATCCATCAAACTTATCAAGCGTGACTTCATCATAATTATTTTCAGAATCTTTTTCATCCAGTTCATCCTGAATGAGCATTTTTGCCCTTAACATCCAGAAATTAATATATTCAGGATTTTCTTTTGCTATAAATAATTCAAGAATCTCTTCCGCTTCTTCATAATCACAATCATTTATATAAGAATTTATCAGTTCAAAGGCATATTCAAAATTATTGGGTTCGAGATCATAGGCTTTTTTCAATAATTGCAGTGCTTTATCAGGATCTTCTGTATCTTTTCCTGATTGAAAAAATGATGCTGCCTTATTCATATATAATTAATCTTCCATAATAGAATAAAAGGTATATTATTCCTTATCACAGTTTAAAAAAAATTAGGTAGGACTTACGCAATAGAAATCGAATGTGGTGAGAACGAATTCGATGAGATATGGGCTTTTATATTCAAAAAGAATAAAAATTTAGAGAGAAAATTATGATTTGACATACGGGGCTCTGTCTGAAAAACAGGTGATACCATATCATCACATTCAGGCAGGATGTAATTATAGTGCACTGTATAACGTTTTGAAATAATCGAAGTGAAACGGCGGTTATTTCAAGAGGTGCACTTCGTTTGCACTACATAGTATAAGCCAATCATTCTGGATTAATTCAGAAAGTTTGGCATTATACTATACAGGACATTCTGACTTTTATATTGACAATCTACGATATTATTTCAGAATTCCAACCGCAGAGGGTCGCAGGAAGACAGTTTCAACTTCAATAATTATACCTCCCATTGAACTGATGTAACACCAGAAGGGGCTCTTGTTCACAGAAAATCTGACGCATTTTCCTCTCTCCTCGTCCTCTGCGGTTGCATCATTTCAATCATCAGACGAATGTCGTTACAACTGGAAAAATCGACAGAGCACATACAGAGACTATTGGGTTTTTACCGCAATCAAACGTGATTCCAAATTGTTACTATGTTTTCAAGGAGGAATGAGAAACACCAAAACTTGTAAAAAATTTATAAATCTATTATTTGACAGAATAAACTCTCAACTCCTAATAATCCTACACGAATAAGCACGGATGGTCATCATGATTATGTTAACGAAATTTCAGAGGTTATTGTGAACCATGTGTAAAATATGGTCAAATAATTAAGGAAACAAAAAATGGTCTGATTATTCAGATAATTTAACATCAAATATTCAACGATGTGAATCTGACAGATGTTTCAACATCTGTTGTAGAGGGGTATAATAATAAATTAAGGCTTAAATTGTCTTCTGTGCGCAGATCCGGTATGAGAGCCACCTGCCCGAAAGATGGCATCGGTAACCGACTCGGTCTATCGTTTGTATTTTTCTTTTGGGCCGCAATCCGGTAGGTCTTGATCAGGTTTCGGACTGATATGGGTGTGTCATTAGTAGAAGGTTGGTTCATGGTTCAGGCATCGAATTATGGTTCAAAGGATTATATACATGATATCCTGCAACCGCAGTTATCTCCGACAAAATATTGTCACAACAGACAAAAATCCAATCAGAGTCATGTATCAGGAAAAAGGCAGCCAGGTGAAGGGAATCGAGAGTCCTAAGCCCCATACCTTCTCCATACAATACCAATAATGACCGTGCTTCATCAACAATCAGAGATGTTGTATTTTGGATTTGAAAGTTACCGAGTTCTTTATCAAAACCGGTCAGTGCAATTTGTAGCTGATTTTTAGAGATTTCTTTATTACGAAACCGTCGGTATAACGCACTATAGTATTCAATATGAGCTATGTCCAGAATATATGAAATATTATTTTCATCGTTGTATACATTTTGTATCTCCTGGGAACACTTCTCATCGTGAAAGATTTTTACCAGTGCAGATGTATCAAAAAAAAGATTCATATCCTTTCTTCTCGGCCACATCTGATATCATTCGCCAGATCTCCCTTAACATACTGAAGAGCAGCTCTCACTTCATTATAATGATGCTCACGAGGCTTTTTTAAGGGTTTCTGGGGATGAGACTTCATTAACCAAATATACTCATACACAGATGAATAGTCAGTTGGAGAGAGTTCGTTTAATTCATCGATAATCTTTTCACGTATTTTCATATCATCTATCCTCCCCATCAGACACCCTTTAAGTTTCCAATTGATATGGCAAATCCCAAAATATTAGTTTATAGATATGAATCCTTCCTGTATTTGATATGTACGTTAATTTATTTCTCCTGTTTGTATGAAATAGACGGATGTGCCCCGGATAAAAACTGATATCACATCTTGTAGTAAAATTAACATTAAATATGTGCAAATATTCAATATTTTGATTCACCTTTAAATTGATTAAAACTTACTATTATTCAAAAAACAGGATATTCATGGTCAAATCATTTTCAGTTGTTATCCGGGGCACAACCCTATTTTTCAGGTGATATTACCAAACATATTTTCACTCTTTACATCTATCTTTCCGGTTGAAAGGACATTCGTTTGATAATTGAAATGATTTACCGCAGAGGACGCAGAAAAACAGTTCCAACTTCAATAATTATCTCTCCGATTGAACTATTGTAAAACCAGAAGGGGCTCTTGTTTACAGAAAATCTAACAAATGTTCCCCCCCCTCTGCATCCTCTGCGGTTGGAATTTTAAGCAATATTGATCTATGTCAATATGAAAGTCAGAATGTCACAGATCTAAATCCTGCCTGAACGTGATGATATGGTATCACTTGTTTTTCAGACAGAGCCATAGTCCCCTTGTATGACCAGGCTACATTTTGCTATGCCACAACATGATTGAACGAATTATTTTGTGCCATCTTACAATCAGCATTCAGATCTCATCATTTTTTTACTGAATCAGTGCAAACAGTATAGATAGTCCCTGGCAGTACTTCCTAATCATGGATAGTATTACAACAATCAAAAAGACATCTAAACGCTCGTATAGGCAACCATTACCCCGTACATCTCATACCAGTACGGTACGATGACACGGGAAAATCCAGCTTTTTTTAGTTCGTCTTGTGCATACGAGAGGTGATACCCTTTGATGAATGATTCAAGCGGTCCAATCATTATTTCGGTCTCTATCGACGTCATACCATTGTTCTGCATCTGGTCCCGCCAATGAGATGCATACAGACGCATCTCCCATGAGTCCTCTGGTTCAAAGATATCTCCATAAACAAAGACTCCGCCAGGGGCGAGTGCCTGACGAATACGACGAAAAACACCGGGGATTTCTTCACGTGGCAATGCAAAGAGGCACTGGGTTACGACAATAACATCATATCTCCCGTCTGGCAGTTTTTTTGTGATGTCACAGGTACAGAAAAATACCGATGAAAGCTCTTTCTTTTTCTTTGCCACTGCCATCATTTCAGGGTTGATATCACAGCAGGTGATGCTGGTATCAGGAAAGGTTTGGCGTATCAGTGAGGTCAGAAAACCGGTGCCACTTGCGAGTTCAAGCATGAGTACAGCCTTTTTCGGGATAAACTCAATGACCGTTCCAAAGAACATATCATAATGGGGAAGTACCATTTTAGTATAGTCGTCGTACCGTCCTGGCAATTCCAGTTGATATGCTTCATCATTCATACCAGTGGTGGTACTGTAAAGTGCCTAAAATGTTTCTATTGATACTGATTTTATACGTGCCAGGTATCACACTCCGGGCATGCAACCGACTCAGTCAGCCCGGGATCTACCGTGAATCCGAATCTGATTGAACCACTTATTTGCGTAACGAAATCTCCTGTTCAAAAGAGTATTATCAAACCAGGCAGTGAATACTGCTTTTCATATTAGGGCTTCACATTGTGAAATCTAATTTGTTTATTTATTTCACCCAAACCCTATATCTTCATCTTTTTGGTATGTATGCTTCTCAAATGGAATAATTGTCAAATATCGATAATCGCTAAACATTCCAGATGGTTTTTTTAGTATCACTGTAAAACTTCTGGGAATAACTTCCGTTTCACTTTGATTCTAAGAAGACGTTATGCCAGGTACTATAATTCTGAGTTTTTGGATACTGTTCCTCAATAGAGCATTGGAAAATATCTTTCCAACTGGGGTTTCACCGATACTGCATTCATCCAGCGTCTGCTTGTCCATGGCACCGTTCTGGCAGCGTATTTAAACGGGATTATGGGCATCGCCACGGTGTCCCTGTAACTTTTACACCCGATTGCTAAACAGCCCCACGTACAGGTAGGGATACCCGGAATATATTAGGAGTTTTTACCGGCATTAGCCATGTTTGCAATCCGGTTTACTACTTCTTTTCACACTTTTTTACGTGGAATTAGATTGTTTCAGTCAATTCAGTCTATATTTTGATGAATTGAAAAAAAAGTGAATATTCCGTCACCCAAGATTTGAACACTGTCAAAATTGGGGAAACGATGAGTATTGTGAGGGGGTCTTATGTCACGGGATACATCAACAAAAGAGAATTTGTAAAATCCTTAATACCCGTGTTTGCGTAAAAAATCCTGAACTTTTTCAGATTCTAAAAGCCCGTAATCCAGCTTATCAATAATCCCATCAATAATAGTAATCTGCTTCTGAATCTGTGTGTTTAACGGTTCGTTCAGTTCTGATGCCAATATCAATAGTATCGTCAATGGATTTCGCACCTGATCATTTAAAATAGAAAACTGTGCGATATTTTTATCTATTTGGGAATATGCATTCTGCTTAACCTCTTCTATCGCTTTTCGTTCACTGATATCGCGTGCCACTATCAGGTAGCATCTGCTTTTTTCAAAGACAAAGGAACTTAAGAATACGTCTACCGGTATCCCGACTTCTGTCTCTGTCCTGTACTGGCTTTCATACTGGCAGGAACCTTCTGTGGAAACCCACTCTACGATATCTTCCCACGTCTGATGAGACAGGGCAGTATCTATATCAGTGATATGCATCGAGAGGAGTGTATCTTGTGTATATACCAGACTGGTGATGACACTTGGAGTAACCTCAATGATAGTTCCTGCACTATCACACACAATCATCAGGTCATGAATATGGTCAAGTGAGTATCTGAGCTGTCTGAGTCTCTCTTCTGTACGCATCCGCTCAGTACAGTCTCTTCCAACTGACTGATATTCCTGTACCTCACCGGTATCAGTAAAAATTGCCCGATCCGTCCACTCCTGCCATCTGATATCACCTTCCTCTATCATAACCCGGTGGGTTACCGAGGCTATAGGATTATCCAGTGATAAAGAAGAGAAATGCTCAAATAATAGTTCTTTTTCAGATGCCGGAATCGTTGGGATGAATGTCGTTCCGAGGATTGATTCTGGTTCAACACCATAATACCGGCAAAAATCTCCGTTTGCAAAGGTAAAGACATTATCAGGAGTATACCGGCAGATTAATTCGGTCTGATCTTCCACTACGTCACGGTATTGTTTCTTTACTGCCAGTAGTTCATCCTGTTTTTCCTGTAGCATCTGGTTATTGTTTTGAAGCTCAATATCAGTTGCAGCAAGTTCTTCATAATTGACCCGTAATTCCTCTTCAGTTGCCCGGATTTCTTCATAGGCAGCCTGAAGATCTTCATGTATGCCAATAAATTCTTCTTCTTCCTGGCGCTGCAGAGTGACATCGCGTATAGACTCAATTGCACCATTACAGATGCCTTCAGCATCATACAGAGGCTGTGCATTACACCATAAGATGACATTCTTACCTTTTACATGTGCAGTGTTTGACTCTGCAGTTAGTTTCTCACCATTCCGCACGAAATCAGGATACCATGCAGTTAGCTTTTCATCACTGCTATTGACCAGGTTGGCAAGCGTGGGACGCAGCTTCCCGTACATCGGGACTGCATATGCATAGTTCCCTTTTCCTATCATATCAGATGCAGAAAAACCGGTAAGCTGTTCAAGTGCCCGGTTCCAAGCAATGACATTGCCGTTTTTATTGATGGCAAACGTAGGATCCGGCAGAAAGTCAATTATTTCCTCTGACCTCTTTTTTGCATCCACAAGATCATGCATAACCCTGGTTCTACGCTCTGAAAGATGGGTAATAACCCCTGCAAAGAGGATGAAAATACCACTTCTGATGAATGCTCCCTCGATAGTTGGTATATCTGGGGTAAATAACAATATGAGACAGAAATAAACACAGGTGAGCAGAACTGAATAGACAAACCCACTACGAAGATAATACACACAGGCGATAAGAATAGGAAAATAGAACCCATTTTGGAAGATTGTTAACCAGCCTGATGTCAGAGAATAGATACTTATTAAAAAGACCACAATAGTTGTAAAGATAAGAAGTGCCAGGGCGGTCCGGGGAGAGAGTGATGTTACAGCAATTTTAAATGGATTCAAATAAGATTCTCCTGCAGTTCTCGTGGTTGAGCCATTGCCGCATGTTCAGGTAGTGAAATGATGGTCTCCCACCTGAATATATGCTATGTTGTAGGACCGGCGTGATATCGGGTATCCCCATAAACGTGCTTTTTTCATTTTCCATCAGTTAACCTGCCGGGTTGTAGAAATATGGTTCTTTTGTGGTATTTCATCTGACTAAGTAATCAAATTGTTAGTCAGTCAGTGCCATCACGCTCATAATCGGATTATCCCGGGTTGTTGTACGGCTCTATGGTTTCCATAGCAGGTATCTTAAATCGGGTGTCACAATACCGACTATCTGATGAGACAGAACAAACCCCAAACCCCCGGTCATCCTCATCTTCTTTATTGTCTGAAGGTTTTCTTTAATATGTTTTTAACAGGCAGTACCTGTCGATACATAATGATACAACTGTGTGTACTTATCTTTACCAATTGCTATAAAATGTTGTATTTGTGTCTCAAATATACCATATTATAAATATACTATTTTTTCTCTCACTCACAGATTTGAGACCTTTAAACCCCAGGTTTTTATTCTGGTTCCATGCAGACTATGTGCGGTTCTGTCGATTTTTCAAGTGACAGTGCCAACTCATGTCTTCACTCTTTACATCTATCTTTCCAGTTGAAACGATATTTGTTTGATAATTGAAATGATGTAATACCTAAAGGTAACTGATATTCGCATAAATCTGATACAGGTTCCCCCCTCTGCGGCCTCTGCGGGTGGGATTTTAAGCAATATAGATCCCTGGCAAGATGAAAGTCCGAATATCAGGTAATTACATCCTGCCTGAGGGTGATGATATGATATTACTTTTTTTTCAGACAGAACCATAGGAATCAAAGTCAGACCTGAGGTAGTGGTTGTACACCCTATCTATATCCGCCGAATCTCAGTATACAGCGATACTACTGAGAGACTGATAAGGTTTAATGTCGTTGCAGCATACCAGACATATGCCTCCCATTTTGTAAGTTCAGTTATCCATCCTGACCAGAGCATGAAACAGATGATAACAAACGAAAAAAACGTATCAAGGGCTAGAAACACATAAGGCATTTTAAAAATCCTTCCTGCCTGTGCAATTATACAGTACTCAACAGGTGCAGACCTGCCCGTTATATCAAGACCACACCTGGCTAGATTCATGGCAAGATCCACTCCTGCCCATCCGATAATTATCCAGCCGCTGACAAGGAGCGGCCAGTTCTCACCAGTTGCTATCCTGACTGCTGTTATCCCAAATAAGAGCTTGAACATGCAAAACGGCATACCAATTGTCAGGCTTAAAAAGCACGGACGCATGAACCAGTTTACAATCCTATCTGACTTTTCTATAGAACAATCGGCCTTCTCTTCGGTATCACCAGACATCGTGTAAAAGGGTACTCTTCCGGAGTAATAGAAGAATGGTATTTTGGGCTCTGTCAACTTTCAAATGATATGGAATAGTCATGTTTTTACTCCTTATATCGATCTTTCCGGTTGAAACGACATTCGTTTGATAATTGAAATGATGTAATCCCGAAGAGTAGTTAAGATTCTCAGAAAATCTGACACATGTTCCCCTCTTTGCGTTCCTCTGCGTCCTCTGCGGTTGGAATTTTTTAATTGAACTGATATAATCACAGAGGCATGCAGCGTATCTGACACATATTCCATGTTCAGCGGTCTGAATTCTTAACATAATATAAACATTGTCATCATGGAAGTCAGAATGCCATTATGTTATAGGGCTGGAACAGGATGGTATTGTATCACTAGTTTATCAGACAAAGTCGCATTTTTGGTATTGCGGCAGCTGAAGACGATGTAACCTCTTAAAACAGATGCTTTCTCATCCTTTCAGACCCCGGCTGCATCATTGTTCTCATCCAGGCAATAACACATACTATGATGAATTTTTTTAAAACGAAACACAAAACGAGATGGTTACATTTTTTTGCTTATCCGGTCAAGGTACTGTTACCTGATGTGATACCAGGAGACTGATATGAATATGAGAGAGATCAACCAGGATGGCATAAAAATAGGTCTTTGCGTCTTATTCATCACTCTGATACTATTTTTTGGTGTGACTGCAGCAGGGGCAGTGCAGGACATCCCGGCTGGTGCACCAGATACAAGTGAGACAGGTATCACAATTGCAACTCAAAAAACGGTTACCGGTTCAGCGGGACCTGAAAAACCAGTCTTTTTCACACTCCCCGATTTGATATACGGACAGCATATTACCATTGACGCATCAGTCCTGACAGGAGATCTGGATCCGGTCATTGGAATCACTGATTACCCTGTTGGCAGGGGAGATCTCATCACTGATATCTTCACAGAATACGAAAAACAAGTGAATACCGGTGAAAATTATCTTTTAGCGATGAAGGCAGCTGCTAATACAGTTTTTTTACAGTGGGATGATGACAGTGGTTTTGGATACGCATCTTCCCTTATTTTTGACGTTCCCAAATCAGGAACGTATTATCTTGTCCTGTTTTCTAATCCTCTCACAAAAGGATCAGGTACCTTTCAGATAAATGTGCATGAAGAACTAACAGATACAGCTGACAGGGTTCCTCCTGTTTCCCAGACAGATATCATCGTATTAAACAGGTATCTCTCACACGCTGCCCCGGCGGTAGAAGTGGTACAGGAAGTCATTACAGACGATGAGGTCCTGCACAGTCTGGAACCGGTTACAGCCGGGAATACACTTTATTTTTATCTGGCACCCAAAGGAGGAGATGTATCCCCGCTCCTCATTCTCAATGACTATGCAGGAAAACCAATTGCAGTATCAAGACAACCAGACGGCACGAGGCCTGCAACACTGACAGTTCCGGTGACCAGTGATCAGACCGGGTTGTATCTGACCATCAGACCAGATCCCCGTGTTCAGCCTTATAAAGGAAATGTCTCCTACGAGCTCATCGGAGGAATCAATGATCCCGGTGTTCTTTCTGGTTCTGTCGCCGAATATGGCCCTCATGTCTTTTTGACGGCAGTTCCGGTCAAAATTGGCCTTACTATTGACCAGATAACCAGTGTGAATCAGATTGAAGAAAATTATGGTGCCGTTGGGACACTGGTAATGCACTGGAACGATCCTGCCCTTTCCTTCAGTCCTGATACGTGTAACTGTGCATACAAGATTCTTCCCTTTGAAGATTTTCTATCATATACCTCTAAAAACGAAATTTCCTGGCCTGATTTTATCTTTTATAATCAGCAGGAGAAACGGTGGTCACAGAATCAGAAAGTGTTTATCTCGTCAAACGGGACTGCGGTATATTATGAGCGGTTCTGGACGCTCTTTCAGGCTCCTAATTTTAAATTTCAGAAGTTTCCGTTTGATACTCAGACATTTCATGCCAGGATTACAAATCTGTACCCGGAAAGCATGTATTATTATGAACTATTGCCAGGGTATTCAGGAATGGGTACAGAGCTTGGAGAAGAACAGTGGGAGATAATTGGTACCAGTGTTGCCATTACAAACAGGACTGAAGAGATTGTTGATGTCAGACCCCGTTCTGAATTTGTCTTTACCTATGATGCAAAACGGCACCTGACCTATTATATCTTCAGAATATTCTTCCCGTTGCTCTTTATTGTCCTGATATCGTGGGTTCCCTTCTTCCTGCGTGATTATACGTACCGTATTCAGACTGCTGGTGCAAACCTTCTGCTCTTTATCACATTTAACTTTACCATCTCAAACGATCTTCCCCGTCTTGGATATATGACGGTGATGGACTGGGTAATTGTCAGTACATTCTTTGTGACCGGCCTGACTATCGTCATCAATGTGTATCTCAAACTGTTAGAGTCTCGTGGACAGGAAGATTTGGCATTTCGTATTGACAAGTACTTAAACTGGATATATCCTCTCATATACCTGATAGCTATCATAAATATCGTCGTGCTCATTGTGTGACAGGGACCATGCAGTAATAGTCTATAATTCTTGACTTTTTTGAAATTATATCAGAATCTTTTTCGTTCTTGTTTTCCGACCTCAGGAACCGCAATACCATAGAATTTCCCGGCATTTGAAGAACTCAACAACCCGGATTTTAATCCCGTCGAATTAGATGGGATTAGAACTCAGGCAGGCCTCAACAGTTTCACCCTGACATCAAAACAATGGAGAGAGCGGACAGGTACCATTGGCCTCTTCTCAAAAACCAGTCAATATAGTGGAACCTATGCTCACAAAGATATCGCATTTAAATTCACATCCTGAATATCATTAGAATTTTAGATCTACCTGATTAAAGAATTCCAGCGGCTGAAAGACGAATAGCAAAAACAACTCGGATGGGACATCAGACGCAACCTCATATTGAAATGATCCTCGTTACGTAACTTCGCGAAAATATAAATATTCATAGAACTTACGCAGTTGAGGTTTTTGTTAATTTCATATAATTAGTATTACATGACTTTCGGAGATTGCTAATTTGTTACCATCCTAATTGAGACAAATTAGTTTGAGATCTGAAAAGATAATAATCGATTGTCACTATCATAGATGTTGAGAGAGTTCAAAA
>Ga0268279_1001421_pt1 | contig 13200 bp, 12 predicted proteins | sample saktaG_6_FD_190142 | JGI IMG/M metagenome (GOLD analysis project Ga0268279, IMG submission 190142) | Saline water microbial communities from Sakinaw Lake, British Columbia, Canada - sak_2010_1_5_80m | ecosystem: Environmental > Aquatic > Non-marine Saline and Alkaline > Saline ...
CCGACATTTTCGGATAAGTTAGAATTCATACATACATATTTGCGTCAATTCTATATATGGTTAAGTACATGTACCCTAATGTTAATGTCGATTACGAATATGCATTTACTAGTTAAAAGAAGTGTACCAAAAGATCGTAAATAAAAATTTAAACATAATATGAAGGCATTTTAGTATACTAACATATTATTGAGACCACATTATAATTATAAAAATAAGATTTTCTCTGTGATTTATTAATATAAGAATATTTCAATTTATATTTCCTTTATGCAACAGCCTCTTATGCCGGGCATTATAATTAAATCCTGCCTGAACATGATTGTATGGTGTCACCTGTTTTTCAGACAGAGCCTGATATCTCGTAAAGATGATGCATTCATAAGAGGTTCTGATCACTCTTTTGTGGACTGTGCACTAATGTATATGGCGTGAGACTGGTCTTTGAACTTTCAGGGGATCACCCGGATTTGCCTCTTGCTGAGGCTACAAGCATTGGTCAGTTGATTGCCTATAGACCACAGGTTGCTCTTCTTGAAGTTGCTGACCTGACCCTTTTATCCCGACTTGCATTAACGCACACTGTTATGGAATATCTGGGTGAATGTGATGCACAGGCAGATGATTTTGGCAAAATGCTATCAACACTTGCTATCAGTTGTAACGAACCATTTTGTGGCAGGGTGAAGAAAGTTGTTCCGCATATGATGGATGCATCAACAGGTGAGCTTGAAAGAATGATAGGAAGTCTCATCCTCGGGCCGGTATCCGTATCAAGACCCTGTCAGGTGTTTCGAGCATTGATTTCCAATGACCGGTGTTATTTTGGACGTGTCATCTGGGAGCTGGATCGTGATCCGTATCACGCCAGAAAACCAGGGAATCGTCTGTTTTTTCATCCCGGGGTGATGATGCCGCGGTATATACGGGCTCTAATCAATATATCCGGAGTTGCTCGTGATGACCTTCTTCTTGACATGTTCTGTGGTACCGGTGGCACACTCATTGAAGCGACTGAGATGGGTGTCTCCTGCTTGGGAAGTGATGCGGATCCTGCTATGGTAGCAGGCACGAGGATAAATCTTCCTTGTGCACAAGTCTGTGTTGCAGATGCGACGTGTCTGCCATTTGCTGACACTTCAGTTGACCGGATTGTGACTGACCTGCCCTATGGTCAGTCTGTTTTTATTATTGGTGGTGATATCGAAAACCTGTATTCCGGGACTTTTAATGAGATAGCCCGCGTTCTAACCAATGAAGGGGTTGCAGTGGTGGTATCTCATCGTGATATTCGGGATATTGCGTCACACCATTTTCTCATTGATCGTTTTTTTGAGCACCGGATTCACCGGAGCCTGACCCGACACATTATGGTGCTGAAAAAAAGATAGATTCCCACAAAACCAGGGCTCTGTCTATTTTTCAAGTGATTGGAATAGTTACATTATATAGTTAATGGTTTACCTTTAGGAAGGTCTGCCTTAACCTATGTAGCGCGATCAGTGTATACGCCTTTAATAACGTCTGTTTTACTTTGATTATTCCATCACGTAATACTGGGAACTATAATTCACTTTTATGATACTTATTTTTTTATTTGCACCAAATTTCAAGGTGTTTAACCTGTGATATGGTACCAGGGGTGGTTTTTTTCATCTGGATTTTATTTCATTCGCAGGCAGGATCATCTCGATCATGTTATATTGTGTCATGACAGACCTTAGCATGGATGATAGCTGGATTACCTGAATTAACGGTTTTCGTTGTGGGTGGAGCATTTCTCATATCAGCAGTATTTTTTTTGGGATGGGCTCTTCTCTTTCCGGAGGGATTAGATGACTAATTTCCTTGAAGTCGGTATTGTTGCATTGTACTGCCTAGGTATGATTGGAATTGGTGCCTGGGCATCAAAAAAGATTCAGACGACATCTGATTATCTTATTGCAGGTCGATCACTGGGATTCTGGATGTTTACCCTTTTGATGTTTGGTTCGGTCTGCAGTGGGATGTCATTACTGGGAGTGCCGGGACTCGGGTTTAAACTGGGTTGGCCAACCATCTGGGAGCAGCTCTTTGTTCCACTCTCGATTGGTTTTTGTATCATCTTCTTTGGAGTGAAATTGTACCAGGTCGCGAAAAAAGAAGGATACATGACGGTGCAGGACTACCTGGCAGAACGGTATCAGAGCCCCCGGGCAGTTCCGGGTGTGAGTGCGGTTGCAGGCATCATCGTATCCATCATTTACCTTGCCGGACAGTATACGGCAATCAGTATTGTATTAATCTGGTTGTTTGATATCCCCCACTGGCAGGCGCTTATCATTGGTGCGGTTGTGGTCACAATTTATACTGTGATTGGTGGCCTGTATGCCATATCGGTTACAACACTGTTTCAGGCCGGACTGCTCATCTTTGGAGTACTGATAATAGGACCAATTGTCATTGGAAATGCCGGAGGGTTTACCGTCATTAATGAAGCAATGAGCACGGTTGGTATTGATATGGTACAACCATGGATGAGTAGCGGACCGGTGTTTACACCGGCGTATCTGGTCTCGTTTTTTTTGCTGCTGACGGTAGGTCTTGCCTGTGCACCACATGTTATTAATAATGTGATAGCAGTCAAGGATATCAGGTACTTTAAATGGGCACCAATTGTTGGTTTTCTCATTTACGGAGCTGTGATGCTGCTGTTAAAGATATCCGGATACGCCGGAATTGCCTTGCAACAGCAGGGATTAATTACGCTTCCCGATGTTTCCAATGCACAGGATTATATCTTCTTATTAGGCGTGGAACATGCTATGCCCAATATCTATGTCTGGGCCATCTTTGGTGTTATTGTACTTGCAGCAGTGATGTCTACAACTGATCGGCTCATGCTTACCATAGGGGCGATGTTCTCCTGGGACATCTATAAAAATCTCTTAAAACCTGCGGCACGTGATCGAGAGGTTCTCCGTGTCAGCCAGATTTCGGTTCTGGCATCGGGAATTATTACGATATTTTTGGTTATAAATCCCCCTGATATTCTTGCATTTCTCATCTGGATGGGTATTGGGGTAATGCTTTCAACTTTTGCAGTACCACTTATTGCAGGGCTTTACTGGCGTCGTGCAACAAAAGAAGGAGCACTTGCAAGTATGCTCTGTGGTCTAATCTTTGCAGGTGTCTTTGGATATTATAACAAATTTATCGGACCATTGCCGATGCATTTTAGTTTTTATGCCTTTGTAATTGCCATCGTTGCAATGGTTGTGGTGAGTCTTCTAACCCGTCCGGTATCAAAAGATGTTCTTGATCTGACACTGACCGGACCCTTTATTTATCACCGGAAGTAACCACTTTTTTTGTTCTCTCTAAAAATCGCTTAATTTTTTGAAATGCTACCTGAACAGATCCTATAGGTACTCACAAAGAGTTTTAATTCATTTTTTAAAGATTACAAATCCAGATAACCCCGGTGATTCAGGTATTTTTAGTCTTCACATATATTATTGACAGAGCCCCTCTTTTCGGTCAATCATATATCATGCCACTTCCCATTATTATGAAGTGAAGACGGTTATTCTTGGAGGTGGATTGGCCGGGATTACCCTTGCCCGGCTTCTCACACAGAAAGGCGAGGATGTACTGGTTCTTGAACGCGAAAGCGTTATTGGGGGCCTCTGTAGATCACAGGAAGAATGTGGATTTGTATTTGATATTGGTGGTTCCCATATTATCTTTTCCCGTGACTCAGAGGTTCTCTCTTTTATGAACAGCATGATAGAGGGGAATTGCGAAAAACGAGAACGTAATACGAAGATCTACTATAAAGGAAACCATGTGAAATATCCGTTTGAGAATGGCCTTTCTGATCTTCCCCCGGATGATCGGTTTTTCTGTCTGCATGAGTATATCCTTAATCTCATTGCCCTGGAAAAAGGGGAAATTCCACTTCCAAAGACGTTCTTTGACTGGATCTACTATACCTTTGGTAAAGGGATTGCAGAGACCTACATGGTGCCGTATAATGAGAAGATATGGAACTATCCGCTGGATAAAATGTCATTACACTGGGTCGATGGAAGGGTTCCAAAACCACCAGTTGAAGATATTATCAGATCTGCAATCGGTATTGAGACCCTGGGATATGCACACCAGGCAATTTTTTCCTATCCTTCACATGGTGGAATAGCCTCACTGACTGATGCAATAGCACGACCGGTCAGGGATAAGATACGAACCGGATTTCAGGTGAGTTCAGTCAGAAGAGAGAGAGATATCTGGAAGATATCTGACGGGAAAGAGACGATTTTGGCAGACCGGTGTATCAGTACGATTCCGTTGCAGGTATTGTCAGCATGCATGGATGATCTCCCTGAAGTGGTCAGAGATGCCATCAGTTCGCTTGTTTATAACTCTATATGTAGTATTGGAATAGGGGTTAAGGGAGATGTTCCCCCCGTCTCATGGATGTATATCCCTGAGAAAGGTGTAACCCCTTCGAACCGGATCTCGTTTCCCTCAGGGTACTCTCCTTTTGTAGCTCCTCCCGGACATAGTTCAGTCCTGGCTGAGATTACCTACAATGCCGGAGATGAGACTGATCTGACCGATGACACTGTACTGACTGATGATATCATCACATCACTGGATAAGATGGATATTATCAGAGCTGAGAATGTGGTATATAAGACAGCATTCAGGAACCGCTATGCGTATGTGGTGTATGATTGTGCCTATCAGAAAAATATAGCCATAATCAGGGATTACTTTAAAGGTTGCGGTCTTTCGCTTGTGGGACGATTTTCTCAGTTTGAGTATCTTAATATGGACGGGGTCATCAGATCTGTCTTTGATTTTGCAGCAGGGAGATAATGAAGATAAATTTTATTGTCGAGGATATGCTTTTTTTTAAATATATCGGATGTGCCACTGCTGCCCGTTCATTATATCGGCACCTTTTTTCATCCTCTGATCTTGATCCAGTCTGGAGCATGTCTGATCTCTCGGCTGATATCTCACATTACCATACCTTTGGTCCACTTGCTCTTCTCCATGAGAAATGCGATCCAGGAATTCATATTCTGACTGCACACTCGACTCCCAGGATAAATATTGGAAATGTTGCTTTTTCCAAATACATCAATACAAAATATCCAAAGATCTATTCTCAGTTTGATCATGTTATTGCGATATCTGAGGCTAGTCTGTATGAAGTTTTAGAGATGGTTCCTGATATGCCGGTGACCCAGATTTCAAACGGGGTTGACCGGGATTTTTTTGCACCAGATGAGAAGAAAGGGGCAGAATTCAGGGAAATGTATGATATTGCTGAAGATGAGAGAATGGTTCTTACGGTTGCCCAGCAAAGTCCGAGGAAGGGGATTTATGATTTTTTTGCACTTGCGCAACAAAATCCTGATATGAAATTTGTCTGGGTTGGTGGATTTCCCTATGGCCCGCTTTCAAAGGATTATGAGAAGATTAGGAGGATGAGGGAAAAATGGTACGACAACGTCATCTTCACCGGGTTTGTGCAGGATATCAGAGCACCGTACTGTGCGGCAGATCTTTTTTTTATGCCGTCATATGCTGAGACATTTGGTCTTGTGATTCTTGAGGCCCTGGCATCCGGAGTTCCCGTCCTTGCACGTGATATCCCGGAATTTCGTGAAATTTTTGGTAACCGGATAATGTACTTTGATAAGGTAGAGGATGCAACCAGTATGATTCAGAATGAGATGTCAATACGGACCGCAGCTCAAACGGCTCGTGATAGTTCAATTCCGTATGATATCAGAACGATTGCACAACAACATCGGGATCTATATTGCGAGTTGATTGGTTCATGATTTCCATAGTTATTCCATCATTTAATGAAGAAGAGAATATTGCGTCCTGTCTTATATCGCTATCTAATCAGACAGTTTCGCGGAGTTCATATGAGATAATCGTGGTGGACGGGGGGTCAAAAGACCGTACCCGTGAGATTGCGAATGAGTATGCTGACCTTGTTTTTATTCAGGAGAGTGAACGGGTTGGTGGAGCACGCAATGATGGTATAAGAAGGGCAAAAGGTGATATTGTTGCAACAACTGATGCAGATACGATTCTCCCTCCTGACTGGATTGAACGGGTTATTGGACTATTTTCAGACCCTGATGTAGTCCAGGTATATGGTCCCGTGTATCCGGTTGAGGGTGGGATAAAAAATAACATCTCACTCTTTTTGGCGAATACCTTTGCGAGACTCGGGTATGTAACAAAGACCATCTACTTTACCCTTGGTTGTAACACGGCTTTTCGGCGTGATGTCGTTCTTAAAGCAGGATTATACCAGACAATTGATGCCGGTGACGATCTTGAGATTGCACGGCGAATGCGTCACTATGGTACAATTAAATTTGATAACCACCTGAAAGTGGGTTTTTCAATGCGGAGATACCAGCAGTTTGGGACGTTGAAATCAATCTATGAGTGGTTGTATATCGTAGCAAAAGGCGGAGTGTCTGAGAAGCATTCATATACACAGAAAAAGTACAAATAACCATTATATAAACTCAATGAGGGAACTCTGGTTTTCTTTCATTCTGTCATTTTTGTTTTTAATTCTTTTAAATCGAAAAGGCCGATGGAGAACCAGATCTAATTTTCTCTTTTTAGGTGGGGTCAAAGTATATGGGAAATAATCCGGGCATGGTTGTAAAGGAGGTACTCATCGTAGAGGATGATGAGATAATCGCAACACTTATTGAGCGGTTTATGCAGCAGCATGAATATCGTGTCACAAAAAAGGTCTCATCAGGGGAGGATGCTATCTATGCATGTGCCGAACATATTCCGGATGTGGTTCTGATGGATATTCATCTGGAAGGCCTCATTGATGGGATAATCGCGACAAAATTTATTACGGCTCTCTTTAAGGTACCGGTTATTTTCCTATCAGCGACTGATGATGATGAGACGCTCTCCCGTGCAGCAACCGTAGAGCCGGCAAGTTTTATTATCAAGCCCTTCAATGCAAAGGATTTGTACTCTAATATTGATATCGCCATCAGAAATGACCTGCTTTTAAAGAAAGCAAAAAATTTCAGCCATACGAAGGTGCAGAAACTTGCCCAGGCAACCCTGTCAGAGCTGGACGCTTATTTTATCCTCGATGAGCGCGGGAGAATACTGTTTCTCAACCCTTATGCAGAACATATCCTTAATATTTCCAGGAAAGACGCGATTACCCGGTCTATTAATTCATATCTGACCTTTTTTAATACACGGACGAATGAGATGTATAATGATACTTTTACCGATGTAGTGCGAGAGAGCCTTGTTATCGGTTTGAGACAGAATATTGCTGTTAAGATGAAGGATGAGTCATACCGGCATGTCTCGGTAAACGCGACTGCAATCCGTGATTCTGCAAATGAGACGATTGGGATGGTCATGATGCTTCATATGATGACTAAAAGGGAGATGTGAAGAGTTTGTGTTTTGGTATGAGTATATATTTATGTCATCAGGTGCAACAGGTAAAAGCACCCGATTATGTGTCCCGATAGGGTAGTGGATATCCTAGAAGCCTGCGGAGCTTTTGACCCGGGTTCAAGTCCCGGTCGGGGCGTAGTTACTTTTTTCGATGCGTTGGGGAATTTTAATTACATGCATTTACCTAGTTCCACCTGATCTTTATTCATATACTTTATACTCTCCCGGATACCGGATTAGGTACTTAATAGTAGTAACTAAGTATAAGGTGCGTTGGATTTTGCTATTAGGGACTGGATAAACCGGATCCACATACGTGGATATTTCTGGATAAGGTTTGGATCATGTTTCATCTTTGTATACGAGCATTCACGTATGTGTTCGGTATATTTGGAAAGTTTTCCAAAATTACCAACTCACATATAGAAGAATATTATTGCAGTTTAGTCATTCAGCCATAACAAGATATCAAAGAATAGAGAAGTGTCAATACCTGCCTTCTGATAACGGTTTTTTAAGTGGTTCCTTCTGACTCGGTGATAATTTTTTAAATGTTCCTTCTGGTATGCGGTATACTCAAATATCTGCTTAACCGTGAACCTGTTTTTTAATTCTGCATACTTTTGAGAAAAACGATTTCCAATAATCATTATCGGTATTCCCGATATGTATTGATCCGGCATGGTTGTCGTGTTCCCCCTCTACCTGGTCCGTGCCAGTATCGATATTACCCGTAATATCAGTATGTCCAGCGTTTGAATTATCTCTTCCAGTGCAGTATACGCGATTTAATAGATTCATCAGTTTTTCATATGGTGATAACGTGATCGTTCCTTCTATCCATCCTGTGAGTAATCCAGATACTAAACCTGATACCGTGATACCGTGCCCGGTCCTGTACCGTTGCATACAATCTTGGATCAATCGATATATTGATCCTGGTGTAATTTTCTGACAAATCCTTCTTCTTTACCATACCAGTAATACCGGTATGTATCGGCATGTACCAAGAGATTTGTTGCAGTATGAAAACTCCATACATCAAAGGGTTGTAATGATTCTGGTGGCATGTGAAATTCGGAACGGTTTTTATTTTTCACATTATCAACGGTTTGTTGAGTAAATCCAATTTTCATCGTCCAAGAGTAGTCAGGCGAACCTCACTTCGATAACTACATATCAGGTATCATGTTCACACTGATCTATGGAACAGCACCACCCCTTTCCATGGGGTGTCCTCATCATCGTCAGCCTGGCGGTATTCATCCTGGTCGTCGACACCACCACCATGGAAGTCTCCATCAGCGCCCTGGTGCATGATCTGAACGCCGATCCCTCGACCATCCAGTCCATTATCACCATCTATACTCTGGTGAAGGCCGCTTTCATGCTGGTCGGGGCAAAGCTCCAGGACCTCTTCGGGAGGAAGAGGACGTTTCTGGCCGGTGCTGCGATATATGGTATTGGGACTTTTACGGCCGCAATCAGCCAGGACGCAACTATGTTCCTTATGGGCTGGTCGGTAATAGAGGGGATCGGCACGGTGCTGATGATCCCGGCAACGGTAACGTTCATTTCCGGGACCTACCAGGGGAAAGAACGCGCATTCGCCTTCGGTGTATGGGGTGGAATCGCCGCGGCGGGCAGCATTTTTGGCCTTATCTTTGGCGGTTACCTGACCACCTTCTATTCCTGGCGGTGGGTTTTCGCCTTCGAGCTGGTTATCCTTCTCATCATCTTTGCTCTCCATAGGCTGCTAAAGGAGACCCGCCCAACGGAATCCTGGAAGAGCTTTGATATCGGAGGAGCGCTCCTTTCGGTCCTCGGCCTCATTACCCTGGTTTTTGGTTTCCTCCTAGTCAAAGAGCCGGCAGAATGGGTGACCGTTCCCTTCCTCATAACCGGGGGGATCATCCTTCTTGTCGGGTTTTACTTCTGGGAGCTGCGGCAAATCAGAACCGAAAAAGGCATCCTGGTCGATATGACCATCGTTTTCAAACGTTCATTTCTTGCCGGGAATGTAATCTCCATCGGCCAGAAATTTATTACAGCTGGTTTCATCTTCATCTTTCCCCTGTTTTACGAGATCATCGCGGGTGCCAGCGCTTATGAGACTGGCATTGCCCTTCTGCCTATGTCCTTTGCGATAGTTGTGTTCTCCATCCTCGGCGCCCGGTTCGCATCGTGGTTCGAACCAAAATACGTTCTCCTCGGTGGCATTACCCTCACCGGGGCAGGACTGGCGGCCCTTAGGGATGTCTTTTCCCTTACCACCACCGCCCATGACATCCTCTCCGGAAGTCTCCTGTTTGGGATCGGGATTGGCATCGTCCTTTCCCAGGTGACCAACCTCACCCTTTCCTCAATTCGGAGTGAGCGCCAGACCGATGCATCAGGTATTTATAACACCACCCGGCAGCTGGGAAGCTCTCTCGGGACGGCAGTCATCGGGTTCGTCCTGGGCCTTGGTTTCATCCGCGGGCTGTTTTCCGGTCAATCCTCGCTCCTCCCTCCAGGCCAGCCCCTGTTGTCTATCGGGTTCAGCGAGGCAGCCGTCAACCAGGGGATGGAATGGGCATTCATAGCAATGATCCTGGGGGTCATCGGCATGTTTATAGCAGCCCTGTTTATCCGGAAGACGGGGAAGATTGTGTAAGGCGGGAAGAAAAGAATAAGAAAACTCATGAAATGATGCTTTTTTCGCCAAAATTGACCCTGGCCTGCCTGAAACATCTTCTCTTGGACTTCAATCTCATTCGCTATTGTCTTTTGCGTTTCACAGTTAAGCCATAGATACTATACCTTCTCCTGCAGTATGAAAACTCCATACGTCGAAGTGTTGTAATGATTCTGGGGACTCTACAAATTTTGGAAAATTTTCTATATATTGTAGCCAATTATCAACTCGCTATAGAAGAACGCGATTGCATTTTAGGCATTTGGCCATAACATGCAACGGAAAGAGAAGTGCAAATACCGGCTTTCTATACCGGTATGCATGTGATAGTCTGGTTTTGTTCCCGGGTGAGTATATCAACATCAGGAAGGGACCGAGTGATTTTTAATTGTCCGATCTGGAATACAACGATAAGAGTGGAAATCAGGTCACGTTTTGGGATATGCCAATTTCCCCCTGCCTTCGTTGCTTCATTGCCTGCTGTGATGGTTAAAGCAATAGGTGGCAGTCCGGCTTTATCTTATCGGTCTGGGTTTTTATGACCGTATCGTATGAAAATAAACAGTCAGTAGTCTTCATGAACCAGCTGTTGTATTCCTGCTGATATCACCAACGGCCTAATGTTTTTCCGTCTTCTTCCAGGAATTCCCGGGATATTTAGTTAAAATTAGTATAATCATGTATGTGAGTGAATGAATACTAAAATATACTAATTTATGCTAAATTAGTATAAAGAAAAATATAGGTTTTGTGAGAATACAGATGAATAAATTACCAGAAAAACCTCCAGACATTATTCAACAGCCATTGAAAAATTCGGTGGTTACACACTATTTTGAGAATATTGAATTTAAAAACTCTGTTGATTCCTATAATGAGCGATATCTGTATTGGGATGATCTTACATATCGGGTAGTCGATGAGGAGGAAAGGTTACGAATATGGGCTGCAATGAAAATATTTCGCTCTCAAAAGATGGAGGATGCCCCATACCGCCCACTTAAAATGGAATATTGTATCACTCCTCCGATTCAAAAAAGCCTTCACCTGTTTGACAGGTATCTATCAGGAACCATACAAATTCAAAATAAAACTCTTCGGTTGGATAAACGGTATATTATATCATCCCTGATTGAGGAAGCAATTTCCTCTTCAATTTTAGAAGGAGCAGTGACAACCCGTAAAAAAGCGAGAGAGATGATTGAGCAGAGAAAAAAGCCAAAGAATCACGGGGAACAGATGGTTCTCAATAATTTCGAAACTTTGCAGTTGATAATTCAAAAACAAAGTGATATTCTCACTCCCGACCTACTTCTTGAAATTCAACGGACTGTTACTAAGAATACCGTTTACCCTGAGGATGTAGGTCATTTTAGGGAAAGGAATGATGTGCGGGTTGTTGATACTTCTACCAGCATAGTTCTTCACACTCCCCCTGATTATCATGAAATTGAAGAATATATTGTGAATTTATGTGAATTTGCAAATACCAATGATGATGAGAAATTTATCCACCCGATAATAAAGGCAATCATAATTCATTTCTTAATTGGGTATATCCATCCGTTCAATGATGGAAATGGTAGAACTGCCCGGAGCCTGTTTTATTGGTACTGTCTTTCTCATGGGTACTGGCTAATGGAATACCTCTCGATCTCTAAAAATATATTGAAATCACGAGGAAAGTATGCAAGAGCATATTTATACACTGAGTATGATGGATTTGACCTGACATATTTTATCCGATATCAAATTGATTGCATGAATGAAGCCTTGAATGATTTGGTATCATATATTGAAGAAAAACAGGAACAACAGAAGAAAGCTAGTGAAATGGTCAGATCAAACCCCAATATCACCCCAAGACAGGCAGAGATTTTATCAGAGATGATGGAGTCTCCAAACCAGGTATTTACAATTTTTCAAATATCTGATCGTTTCAATGTGGTTTATCAGACTGCAAGAACGGATCTTATGCATTTGAACGACATGGGATATATTGTGAAGGAAAAACGAGGAAAGGGCCTATTTTTTTATTTTAATGAGATGCCCAAATCTCCATAATTGCGGATTTCCCTACCTTTATGCTATATCATGAGTACAGCCTCGGAGTATTTTGTGATCTTTCTGTTAGACTTGATACACATATTCAGACATTTGTACACACCCTGAACAATCCTGATTCCTGTCATTACAGCATGAGCAACCGTTTATCTATCTAATATTTAAGGTCTGTTTTAAATTCAATCGATATTTCATCATTATTCATTTAGCTCGTTATAGATTACCCGGAATATATGATCCCTATGATTCACATGATCCAACCTGATCCATACCTGACCCATTGGATGGATAATATCTCTTTCGTTCTTCGTTTCTAAAAATAACTGAAATATGAAGTTTTCAGAGTATTGATATCATACATAATCCACTTTTCCTGGAGAGTATAAGGTGTTAGGCAGGATGGTTTTGTAATCCATGCTATTCCTTAAACGATAACATCAGAATCACATTGCAGGAACATACTGACTCCGGACTGGACATTTGTTTTATTTTGAAAGGTTATACAGAGGTACGAAAAAAGATCTGATTCGCTGGAAAGACCTGGTAAGCGGGTACGATAAAACCAATCATAGATAAATACTATCCTCTGAAACAGTTAGTCGAAGCCCGCAAGTACGTTGAAAGGGCACATGACGGGAAATGTCGCCATAACGGAGGAATAGGACAATAAAATAAACGGTGAAAAAAATGGAGAAGAATGAGAAAGATCCAGGGATTCCTTGCCAATGAAATCTCTCCTGGTTGTGTTTTCGTATCATCACAAAAATACGGAGAAGGTTGCTCAGGTCATTGCAAAGGTCCTAGATGCATAAATAAAAACGCCACAGCAGATTAACCCTGAAGAGCTTCTGGAATATAGTCTGATAGGCTTTGGCTCAGGAATATATGCAGCAAAACACCACACTTCTCTCCTTGACCTTGTCGATACACTGCCGGACGCGAACGGCAGGAAAGCCTTTCTCTTCTCAACATTTGGAGCCCGGTCGCTT
>Ga0268279_1001425_pt1 | contig 13170 bp, 12 predicted proteins | sample saktaG_6_FD_190142 | JGI IMG/M metagenome (GOLD analysis project Ga0268279, IMG submission 190142) | Saline water microbial communities from Sakinaw Lake, British Columbia, Canada - sak_2010_1_5_80m | ecosystem: Environmental > Aquatic > Non-marine Saline and Alkaline > Saline ...
TCACCGGCGGCGAACCGTTAGTAAGGTCAGGACTGCCCGAATTAATCCGGATGCTGGCGAGCATAGAGGCTATAGATGATATTGCTTTAACCACAAACGGGCTCTTGCTTGGTCGTTATGCCGCTGGGTTAAAGCAGGCAGGCTTACGGCGAGTTAATGTAAGCCTGGATACGCTTAAGCAGGACAAGTTTGAGTTTATTACCCGCCGCAATAGTAATCTTAGTGATGTGTTGGCCGGCATTGAAGCTGCCCGGTCGGCGGGACTTAATCCGGTTAAGATTAATGTGGTGGTTATGGCCGGGATTAATGATGATGAGCTACTTGATTTTGCTACTAAAACCATTGACGAGGGGTGGCATGTTCGCTTTATTGAGCTTATGCTGCCGGTTGGGGTGAGCACCACCGCTGCTCAACTCGTCTCGGTCAACGATATAAGAAAGCGCCTCAAGCCACTGGGGGAACTGGAGCCCTGCCTGCCCAGTGTCGGTAATGGACCAGCCAGATACTTTCGTTTCCCCCATGCCAAGGGCACCATTGGCTTTATTACTCCGGTTAGCGAGCATTTTTGCTTTCACTGTAATCGGCTGCGGCTCACTTCCGATGGTAAGCTCCGCCCCTGCCTGTTGTCTGAGGATGAGATAGACCTGAGGGGACCCTTGCGTAGCGGCGTATCTTCTGACGGGCTCAAAAGATTGATTGAGGAAGCGGTGGCCAGAAAGCCATTGCAACACCATATGGACGAGGGCTACATGCCTAAAGATAGGCCCTTCTCTCAGGTAGGGGGTTAATTATGGAAGAAATGACCCATATTGATGCCTCAGGTCGCCCCCGTATGGTAGATGTCAGCGGGAAGCCTGATACTCAGCGTGAGGCGGCAGCCAAATGCCTGGTCAGGATGAAGGCGGCTACCCTTGAGCGGTTAAAGAAGAAGAACGTGCCGAAGGGAGATGTTCTGGCGGTAGCTCAGCTGGCTGGCATTATGGCTGCCAAGCAAACGCCCCAGATAATACCCCTGTGTCACCCCATCCTTATCGGAGAGGTTAAGGTTGAGTTCAGTCTGGATGAAGAAAACAGTGCTGTGGAGATTACCGCGGCGGTAAAAAGCCTGGGTAAGACGGGGGTGGAGATGGAAGCACTTACTGCGGTGGCGGTGGCTGCCTTGACCATCTATGATATGTGTAAAGCGGTGGACAGGGGAATTCAGATTGAGAGCCTCCGACTGGTCAGGAAAAGTGGTGGTAAGAGCGGGACAATAAAACTTGAATAGGCTAAGATGACAAAGCCTTGATTGGGCATTGATTATTGATATATACTACTACACTACTATCGTTTAGTATAATTTAGGGGGTGGATTATGAAGCTATCGTGTCTTCAGGAGAATCTAAATCGAGGGCTTAGTATGGTGAGTAGGGCAGTGGCTGCTAGAACAACCTTGCCTATAACCAATAATGTTCTATTAACCGTAGACCAGTCTCGGCTTAAGCTGGTGGCCACTAATCTGGAGATGGCTATTAGTTGCTGGATTGGTGCCAAGGTCGAGGAAGAAGGGACAATTACCGTTCCTGCCCGGCTCCTCACCGAGTTTGTTAGCTCTCTACCCAGTGAGAAGGTTGATATCAGTCTTTCCCCTCGGACTAAAACATTAGGATTAAAATGTGCCCGATTTGAGGCGCGGATCAGTGGGGTTGATGCCAAGGATTTCCCGCCTATACCTGGTGTTGAAGATGGCATTACCACCAAGGTTGAGGTAGCTGCCCTCCGTCAGGGGATTAGCCGGGTTGTATTTGCGGCTGCCTCGGAGGACTCTCGTCCGGTGCTCACCGGTGTTGACGCTAAGTTTGAGGGTGATTTACTAACGCTGGCAGCGGCTGATGGTTTTAGATTAGCTGTGTATAAACTGCCCTTGGCCAGCAAGGTCAGCCAGGAGACCGAGGTTATTATTCCGGCACGGACCCTGGCTGAACTAAATCGGCTTATGGCTGACCAGGAGGAATCTGTTGAGGTAATGGTAAATCCCAATAAGAGTCAGGCTCTGTTTCGCCTGAAGAATGTTGAGCTGGTATCCCAGCTCGTGCAAGGGGCCTTCCCCCAGTATTCCCAGCTCATTCCTCAGAGCTACAATACCCGGGCAGTAGTGGATATCGCTCAATTCTTGAGGGCGACCAAGACAGCTTCTATCTTTGCCAGTGATGGCGGGGGCATTATCCGTTTGGTGATAGCCCCTGGTGCGGAACTAACCCCAGGTAAGGTAACAATTTCAGCCCGGTCTGAGGAAATAGGCGATGATGTCGGTGAGATTGATGCCACTGTCGAGGGTGAGGAAGCGAAGATTGCCTTCAACGGTAAATATCTAATCGATGTGCTTGGTGTGCTTGGTGAAGCCCAAGTAGCTCTGGAGACCACCAATCCGTCAAGCCCCGGCGTTATCCGCCCGGTGGGGGTTGATAATTACCTTCATGTTGTCATGCCGATGTTCGTGCAATGGTGACCACCACCAACAGTAAACTCATAGGGGAGCAAAGATGCTCCCCTTTTTAGTTTTACCTATATTGAATATAATAGGCATATGATAGCGGCTGGTAAAAGTTCATCCCATAGACAGCACATCATTATCGGATTACTAATAGCGACAACATGTATCACTATTGCTGGCTCTGTTTTGCTTATTATAAATTCAGAATACGTGAGCCAGCTTCAGCCCCACAGCTATTTGGGGCTTTTTCTCATATCCTTACTGGCTGGCGCTCCAATACCAATATTTACTCCGGGTATCCTTATAACATTCGCCCTTGGAAGTATCTTGAACCCCATATTGGTGGGTATAGTTGCCGGGATTGGTAATGCTGTGGGTAATATCTTTGCTTATTGGACTGGCCATGGTGGAATCCGATTTTTTCGACTGTAGGTATTTTTGACCAAACTAATGAACATGAATCCAATCGAATAGGACGATTCTTTAATAAGATTAATAGGTCTCGATTAATGCGCTTTGCTAACCGACAGGGGGTTATGGCTATTTTCTTATTGTCTGTTTTCCCCAATCCTATTCTTACACCTATGGTACTCAGTTTGGGAGCAGCCCGTTTCAATTTCATGAAATTCCTTCTTGCTTGCTGGGTCGGACAGACTATTCAAGCAATGATCCTTGCTTATATGGGCCATCTGGGCTTACGTTCTTTACTGCATTTTTTCGGGATATCTAATTAATTTTAGGAATGCTTAATGGGGGGTAGAAATGAGCGCAAACAAAGTAAAGGCAAAAATTAAAAATAAATTATCCAGTAACATTTTTTTCATTTTGTTTATCGTAATATCCAGTATAGCGCTGATATTTCTTACTACACATTTCCTAGATGCGCAAACAAGATTTACCTTCCTTCAATTGCAGCGTAGTCACATCATTGCCGTCGAGGTAGGAATTCTATCAATTGTGTTAATCGAATTGATTGGAAGAGCACTTATTACGCGGGCTAAAAAATCCGACATAGCACAGTTCGGAATAAGTATAAGAGCTATATTTCGTGTTATTTCGTATTTGGCCCTTTCTATCGCTCTTATTTCTATTCTTGCATCTAATCCCACATTGGCTCTCAGCGTGGGAGCTTTTTCAGGAATAGTAATCGGCTTTGCTTCACAGAGTATTATTGGTAATTTAATTGCGAGTCTGATTTTGGTACTGGCCAGGCCATTCATTCATGGTGATACGATATCAGTTGCCGGAACGAAGGGAAAGATCATTGAAGTTGGTGTTATCTATACGAAAGTAGAATCCGAAGAAAATATTTTGCATATACCTAATATTTTCCTGCTCACCAATATTATACAGAGAGCAAAGAAACAAACTAAATAGTTATATCTGCTGCAATTCCTGGAAACCAATTTTAAATATTGTTAGCGCGAATATCTGAAAACGCAAACGGTATTGAGTATTTGTACGCATGATTGGACAAACATCCCGATGTTTGTCCATAAGGTAACCAGTTCACATATAATGCTGCTGGGAAATTAATAGTGGCGGCCATGGATAACCGTGCCAGCTACTATTTCTATTCTTATTATCTAATAATGGCTTATCTAAAGCTAGTCTTTCAATAATTCACCCAATTTCTGCTTGGCGTGGTCACTAGCCTCTTCAACCCCCCTTTTAACGGCTATTTCGATGTATTTCCGGAAATCAATAAACTTACCTATACCATCGATTACCATATGAGGCACCTTTGAATCCTGAAGGAGAAAATTGTATAATTCCTCTCCCAGCCGTTTCCCAATTTCTTCACCGGGAATCATCTCCACCAGCGATTCAATGGCTGTTTTTATCTGTTTGTAGTCTTCCTTCAATTGAGAAATGTCATCTGATAGGGTTGTATTTTCTGATTCCAGCCCCTGTATTTTTGAATTCAGCTCGGCTATTTGTGAACTCAGATCAGCAATCTCTTTATTGGAATCATTTCTCAGCTCTGTAAGCTGCGATTCATAGCTTTCCTTTAACTGATTCTTCTCCTCAGTTAGGGTTTTTATCTGTGACCTTAAACCATCTATATCAGCCAGTCTCTCGGCAAGCGCCGCCTGGTCAATCTTGGACTCTTTGACATCTTCTCCCATTATATTAGTTAACTTTTCCATGAATACATCCGAATCAGTCCTTAATTCTTTATACTCGTCTCCTAATATACCTATAACTCTTCCCATCAATTCGTCATACTTGTCATTCGCCCGGGTACGTTCTTCCTCAAGGGTCATCATATACGACCTCAGGTCTCCGACTTTCCCACCATACTGCTTGTTCATTAGGTTATATACAGCTAAAGCAACCCTCTTGGCCACGGCTTCGCCATAGCCCCTGATATCACTTCCCCGCGGGCCAAGCACCTTACTGATGAGCTTATTCTCCATTTGTATACGCTCGTCGTAATCTCTTAGCCCGGCGTCAACTACCGGGTCCAATCCCGCGCTGTTATATAATTGTTCAGCTTGCTGTGCTTCCTCCAAGTCCATCTTTTCTAGAGTGGTTTCTTCGATCTTCATTAACTGTTTTTCGTTACTGGCATTATTCTTCACTTATCACCTCCCGTCTATCACATCAATAAGCCCTTATATATTATATTACAATGGCTCAGGGATTTACAGGTATCAAAAGGAAAGATATTCGCAATCCCTTGGTATATAGTGTAATGCCTTCATATAGACTCAACCGGTCATGTTTGCTTTTACCTAGTGAAGTGTTAGGGATAATCATACGTACCAGAAATCAGACTTCCCGATGTTCGTCCAGTGGTAAAGTTCGTTACAACAGATGGGATAGAAACAATCTCGTTATTTAACGATGCCTTAAACCGTGCATTGCATTCTCTTCTTAGTAACGAAAAGACTATGTCTATAGTCTACTGATAGTCTTGAAATGTTTTAAAATCGTTCCTTTATTAGTGCTTGGATAAACATTTATACCGGGTTAGTGCCCATGAGAGGAAATAACTATGAATAGGTAGCTAGTGTAACCTCGGAAAGGTTATTGAAAATATACTGCAACGATAGAACCGGATTCTTGACCCTTTCGACGTATTTTATAATACGATATGAGCTACACCTTCGCGATGGTTATTCTTACCGAATCGCCCTTCTTTAAAGCAACCGAGGGCTTAAAACTCAGCGCTTCGACATTATCGATTCTAACCCTCACGTCACTGGTTTTGTAGATGTCTCCGGTTGCTCTGCCCAGCGCTTCTCCAATTTGAGATTTCCTGTGATGGTCCACCCTTTGTTTCTCTTCACCTCTCCCCGTCCAATCCGCTTCGATGGTTATTTTAACAGAATCACCCTTCTTGATATCCGCGGCGGGCCTAAACCTCAGTTCTTCAACATTATCAATTCTGATCCTCACATCACTGGTAGTTACCATATCTCTACTTGTCTTGCCGGATACTTCTCCGATTATTACCTCACCTCTACGTTCCTCTTTTTCTCTCTCCGCCTGTCTCGCCCGTCTTTTGTCGTACTCTGTTGTCATAATACCCACCTCCTTTGGTAACACTCACTAAGTAGCATTATAATACCATTATACAAAATAAACTAATTAAAACCTTCGATTATCACAAGCCGCTCAAGTAAATCGTACCCGCGCTGATAGAGCTCATCCACGAGCGTTTGTATTTTTCTTTCGTGGAACGGACTCCCCGGTATATCGAGTGGTCTCTGGTTCGGCTCGACCGGACTTGGCATATCTTTTAGGTCTTTAGGGACAGGGTACTTTCGCCATTCAACATGCCAGATGATAATTTCGAGTACCTGTTGTTCTAGCGGCGAGAGAGAAATTTCACACTCACGACACAGCTGTACTAAATTATGAATAGTAACCAACCTATCGAGCTTTTCGTTATCCTTGACTAATTCAGGCTGCGTAGCTAGCAAGTACCCTTTCAGGATGCATTCAAGCGCGTAGCCAGCCAATAACAGGTACTCGCTGAGAAGTTCTGAGTCTAGGTAATCGCTAAGCTCTGCTCCCTCAAGTGTCCTTGATTCACTCCAAGATGTTAATCTTTGTTTATCCATCTTGGCTTTGGTTCGCTTTAGTTCCTTTTGCATTCGTTCCATTTCCCTCTCGTGAGCTGCATGTGCAATCTCATAGAGGATGTCTGCAGCACGCTTGTGCTGGTCTGCGGTGCTTAACCAGCGTGAGAGACTTTGACTCGCAGTTAAGAACGCAGATTTACGTCGCTCCTCGATAAACTCTTGTTCTTGTTCAGGAGCCATGTCATGAAAGATTTCTCCCATAGCTCCCTTACCTGCCTGTTTTCCCAAAGATGTGAATACTATCCATGCACCAAAAGCTAATCTTCATAGAGCTCTCCACCTTTTTGCTGATTATACAATGTGGGTCTTCTCAAAATGAAATTTATTAACCAATAAAGGTCCGCTGAATTTCATGCCTGTAGTATGGGCGTGGACACGCGAGATAAAAAGGAACATTTTCTACACTGTGGACACATCACCTACCTTGACATATAATTTGGTATTCCTTGTGGGCCGAATGTCTCTAGAAAAAACTGACAGATATCTGAAATGGCAAAAAGACTTAATACCACAGTATCATTAGAGTCCTTGTTCAAACCTCGTTCCATAGCCGTAATCGGAGCTTCAAGAAGACCGGCGACTATAGGTAATAAATTATTTCACAACCTGCTTCTTCAGGAGTTTGACGGAGTTGTATATCCAGTTAATCCAAATGCTGAAGCAGTGGCTTCCGTCAAGACATATCCATCAGTTCTCGATATACCAGGTACCGTGGATTTGGCTGTGATAATCACCCCGGCAGACACAGTTTCGCAAATAATTGAAGAGTGCGGGCAAAAAGGTGTACGTATTATTGTCGTGATATCAGCCGGTTTTGGAGAAATCGGTGGTGAGGGAATAAAGAAGCAGGAGAGGCTCTTGGCAATAACCCGTAAATATGGAATGCGTCTCATAGGCCCAAATTGCATGGGAATTATTAACACTGACCTGGCAGTCAGTATGAATGCCACCTTTTCATCAGTGTTCCCTCCGACAGGAAATGTTGCGCTAGGGACACAAAGCGGTGCGTTAGGACTTGCTATTCTTGAATATGCCAGAAATTTAAATATTGGGCTTTCAACCTTTGTTAGCATAGGAAATCGGGCCGATGTTTCAAGTAATGACTTGTTGCAGTACTGGAAAGATGATTCGCATACGGACGTTATCCTGCTTTATCTTGAATCATTCGGAAACCCCAGGAAATTTGCCCGCATAGCCCGTAGCATAACCGCTAACAAGCCTATTCTTGTAGTAAAAAGCGGGCGTACTTCGGCAGGGTCCAAGGCTGCCGCGTCTCATACCGGAGCGTTGGCTACCGCCGAAGTGGCTTCCGAAGCGCTATTCGCTCAAACCGGGATGATAAGAGTAGATACGTTAGAGGACCTCTTTGATGCAGCTAATTTATTGAGTCACCAGCCAGTGCCTTCTGGAAGAAAAGTGGCGATATTAACTAACGGTGGTGGTCCGGGAATAATGACTGCCGACGCCTGCGCAGACAGGGGCCTGGAATTACCGGATCTTTCGGATAAAACCATTTCAGAGATGTCCAAGTTTCTACCGGTAAGAGCCAGTATTACTAATCCGATCGATATGACTGCTGAGGCTACAGCTGAACAGTACGGCAAAGCTCTCAAACTATTAGCTGACGATGATAACTTTAATATAGTAATCGTTATCTTTATTCCTCCTGTAGTTACAGATTCCGCGTCCGTTGCTACTGTTATAAGGGAAACAGCACCTGTATTCCGATCCAAAAGTAAAACTCTTGTGGCCTCATTTATGGGATCGCGCGGAGCGCATATTGATCTGGGTTCTACTGAAGGAGGTTACGTGCCATCTTACGCTTTTCCCGAATCGACTGCCACAGTTTTAGCCAGTGCCTGCGACTATAATGACTGGTTAAATAAACCTAAAGGGAAGATACCGAGTTTTAAAGATATACAAAAGGAAAAGGCAAAAGCTTTAATTAAAGCAGTATTGAAGCGTGGACAAGTTAGACCTCTATGGTTAGATCATTTATCGGTTATTGAGCTTTTTTACCTATACGGAATTAATTCAGTGCCCGTCAGAACGGCAGTGACTGCAGAAGAGGCAGTTAAAGCCGCAGAGTCACTCGGTTTTCCTGTTGTGGTAAAACTTCATTCAACCTCTATTACACATAAAACAGAAGTAGGCGGTGTTTTGCTTGACCTTCGCTCACCTAAAGAGGTCAATAATGCATTCACAAAAATAAAAAAACAGTTGACTGATCTAGGAAGAGAAAACGAGATGGCTGGTGTATCGGTTCAGCCAATGATATCGAAAGGTGTTGAGGTAATAGTTGGCATGACAGAGGACCCTTCTTTTGGGCCGTTGGTTATGTTTGGAATGGGGGGAGTACAAGCCGAATTATTCAGAGATGTTACCTTTCGTATACACCCACTAACTGATGTTGATGCTCATGAAATGATACGTTCGGTCAAGGCGCATCAACTTCTTACCGGCTGGAGAGGCTCAAAAATGACAGATATAGCATCGCTTGAGAATCTGTTATTAAGGGTTTCAGCAATGATAGAAGATCTTCCCCAAATAGCGGAGCTGGACCTCAATCCTATTAAAGTGTTAGAGCAAAATAAAGGCTATGTTGTTGTAGACGCTCGTATCATGCTTAGATAGGTAACCTTAGGCTCTTTGTAAAAGGCGAAATCTGTTGGCAAATCATAAACAAGCGTCCAGCTTTCTTTTGACCTTTTATAAACGTGGCCTTTCATCAATTCCCTCAAGCACCCATGGACGCAAACCAAAGTATCGCTCCCAAAATAATTGCCACAGGAATTGCGATTAACAAAACAAGCCACCTCCAACGTTTACCTGTAATGATAAGAACCCCGCCTATTATTAGGAGAAGAATAGTGGTGTAAAAAAGGAACGATTTTAAAACATTTCAAGGTTATCAGGAGACTATGTCAATAATCTGTGATCAATACATAGTCGCCGACCAGCATATATACAGACATTACCTCGAACTTAAAATCAAATGCGGATAAGCGTTAGCTAACGCAGGTGTTAACTTTACTTGAGTTAGCTAACAAGTGAGCTAACGAATGTGCTAACTGCTTTGGATGAAAAATGGCATTATCTAATGTCCAGCCTTTGTTGAGTATTAATATAGTAATCGGGGTTATGCTCTGCCTTCCTGAACATCCTAGTACCGCATTAAGGGTATCTTACCCGGGTCGACTCATATCCGTTCTTCATCGTAACCATGATGGCTTTCATTTCAGCGGATTAGAAGGTTCTGGAAGAAGCAGGTTGTAGCTAATTCGATGCATCGAAAAGACTATCCATATAGTCTTTTCGCCTTTATACTGTTCTAACCGGTTTTATCGAGTGAATGTAATTCACTATACGATGATGTATACGCCTCAGATCCAATTTAAGGACCTCCACTCGTCTTATAAGACCTCTGACCTGTTACTGATGCAATTCCGATAATATCCAGACATACGGCAGTATTCGTATCTCAGTAGATTGATGGGATGCCAAAGCCTTTTTGCTTCGTAGCATCCAAAAGACAACATTATTAGTCTTTTGGAATCTTATTATTGGAAAGGATACTTGCTAGTACATTATCTAGTGCAAAATAGGCGACACTCTAAACCTAAGTCAGAGGGTCAAACCTTTAACCTCATAACCGATTGGTCGCAGGTTCGAACCCTGCCAAGCCCACTTTCGAATCTAATTCCCCCAAAATCCTGCCGGTATTTTATAAAACGCGCAGGTTCAACCCTAAACCTCAGGATTGTTGCAACTCAGGGAGTTAATGTTTATACTCCTTGATAACAAAGGGAGGCGACACTTGGAGTCGCGACATAAACCTAATAAAGATCTATTTAAACTATACAAAGGTGAGCTAGCCTTTCACCATCGCTCTGCCAGGGGCGTACACGAAGCAAAACGAGTACTTAATCACTTCCATAATTTCCTAGGGGAATTCCCACCTACACTTGAATTAGCCAAGTCGTTTCTCTCTCAATCCAAAGATCGAAAGCCAACCACCTGTGCGTCCGAGACTATAAGATATATGCATCCTTAGCTAATAAAATATATTAAATATAAGTTATGGTACCATGCCAGAGAAATACGTTTGTTCGGACTGTTTTAATGATTATGCCATTAAAGCATTTATTGAAGATAATGTTGTAGAAACATACTGTTCTTATTGTGGTAAGACGTCTGATTCTCCAATATCCGTCCACTTTAGTGATCTGTTTGACTTTATTCTAGAAGGCATCGAAACAGAATGGGAAGACCCAGCGAATAGCATGGGGCATGACAGTGGAGAGGGAGGGTATCAAGGAGCCACTGTTTATGATTGGTACGACCTTATTACCGAGGTAATAGAAGAACTATTCGATATAAATGACAATGTGAGGGAAGATATTCTTTCAGTAATGGCTGGAGAGCATTCTTGGTGTCATAAAGATCCATATGGATTACTCCAAGAAAAAGCATTATCAATTAGTTGGGCGAATTTTTCAAAGCAAGTAAAATATGAGACAAGATACATATTTTCTCAATTATCTGATGCTGTTGATCCTATGGATATTGATTTGATACCTATTCCGAGAATGCTCAAAGGATTGTCCCAGGAAATTTCCAAGCTGGATGATGAAGTCGATGTTATTGTAGCTTTGGAACAAGACATAGATATTATGAGAGCACGGATTCACAACATGTGGAAAAGATATGTAAATGGAAGTGAATTAGGAACGGTGCCAGCGAAAGACGCAAGATTTTCAAACAGGATGAGTCCGTCAGGAATACCGATGTTCTACGGAGCCTTTGATTCTAATACGGCTTTACTTGAGGTAATCGATCATAAAAAAATCACTCCACCTTGGAAGGTTGCTACGGTTGCTTGCTTCCAAACAACAAAAAATTGAGGTTACTAGATCTCAGCAATTTACCACCAGTACCGAGTATATTCGATCAACGGATGAATTATTTAAGTTCCACAATAATTTTTTTACATGAGTTTGTCCGTGAACTAAGCAAACCTATAAATAAAGATGGAACTGAGCATACAGAATATGTACCAACACAAGTATTCACTGAATACATACGGCATATATTCCGAGATAGGGACGGATATCCCATAGATGGCATTAAATATCTGAGCGCTAAAGAAGATCAAAAATCATGTTGTGTTTTATTTGTTACTAATGAACAATGTTGTGGTTCGATTATTAACAACACAAGTGAGGATAATATACATAATTCTGAATGTTTATTATTATTGCGAGATGCTGAAAGGAAACGAGTATTTAAAATAAGAGGATTGAATTAAAAAAGCCAATTCTCATAACCAATATCTAAGAATTAAAATCCATATATTCACGAGTGTTGATATTGTTATTCTAAAGGCCATACAGATGAACACAGAAACAATCATCAGTTTGATTATTGGCTCCGTGGGAGCATTTACCGGGGCTATTGCTCTTGGATGGAATATCATAAGTAGTAGACCAAAAATAAAACTTGAGAGTTCTTGGACACTTCAAGAAGAGGACGGTATTGAAGTACATAGATTAAAAATTATTAATCACAGGGATAAACCTATTAAACTTCGAAGTTTTGGCTATATGTCTAAAAATGGTGAAACATATCCATATAAGTGTGGTAGTAAAACAGAGGTACCTGGGAAAGATACAATAAAGCTATACCGGACACTTGATGATTTAATAGATGATTTTGATATTGAAACGAGACGAAAGTTCAACAGGTTGTATGTTGAAGACAGTATTGGGAATTTCTATACCAAGAAAATTAAGAAATCTTGATATCTTTTAATACGTTGTTAGTAATATAGGAGCCGTTTAATCATGGAAGGACAAACAACAAATCCAAACACTCATAACCGGTTGGCCGCAGGTCAATATGGGAGCGTTTATTCGAGAATGTCGTTGACATATCCCCATATCCCGAAAAAAGCAATAAGATCAGGGTGTCGGTTGACCTAGTGTCTTGACACCCTGATTAAAAGTCATAATATTAAACTGAATTTTAACTGGAAAGTTCTTTGTTCCGTCCCCTCATCTCCAGCCAAGGGGATTCGAACCCTGAGCTTTGTTGATTAATTTTAGGCTGACTCAAACACTTCGCGCACGTCTCTACTACACGTCAACTCATGCCAGTAAAAGCGTCTGGCCGGCCAATTTGTGCTTGCGGATTTCTGCGCTAATAAGCACATGTAGCTTACAATGGTGTTCAGTTCTTCCCGATGTTCGTTCAATGGTAGCGGATTAAAAGCTATACAAGACTTCAAAGGGGAGCAGAAATGCCCCCCTTTTATTATACCTTCAAAATAATAAGCTGATGACATATACAGTGTATTGACAATTGAATTGTATAGGAATAGACTCTAATCCTCAGAAAAACCTTGTCCTTCTCATGTCAAAAATATATCAATATCTAAATATAATATCTTAGGAGGAGAAGTATGAAAAAGGACAAGAAAGTATATACCACCGGGTTTGGTGCACCAGTTGATAATGACCAGAACAGCAAGGCCGCAGGCAGCTACGGCCCGTTGCTGATACAGGATACACATCTACTGGAAAAAATTGGTCACTTTGACCGGGA
>Ga0268279_1001434_pt1 | contig 13147 bp, 14 predicted proteins | sample saktaG_6_FD_190142 | JGI IMG/M metagenome (GOLD analysis project Ga0268279, IMG submission 190142) | Saline water microbial communities from Sakinaw Lake, British Columbia, Canada - sak_2010_1_5_80m | ecosystem: Environmental > Aquatic > Non-marine Saline and Alkaline > Saline ...
CGGCAGCTCGCGCCAAGATGAACAGCAATGATATTGTCTTTTATCCCGAAACTTTTCTTAAGCGCGGAAACCAATTTTATATTTTCATCCGTAGCGGCAATATAAGGAACTCTTTCAGCCCCGGTAACATTAAACCCCGCTGACGATAGAAGGCTGAAATTATAATCAATTTCGTGTTTATTTCCTTCTTGTTTTTTGTGAACTATTCTCGTTGTGTTAAGCCGCCCCATTTTTCTGTCATACCCAATTCTTACGGGTATCCCAGCCAAAAACAGAATAATATGTGTTCTATTCGCGGGATGTAAAGCTATCGCCAAATCAAACTTCTTTTTCCGGAGTTTTAAAGCGAATATCAATGTCTTCCAAAAACTTTTTTCAAATCCGTATTTATCATAAACTATAACTTCGTCCAGATGAGGATTAGAGTCTACCACATCACGGTTTTCCGGCCTTACCATAAAGGCAATATACGCCTCCGGATATTTCTCCCGCATAAACCGTATAACCGGCGTAGAAAGCACCACATCCCCCAACCGATCCGTCCTAGTAATCAATATTCGCTTATATTCCATAACTCCCATAAATAGTTTTTAGATCCCCACCAACAACCTCGTAGGTTGGTAGTGCTCTTTACTACCATCCTACGAGGTTGTTGGTGCGACACACGCCAAACCCCCTTCACCACCCAAAAAACCACAACCACCACCAACCTACGAGGTTGGTGGTAGACGATTCACAATTAACTATTCATACGGACGGACGCAAGGCCCGCCCCTACGGACAAACAACAAACCCACACCAACATCCTCGTAGGTTGGTAGTGCCCTTTACTACCATCCTACGAGGTTGTTGGTGCGACACACGCCAAAATCCCCTTCGCCGCCAAAAAAACTTCATCTGTTTCTATATTTGTAATACATCCATCCTTATACCCCAAAGCACAATTCGCCAAATTACAAGGCCGACAAGACACATCAGCCTTAACAACCCGGCTCCCTATAGACAAAGGTCCATATTTAACTTCATCTGTCGAAGCAAAAATCGCGACTGCCGGAAGCCCTGCCGCGCTCGCGATATGAAGCGGCGCGCTGTCCCCTGTTATAATAAGCGCGCTCCGGCGCATAATAGAATAAAGACGCGATATCGACGTTGCGCGGCATAAATCCTCAGAAGGCGCTTTCATATGTTCTTTCACGCGCGCGACAACCTCTTTATCCAACTCGTTACCGATAAGGAATATTTTACAGTTAAACTCCGAACTCAACCTGTCCCCAAGCTCGGCAAACTTTACCGCCGGCCATCTTTTAAGATGACTTTTCGACCCCGGGTTTATTATGAGGACTTTTTCACCGGCTCTTATAATTTCAGAAACATATCTTTCGTCTTCTTCGGTCTCCGGAATATAAAAATCGGAACAAGCGGACACACTTATCCCCAGATCCGTCAAATGCGATAGATGTTCATCTTTTTTGTGACACCGGCTTTTTCGCCGGATAAATTCCATCGATAGACTTATTAAACTTCTATGATACCGCGCGCCGATAAGATTCGGCATAAGAGAATTTTTCAGATCTATAACCAAATCATACCGCCGCTTTCTAAGCTCCCGCGCCGCAGACAGTCTTTCTATGATAGAAAGACGCCTCCGGTGGATATCAACCCTTCTCACTCGCGCGGCGGAAACAAATATTTCTCTCCCGGGGTCTCCGGTAACAACGTCAATAACCGCCTCCGGAAAATTTTTGTGAAGCGCCAAGAATACAGGCGTCGTCAAAACAATATCCCCCAGATTATTCAAAGTGATAAACAAAATCGACTTAACTTTTTCTCTATCTATTTTCATAATATCCAACTTCTCACCCTTTGTGAAAGGCGAGGTCCAGTCTCTGACACCACCATCCTCGTAGGTTAGCGGCGGCTCTTCACGCCGCTATCCTACGAGGTTGGTGGTGTTTTCCGAACGGGCACCATTAACACAATATCACGCGTGCAACCTCGTAGAATGGTAGTAAAGAACACTACCAACCTACGAGGATGCTCTCCCACTATCCTATCCCCGAATTCCCCTACCAGATTGGCTCATATAGATGAACCGACCATGGGTACAGGGGGGGGGAATTTCATTTCCGCCACCACCCTGCGAGGTTAATAGCAAAAATACTACCCGCCGCCCAAGGCTTTCAAAACCTCATCAAGAACTCTTCGAACGGTCACATTCTTCATGCAAATATAATTTTTTTCACAAGTCTCCTCATAACAAGGAATTTTACAAGTAACCCGCCCGCGAACAATAACACTTTTCCCGATACCTCTGGGCCCCGTGATCTCAGGATCCGTAGGCCCGAAAATACCTATAGTGGTCACGCCTACCGCGGAAGCCAAATGAATCGGACCCGAATCGGCGCTTACCACAAGAACGCACTTTTTATATAACGCCGCCGCCTGCCCTAAATCCGTCTTGCCCGCGACAGCATGGCACCTTTCACTATTAACTTCCGAAACAATTTTCTCCGCCAAAGGTTTATCTTTTTCCGCGCCCGTAATAACTATTTCAACATCTTTTAATCTTTTTAAGATCTCTACAGATAGACGAGTAAAATTCTCCGCCGGCCATCTTTTAGCATCCCAATTACCCCCGGGATTAAGCGCGATAACCTCACGAGAAGATTCCATCACTACGCGAAACTCCTCAACAGTTTCTTTTAAATTATCCTCCGGCACCAAATATTCATACGTATCACTCGCGGCGGGGATCCCCGCCGCCTCAGCCAACGCCAATAAACGCCTAACTCTATGAACATCCTCCGAAGGTGTCTTTACCTCATGCGTAAGAAACATCTTTTTGCCGCTAAACCCGATCCGAGTACAAATCCCCGACAAAAGCGCCATAAACCCCTTCGTTCCGGAAGGCTTCAGAAAAAAACACGTGTCATATTTTTCCTTAGCAATTTCACGCAGAAATCTTACCTTTTCAAAAAAAGCCCCCACGCCCCTCTTGTCCGAAAGTATATGCACCCTATCAACACACTGATTCCCCTTGAAAAGATCAGCATATCTGGGAACAACCGCCACCGCGATACGCGCGGAAGGAAAAGCAACCCTTAACGCCTTAATAACCGGAAAAGAAAAAAGTATATCCCCCAACCAGTTCAATTCAAAAATAAGTATCCGTTCCATTTTCATCTGTTTCATGCCATTAGGTGGACGTCACCCATTATAATTTATTCTCTTAATTAAATGGGAGACGTCCCTATTTAATTCCCGGGATCTAACTTAATCAAAAATCGTCCTAAATCTAAAAAAATGAATGTCTGTCCCCGCCTATTCACCGCCTTTACAGTAGTATTGTAAAAGAAAAGCAGGATTAGTCAAGATATCTTGACTAATCCTCGAAAATTATGCGATACTAAACTTGAATTACTAACGTTACCCGAAAAAGTGTACGCCGCATATTAACTGTTCGCTTGACAAACATAGGCGTTAAATAGGGACTGTAACACCTATTTGGTTAAATCAAAAAAAAAGGGGGGGGCAGAAACATGGGAACACTTGAATAATCCTAATTTTAAACCCATCGAATTCGATGGGTTTAAAAAACGACAGAGATTCGTTTCTGGAGATACAAATACAGTGCCTTTAAATATCTTTAGTCAATCTGTTTCACCGAAAAAAAGGGGGATAAAAATGAACAAGACGCCTAAAACCAATTTCGGCTCAAACTTTTCAAAATGGCAAGATAATTTTTTAAAAAGCCACCCCGGTCTTTTCTACATCTTTGCGGAGTTTATAGCAGAGCTTATGGTTGCTTCCGCTTTGGCGCTTTTCGCCTTTCACATGCTCCCGCCCGAGTTAAGCCACTCGGTTTCACAAAACACACCTTATTCCAGCGTTTTAGCAATAACAAATGATGGTTTTCTTTTTGCCGGCGGCGAATATGGGATCACATCAAAAAAACCTATTAAAAAAGAACCGGAAGTAATAAGCGGAAAAAAATATATAGACTCCCTCACGAGAAGATCCGAAAACAGCTTTGGTTTGACGTTATCCGGCCTCCCATACAAAAAACAAATCAAAATCAATTTTAATAGCGATAACGTAACGGTCGAGGAAGAATAGAAGCCCGGCCTTATTTATCACTGAGGAAGGCTTTAAACAATCTCAACTTTCAATTTTCTATCTAACGCGCGGGCGAGTTTGATTAATGTCCTTAAGGAATAACTGTTATTGTGAACATCCTCTAATCGAGATACTGTTTGTTGAGTAGTATGCAATCGTTTAGCCAACACTTGTTGAGTTAATTCCTCTTTTTGTCTGATCTTAGCTATCTGGATAGATAGAGAAGCATAAACTTCCTCTCTATGCCAAGGCGTTAAATAGGTGTCTGTTATCCCTATCTAACTCGCGGTAACCTTCTCCCGCATTAGATCTTCCCCATAAAGATTATCCAACGGACTCTTGGGCATGTTTGCCATTTCTCTTAAGACATGCGTATAAATCATTGTTGTTTCAACATTTTTATGACCCAGAAATTCCTGAATAGCCCTTATGTTAACCCCCTTCATTAAAAGATGCGTAGCAAAACTGTGTCTTAAAGTATGAACGGTTGCAGGTTTAACAATCTCCGCTTTTTTAACCGCCTCTTTAACCGTTTTTTGTATCGTACTGGGACTGATATGATGACGGCGCACTTTCCCACTGCGCGGATCGACTGAAAGGTTTAACGCGGGAAACACATACTGCCATCCCCACTCTTTTGCAGAATTAGGATATTTACGTTCAAGCCCATTCGGTAAATACACCTCACCATATCCTTGAACAATATCCTTTTTATGTAAGATCTCTACCTTTTCTAAATGACCGCATAATTGTTCTTTTGTAACCTGCGGCAAGATAGTCGACCGGTCTTTATCACCTTTACCGCTTCGTACAAATATTAACCCCGAATCAAAATCAATATCTTTTACCCGTAAACGCACCACTTCCATTAAACGCATACCCGAACCATATAACAACTGAACAATAAGCAGATTTCTTTCTTTTAGAAATTGAAACAGACCGCGAACTTCTTCTACCGTCAATACCACGGGCAATTTAGGCCCCCTTTTAGCTCGTACAGCCTTACTTAAACCGCTTAGTTCGATCCCAAGCACATCTCTAAACAGAAATAGAAGCGCATTGAAAGCCTGATTCTGAGTTGATGAAGAAACCTTTTGTTTTATCGCCAGATAACTCAGATATTCTCTTACGTCATCAGAACCTACAGACCGCTTCGCGTCATCCTTCTTTTTTTCATTCTGAACATAAACAAAAAAACGCTTCGCCCAATCAAGATATGCCCGCTCTGTAGCATATGAATAATGCTTAAGACGCATTGCTTGACGCGCCTTGTCAATAATGTCCGACTCGGCAAAATTATGTTTGCCGTAAGGCACATCGGATACTTGTTGCGTATCAATTGCCTGAAAATGCTCGAAATAAATTTTAACCGCCTCCCTTGCTTGCTCCATTTGCCAATCAGCAGTATTATGATGACAAAGATAACTAAAAAACTCACTCATTCTTGCCTCAAAAGACAAGTCCTGGTGATCGTTGGAAAACGACAGAAACTTGCCCACCCAATACGCATAATACGGCGCAGTCTTGGAACTGCCAAGTCTTTTTGCAATTAAAAACCTCTGAAATTCCGGTAAGATCTCTTCCCGCACACTGTTCCTCCCCCAAACATTCGAAATCACCGGTGGAAAGCGCAGCTTTACAGCCCGGTGGATTGAGTTGTTATAATCCTATTATTTTTCTTAAAGATTCGTTCCATAATATTATAGTTCAACTTCCCAATTAGGCGTGAATGTTTTATTTGAAATAGATGCTGAGTCGATTTCATGGGCTTTATAAGCAGTTGGGTGATACATTTTGTTGGATAGCATGCCATCTTTTTCAATTTCACGAACATACAAGAGCTCATTGCCTGTCGCTGGGTATCTTAGAGAATATGGTTCCACTAATCTATTGTGACCATGATACGATATCAGCACACATTGTCTGTTGTGTGCTGCTCGTCGTATTGTATCCAGCGCCAATCCTGTTCCAGTTTGAATACCTGTATTTGGGAAAAATCTGCGTGGGACTCTTTGTCCGATTGCATCAGGTAGGGGTTTAAGCGCTTGTTTTGCGGCTTCTGGCTCTAAGCACCCAGCCTAATACGTAATCTTTTTGAACGGTTGTGGGCTGGAGTGAGAGATTACCGGCTAATTCAAGTATTTCAGCTTTTGTTATCATTGCAACTTATACCTGGTAGATTAATTTTTAAATTCCACTTGCTGATTATTTTACCTTTTTTGGGGCCATCAGGATCAAGATAAGATATACCTTTTGATATATTGGCATGGCATATGTTAAGCCATTCTTCAGATACTGGGGCCTTTAAACTTTCTGCAAGAAATCCAAGTCTTTTAAATACAACTCCACGTTTATATCGTAAAGCATATTCCAAAAGTAAATCGGGATTACGTACATCTGTCTGCCAATATTGCCTGACAATATCGACCATATGTCTACCACCACCACCGAAACGTGGTAAATCTAAAATATCTATCAACATTCTACTTGGGTCAGCAATTTTAACAGCCTTGCTCCCAAACCATATTTTCTTTATACCGAAAAATTGTTCTTTTTCAAGTATTTTAGTTCGAAATTTAATATTACCCAGTAGCTGGACACTTTTCCTTTGAGATAACAATGTTGAAACAGAAATACTATTGAATATTTGCTCAGTTAAATTCCAGTGCTCTGCAGCTGACCATCCGGATATATATGCAGGCTTAAAAAAATCCATAGCTAATGACCATGCATTTTCAATGGCAGGTGTTGCTGTTGTTGATGTTAACGGAACAATTGTATACGTTCCATGCTTTAGTCGTTGTAGCCAGCCTTTTAGAGCCAATCTTCTCAAAATTTGATTAGCAGTTGCTCGCTTACAAGGATGAAATTCAATTAATTTTTCCGCATTAATAATGTCTTGTTCTAATGCAGAAAAATGACTGACTATTTTTCGTTCTTGCGTACTTAAGCCAGATAATTCTTGTTTTTTCATATGTTATCTCCATAATAAACGACAAATACTGTATTTATTTACACTTATAATATACTACATGCTCATTAAAAATACAATATAAATGCTAATAATTACTAAGTATGTAGTTATCTGCACCTATAATATAGATAAATAGGAATGAGCTTTTTTTTGAGCACCAATTTGACGCGCAAAAAAAAAGCTCTTAAAATTGATTTGTTATACGTTAAATTCTTTACCATAATAAACCATTTTCTTTTCTTAATTTTATTTTTTATTATATTGTTTATAACGTTTGAGCTCACTGGTTTTTACGGAGCGTAGCGGAGTAAAAATCCAGTGCAGTGATTTGTTATGAGTCTGTATAGTTTTTTAATTTCTTTATATCTTCTTCAATTTCTTTTAAACTTTGTTCATGGGTTATTTTTTTTTGTTCTTCGTTATATTTTTCTAATTCCTGATTTGATTTTTCAATAGCCATTTGATGACTTATTTTTCCAGCATGGGTAAGTAGTTCCCTTCCATTCATCTGTAAAATATTATCCAGTCTGCCCATCCAGTCTTTCATGTACATTGGTATATGTTGCTGTGCCATTGTTTCCGCAAAAGCAAGGTACTGTTCAACCAGCAAACCAAGAAGCTTTATTTCTTCTTCATTTAAATAGTTTTTTGGCAATGCTGACATCACTTTTCCTGATTTTTCCAACGTTATCCTTGTCATAAAACTGCATACCTAATAAAGGCAAATTTCTCGTAGACGCGCCTGTAACTCATTGAAATAATTCATGGAATTGCCGGTTTTAAACCTTTCGTCATTGAGGGCAAAACCTTTAACAATGTATTCCTTTAGCCTTTTAGTTGCCCAGATACGGAATTGAGTTCCCTGCCTGGATTTCACACGATAACCTACTGATATTATGACGTCAAGATTGAAGTACTTAACATCGTAGTTTTTACTGTCTATTGTAGTTGTCCGGAAATTCCGGACAACTGAATCTTCCTGCAATTCTCCTTCCGCAAAAATATTGCGAATGTGTTCCGAAATAGTACGCTTATTTTTATTAAACAGTTCACACATGTGTGCCTGCGATAGCCAGACTGCCTCATCTTCCAGTCTAACCTCAATTTTGATATTACCGTTTATATTCTTATAGATTATTATTTCGCCGTTTGATTTCATTTTTTCCCTGTTATGGTTTTTTATTTAGTAAATTCTTCAACTTATTTTGCAATTGTTTTTCGATATCTTTTGTTAGAGGAATATCGGTTTCAAACAATCTGCCGATTTCTTAATAAAGCAACTGCACGATCAATACTTCCTTGTAATTTATCTTCCATTTTTCTCCATAACACAAAAATCAGCGGCGGAAGCCGCGCGAAGCGCGGGTTACGTCAGCTGGATTGCCTTGTTATAGGTTTATTAAATTATCAATATCCTTCTCCCAATTTTCAGGGTTGTTAGATATATATTCCCGAATCGCGTTGAGCGAACGTTCGTTTCTGATAATGCGATCATAGAAGGAGCGTTGCCATATTTTACCGGGAATATTCAAATTATTATCGTTGATATATTTTAGATATTCCATTGTTGATTTAGATTTAAATGAACGTATGATTTGCGATACCGTAGGGGCGCTGCTTGCCTGCGCCCGTTTATTTATAACCAAAATACCATGAATATGATTAGGCATAATGACAGAATGATCCAATTTGATGTTATTATATTGATTTGGTATATCACGCCATTGTTTTTCGATAATTTTACCAATTTGTGATAATTCTATACGGGCGCAGGCAAGCAGCGCCCCTACGGTATTTTCATTATTTATAATTTCACCAAAAATATTATTTCTGTTCTTCGAACCTATGGTTATAAAATAATAACCATTTAACGAATAATCGTAATTTTTTAACCGGATTTGTTTTCGGGTTATTAATTTTTGCATTTATTTTTCTTTAACATAAAAATCAGCGGACGGAAGCCGCGCGAAGCGCGGATTACGTCCGCTGGATTGCCTGGTTATACAATTTTAATTTGTTTATTATACCGCAAATTTTGTAGTTGTGATACCTACGAATATGCCGAGTATTGCTGATATAATAAGGATAGGTATTATGCTTTTTATATCAGTTTTAGCGACAAGTATTACTATTGGCAATGCTGACAATTCGGCAATAATTAAGCCTTTTAACCAAGGTGAAAAAGGGATTTTAATATATGATATTATTATTCCTAAAACAACCCAGTGGACAAAAGCAGATATATTTGCATATTTATCAATTTTTTGAATTATCATAGGAATTACATCAATTATTCCGGCGATTATCCCGATAGCTAAAGAAAATAATAATTTAGACATTGTGTTCTCCTATATTTTTTATTTATGTATAACGCTTGAAATAACCGGCTTTTGGAGCGGCTTTAGCCGCGGAAAAAGTCCGGTTGATTGATTTGTTATATGTTTTTATTAATCCATTATTATTTTGACAAATCTTTGCCCAAATCTTGTAAATTCAATAGGGTAATTTCCATAGTCATTAATTTTTATTTGGGGTATTCCAGAAATATGTAGCAAATTGTACGAGTTACATTCACCAACTAATCCCATAAGAAAAGTTGACTCATATTCAGGGAAATATATAGCTATATCTTCAAAATTTAGTCTATAATTTTTGTTTGTGTGATGTCTTTGACTTTGGGGAACTTGCTTTTCGTAAATTTTGCCTAATAGTTGAATTGCGCCTATCGATAGAGATTCAACACATTTAAATATATGATCTAGTTCTACATAGTCTATTTTATCTGGATCATTATTTTTCAACATTGCGTTTGCCAATAAATTTGCAGCAGCTTTTAATTTTTCTTCTTTTGAATTATAGATAATCACGTGTCGAAATTGCTTTAGTGTATCTGAAAATTCATCTTGGTTTACAGATAGAATATCAATTCTTCCTTCGAGGTTTTTTATTTTGTCCGAAAAATACTCTATCGCTTTATCCAATGCTTTTTTTGTTGAATTTCCAATATATTCATCAATGAGCACAGGTATTCCACCAAGGCTTATTCCTGGAGGTATAGAAAATGACGCACAAGCAATTTTTATGGCAGTTATGACATAATCCTTTATTGTGGGTTTTATTTGTAAATCTTTTTTATTTTTCATATAACGTTTGAAATAACCGGCTTTTGGAGCCGCTTTAGCGGCGGAAAAAGTCCGGTTGATTGAATTGTTATGAGCTATCTTTCTATATTTTTTTTAATCCATTCCCAAAATTTTTTAGTCATAAAACCATTTCTTTCGCGAATATTAAGTTCGCAGATAAAAAGGTTTCCTTTTGGCTCGACTAGTGGTTTTAATCGTGTTTGCCATTTATTTTTGTTGGAAGTGGTATAGAGAACCCATACGTTGGAATTACACCTAAACCAATCAAGGGACAGATTCATTTTTTCTTCTACTTGTTCGTAGGTCACTTCTGCTTTTGGTTCAATAAAAACATGATAAAATTTACCCATTTTCCCCCTCCTTTTCTATCGTATCAGAGGAGCTATTTTCTGAAGGAGAAGTTGATGTGTCTGGTTGTTCGGCTTCTAATAGGTCTTCTTCATTAGGGCTATTTGGAATGGGTTCAATACTGTCTTTAGGATTTACTTCTAGTTTTGGGGTCCCTTTCATTCCTAACTTTAGCTGTTCATGTACTAAGAACTCTGCCCCTTCAAGTAGAGCTGCTTGGGGATTACGATCTGCAAAATTAATAAGTCGCCAAAGCATAATAAAACAAAGGATGAAAATGAAAATTAAAGCTAAGGCAGAAACCCAAACCAATTTCACAGACCAAGCTATTAACGCCATAGATAATGATACGATAATTAAAACTTTGCAGATTTTACCAACAACGCCTCCTGGTAATTTTATTTTTGATACATTGTGGATGATTTTTTGCAAATCAAAATCCAAGAAACACCTCCTTATATAATTTCCAAATAATTATTTTATTTTCTCATAACACCCGAGCTCAGCGGTTTTACGGAGCGGCGAAGCCGCGGAGTAAAATCCGCTGGAGCGAATTGTTATACCTTGATTTTATTCAATTCTATATTACCAATTCTATTAGGATTTTCAATATCTTTATCCCAGGTTGCGGGAATTGTAGGGGCGCGGTTTCCGCACCCGTTTATTTTATTATTGATATTATTATCCGGGCGGGGTGACCCCGCCCCTACAATATTTATTATTCCATGAATATGATTTGGCATAATAACATATTCATCGGGGGATAAATTTTTATATTTTTTAAATATTTCATACCATTCAGAATTAATCATATTTCCAACGTCATTTAATATCATTTTATCATTTTCAACCGTACCGAAAATCTGTTGCCTGTTTTCAACGCAAATTGTGACAAAATAATATCCTGGCATTGAATAATTATGCTGGGGTATGCGGTTGGTATTACGGCGGGTGGGGAATTTTGGCATTTTATTAATTTATTTTTATAGGTATAACAGTTAATATGTAGCATACACTTTTTTTGATAACGTTAGTAATTTTCAAGCTTAGTATCACATAATTTTGGAAGATTTGTCAAGATTTTGTCAGGATAGCCTTAACTATTTCTGCTTTTCTTCTATAATACCATTAAAAGCGGATTCGATATATTATTGGTTATGCAAAAATAAAAACAAAATTAATATAATAAAAATGTGGATAATAAAAGTATACATAGGGACAGACGTCCATTTTTCCGTTTCATTGCTTCTTTGTATACTTCTATTGTCTTTTTTACGTTATCTTCTATGGAAAATTTGTTTTGGGCTTTTTGGGGGGCTCGGCGGGAGAATGTTTGCCTAAGCTCGGGTGCCCGCGATAAACGGATTATTGCCTCTGCCAGTGCTTCAGGGTTTTCCGGGGGAACAAGAATTCCGTCGACTTCGTGGTCTATTATTTCGGGTATGCCTCCGACATCGCTTGCTACACACGCTCTTCCGGACGCCATCGCTTCAATAAGCGCTAAGCCTAAGCCTTCTTTTACGGACGGCAGACAGAAAATATCCATAACCGATAAGTAATCTTCAGTCGCCATGTTTTTTGACTTGAATATAACTTTATCCGCTAATCCTAAGTTCTTTACTTCTTTTTCTAAAATTGTCTTTTCTCCGCCTTCCCCTACGATCAGAAGCCGCGCGTTTTCGTTTTGTTCGGCGACTTTTTTAAACGCCCGGACCAGATAAATGAAACCTTTGACCGAAGAAAGTCGGCCGATCGCGCCGGCGATCATTAAATCCCGGCTTAAAGACATTTTGTCTCTCATCTTGAGGTCTATTTCGCCGTTTTTCTTTAAGAATCGGTCAAGCTCTATTCCGTTATAGACTACGGTAATTTTTTCTTCCGGCACGTGAAAATCTTTTGAAAGATGTTCCCGCACACTTTTGCTTATAGCGATAACTTTTTTCCCCCAAAACGGGAAAAGTTTCCGGGAAAGTCTTTTATGTTTAAAAAAACCGTGACAGGTCGAAACAACCGGAATGCCTGTAATCTTTGAGACCATTCCGGATAGAACCTGCGCGACACGCGTCTGGGCGTGGATAACATCAAATTGTTCTTTTCGTACCAAACGGGTTAATGGACGCACTGCCTTAATAACCTTAATGCCGAATTCCGCTTTTGTTTTTAAATCCATACGAATATGGGAAACCCCGGATTCTTTTAATAGCTCTTCAAGATCACCTCCAGAGGAGGCCACAGAAACTTCAATAGCCGTCTTTTTAAGATATTTAGCGAGATTTACCGTATAAAACCCGATTCCTCCCACATTAATATGTGTAGTCAAAAGCAATATTTTCATAATCGATAAGCCGACTTTATTCAACTTTGTAGGATGGATAGAGCTTAAGACCCCATGAAGATGAATTTTTCATTTACCATTTAAGGGCGCGCGCATGCGTCCGCCCCTACGAACAAACCAACGCTCATATTTTCGATCGTTCCTGTGTATTTTTCATTAATAAATCCGTAGGGGCGGACAGGCGCGCCCGCCCTTGTTCATTGTTCGATCCATTAGGGCGGACACATGGGT
>Ga0268279_1001440_pt1 | contig 13086 bp, 12 predicted proteins | sample saktaG_6_FD_190142 | JGI IMG/M metagenome (GOLD analysis project Ga0268279, IMG submission 190142) | Saline water microbial communities from Sakinaw Lake, British Columbia, Canada - sak_2010_1_5_80m | ecosystem: Environmental > Aquatic > Non-marine Saline and Alkaline > Saline ...
GGTAGGCCTTCAGGGGAGAAAGGCCGTAGACCCCTATCGCGAGAGGTATGGCGCCCCGAAGCTCGAAGATCGGCGACATCGCCAGAAGGAAGGTGGCAAGCCAGCCCGGTATCGAGCAGAAGAATTCTATCAGAGGGATCGCTCCGATTTACCTTGGATTTCTGATCCAGATACCGTAATGTCTCAAGATCTGGGCGTGATCGGAATCGGTGGTCATTGAAGGACGAAAGCGAATTTCAGTCCCCTATCAAGCCCTTTATGCTGACCGTCAGCACCGACTCGTCTTTGGGGGATGTGACCGAGACGGTCAGGTCCACGGGGATCCGGCCGAGGGCGACCTTCAGGGGGCTATCCTCCTTGCCGGCGACTTCGACCCTGACGCCCTCCGCCATCTTGACTAAAGAGTTGGCTATCTGCTGAAGCTCTGGAACGTTGACGGCCACAGGGCTCTCTCGGTCGCCGCTCACCTTGGCCGATATCGGCGACTCGAATCCCACCTCGACCTTGAGACCCCCATCCTTTCCGGGTCCCTTCACCTCAGCCACGATGGGATACCTCTCAGCATCTTCGCTTCCCTGTACCTTGGCCTTAGCTTCCGCATTCACGTTCAGAGATACCATGAATTTCCACCTGGAACCTATCTACGATATCCTCTCATATAAATGAATGCGAAAGGACTTTTGACATGTCTCGTCCCCCAATACGCGGCATGGCATCAAATCGCGGGCCTCCCTCGTTTTGGTCTGCCTGATCACCGGCTGAAATCGCCGCAGATCGTCCGGAGTTTTGCGTGACCTGTCTGGACGGCCGGGCCGGATGGAGGGCCGCTGTCCCTCAGGTTTCGTAGACGAGCCTGAGAGAATTTTCTGCGCCTGGAGTCGACTTGATGAAGGCCCAGTCGGACCTTCTGTCGGTGTCCAGGCCGTTGGGGTAGCGGCACCAGGAGAAATCGTTTCCCTCCTCGTCGCTCAAAAGGTGGGTTTTGTCCACCTCGACCCCCCCGTCGGTCATCAAGGAGATGGTCCCATTGTTTCCGTGAACCCAGCGTGGATCGCCTTCCACCACGTAGAACTCGTTGGCTGGGAGAGTTGTCCCCCTCGGTATCGCCTTCGATCCGGTCCACCTGCAGGACGGCGGCAATATTTCGACGATTTCTACCCTCCAGCGGCCGATGTCCACGGTATCTTCCCCAGAGTTGTAAAGCTCCACCCACTCGGTCGCCTCTCCCGAAGGGTTTAGCTCGACCTCGTTGATGACAACCGATCCCGGCCCCTGTCCCGATACGATCAATATGCCAGCGAAAAACGTCAAAGACGTCAGCAGCAACTGCAAGATCAGCTTCATGGTTAACCCCCACATGAACTTCAGATCTGAGTCCGGAACTTATCCGTCCCGTGGGGTAAAGACAATCTTCGAATAAATAACCGTATCGATTGGGGCGGAGGGCTGCCGGATGCCTAGCCACTAAAAACCCCACGGAAGCTCTGAGCCCTGCTACCTCATACGCCTGAAGATTTCGTCGGTCAGGGCCTCAAAGGGCCCAAGGACCAGAGGGGCACCCCGGCCCAGACGTTTTCTGATCTCGAACTGGACCTCGCCCTTGAGGGCGGCAAACCTCATCTTTCTCTTGGAAAATTCGGCGTCATAGACCACCACATCGTCCGGCGAGTATGCGTCTGAGGCCACCTTTCCCTTCACCCTCTCGTAAAGAGAAGTTCCTGGCAAGGGGTGAGGGAGGGTGAAGGAGAGGTAGTCTAGGGGCAGGCGGGTTGCAAACCTCAGGGTCTCCAGGACCGTATCGTCGGTCTCGCCGGGGTAGCAGAGGATGAAGAATGCTCCGGTCTTGAGTCCGGCATAGCGAGCCGCCGAGACCGCCCTCTTTGCCTCCTGGACGGTGATCTTCTTTTTCATGAGCCTCAGGACGGAATCGGACCCCGACTCGATCCCGAAGAGGACCCTCTTGCATCCGGCCTCTTTCATGGCCAGGGCGACGGCAGGATCGATGGAGTCGACACGGCCGAGGCACTCCCAGCCGAATAACGCGCCCCGATCCCGGATCCTTTTGCAGATATCGAGGACACGATCCCTGTTGAGGGTGAAGACGTCGTCGGCGAAGTGGACGTGATCGTAACCAAGATCGAGGGCCTCCTCCACCTCGTCCAGGACGTTTTCGGGGGACCGCTCCCGATAAGATATCCCAAAGACAGAACGGCTGCAGAACTCGCAAATGAAAGGACAGCCTCTTGTGGTGATGACGGCGGTGGAGGCCTTGCCAAAACGCCTCCTCCAGTAGCGGATGTAGTCATCGTTGGGAAAGAGGTCTCTTGCGGGAAAGGGGATCTGGTCCAGGTCTTGCTGGTGAGGTCGCGGCTCTGTTGCGACGACCTCATCGCCGCGAGCGTCTTCGAGGGTCCTCTTCCGAGAACTGGGGATCGATCCCCTCATCTTTCGCCGGCGATAGACGATCCCCTTCACCGACTCGAGGTCGGATCCCTCCTCCAGGTGCTGAAGTATCTCCAGGATCGTCTCCTCACCTTCGCCGATCACGGCCAGGTCGAAATCGTCGAGAAAGGGCACGGGGTCGGATGATGGCTGCGGTCCGCCCGCCACCAACAGCTCGGATTGATCGCTAAGCAGCCTTGCAAACCTCAGGGCCTCGTCTCGCATCGACGCCATGGAGTATATTCCCACCATCTCGGCTTTCGAGGCGATGGCCCTGTCGCGAGCCACATCCTTCTCGAGAAATGTGCAGTCCAGAACGTCCACCTCGTGGCCGGCCACCCGAAGGCTGGAGGCGATGTACCCGAGGCCCAGAGGGGGAAAGAGGAAGCTCGATCTCTTGTGGATGGGCTTGAAGTAGGGGTAAATCAGAAGGACGGAGGTCATGGTGGTGCTCCAAGCTCAATTTTGTACTCGAAATCTCTTCTCTCGTGCATGGGAACTACGTGGGCAAGGCCTGCCCAGGCTAGGCGGCCGGGCCTCGTCTCCCGTCCATAAAATAGCTCTGCTCCCTCGGTCTTCCAGAGCTTGAAGGACAGGTCGTGCTCAGAGTCAATGAACTTTGCCCACTCTGCTGACGTTCTCTCCCAGGAGCCGATCTCTTCGCCCGAAAGGTCCAGCCCTTCGGAGTCCCGATAGCGATCAAAGCTGCTCGCCCCCTGCTCGTTCATGACCGCCATCTCGATACAGCCCTCCACCTTCGGCCAGCATCTTACGCGGACGTCGATCTCGCCATTTTGGGATATGGCGTGGACCACCCTAGCTCGTCCAAACGAATCCGCCTCCACGATCCTCGTCTCCACCGAGAGGGCCCGCCTGAAGAGGGCGGAGGCGATGTTGATGGCGGGCCTCAGGGGTGGACGGTCTCTGTGGATACGGTCGATCCTGCCCTTGGCCCGGCAAAGCCGATCCCCCTCGATCAGTCTACTTCCAATCGCGAGCCTGCTCGCGAGGTTGAGGTCGTAGTCGATCTCCACCACCGTATGGTCGCCCACCTTCCAGATCTCCGACCTGGACCTTCCGGGAAATGCCGCCTCGTCCCCGAACTTGAGGACGGGAACCCCGAACCCCACCCCCTCCTCGCACAGGTCTTCTCCCTTCAGGGAGATGACGAGCCCTTTCTGTATTTTTGAGGTGGGATACTCTTGAGGGCGGCTTTGGCCGGCGAGTAGGGTCAGGTCCTTTGAGATCTCGACCTCGACCCCACTGGAAGGTCTGTAGACAGGCGTCCGATTCGGTGAGTTCATGGTTCAATCTCGGTTGCTGGAAAAAGGGATGGACCGATGAATGAGGATCGACCCCGAAATTCATAAGGGATACGTTCTACTTCGCCCTCATCGACCGTCAGGTTAAGAATTATTGGCGTTTTTTGTGGCCCTACCGAATACCCAGTCAGACCTCTGGTCGGTGTCGACCCCGTTGGAATAGCGGGAATAGGTGAAGGCGTTGTCGCTTTTGTCGGTCAGAAGAGGGGGTCTTGTCGACCTTCATCCCGCCTTCTGTCTTCAGGATCACCGTCCCGCTTCCAGATGTGTGGATCCATTGTCTGTCCCCTTCGGCGACGTAGAAGCCGCCGGGGGCGACCACCGTCTCCTGAGGTATCTTTATCACGCCGGTCCAGCTGGGATCGAAGTCGACGATCCAGACGCTCCAGCAGCCCACGTCCTGCTCTTCTGCGCCGTTGTTGTAAAGCTCCACCCACTCGTTGGCGTCGCCGGGCGGGTTGAGCTCCACCTCGTTGATCACGACTGCGCCGAGACCCGCACCAGATATCGTCAAGACGCCAAATAAGGATATCAACAGTCTCATCGAAATTCGATACATGACAAAATCCCCCACCTCAATTTGAGATATGTTCCGGCCGACAGCAACCTGCCGGCGATGTTCGCTGAGACGATCTCCAAATAAATAACCGTATCGATCGGGACGACGGCGGAGTTCAACCAAAGAATTCTGCGGATATATCCAGTTGTTGAGTGGAAAACAATCTTTCGCTTTCTCCCCCTATCTTTAAAGTGTTCGCGAACATTGAGTGGATCTCAATTTATTATTCAACATAGTTTTTCAAGCAAAAGATATTATTCACAGAATTAAATCAGAATTTCGTTACCCTGGATCAAGGAAAGGAGTGAAGATGAAGAACGCTTCAAGTAACGTTTTTTCAGGTATTCCGAACCTGTATTCGGCATACTTGAGAAAGATCTGCCCCAGAGGCTCCAGGGGCGGAGGAAGCCGAGAGCGTGCACGAGGCCATGACCCCCAGCCCTCGCCCCCGCTCCCGCCCTCACCCCAAGGGTCGAGGGTCGCGAAGGGGTGAGGGGCGAAGAGGGAGATGGATCTCGTTTTCCGGGGATTTTGGCCCAAACTCCGCAAACGGGCCGGATTCAAACCCCGTTTCAGAGAAGGCATATATATCAAGTCCACACCAAAAAGCCGCTACGTTCAAGGTGATTTCGAATGGCCAAAATTAGAGCAGGCGTTCTTGGAGCTACAGGCGCGGTAGGGCAGCGTTTCATCGAACAGCTTTGGGACCATCCCTGGTTTGAGCTGACCAGCCTTGCGGCCTCGGAGAGGAGCGCGGGCAAGAAGTACCGCGAGGCGGCACGGTGGCGGCTGGAGCACGAGCTTCCGCCGGAGGTCGGAGAGATGTCGGTGGTTAACGTCGATCCGAAGGAAGTCGAGGCAGACGTCGTCTTCTCCGCCCTTCCCACCGACGAGGCGAAGAAGGTCGAGGCCGATTTCGCCCGGGCGGGTTTTGCCGTGGCCAGCAACGCCAGCGCGTACCGGTTCGACGCGGACGTCCCCCTGATGATCCCCGAGTGCAACCCCGAGCACCTCGGCCTCATCGAGGTCCAGCAGAAGAAGAGAGGCTGGGACGGGTACATCGTCACAAACCCCAACTGCACCACCATCATGTTCGCCCTGACTCTGACGCCCCTCATGCCCATGGAGATCCAGAGGGTGATCCTCGCCTCGATGCAGGCCGTCAGCGGCGCTGGATACGAGGGCGTCCCCTCCATGGCGATCCTGGGCAACATCGTCCCCTTCATCCCCGGTGAGGAGGAGAAGGTCGAAAAGGAGGCCCAGAAGATCCTGGGAACCTTCGACGGCGAGAAGATAGTGGACGCGGGCTTTGACGTCAGCGCCAGCTGCCACAGAGTTCCCATCATGGACGGTCACACCGAGGCGCTCTGGGTGGAGATGGCGGCAAACCCGACCCCCGAAGAGGTCCGGGAGGTCTTCCTCAGCTTCGATCCCGGTCTCGGCGACCTGCCCACTGAGCCAGAAAGGCCCCTCATCGTCAGGGACGAGCCCGACAGGCCCCAGCCTCGGCTTGACAGGAACGCCGGCAAGGGGATGGCCGTCTCCGTCGGTCGGATCAGAAAGGGAATCCGCTACATCGTCATGGGTCACAACACCGTCCGGGGCGCTGCCGGTGCCAGCGTTCTGAACGCGGAGCTCCTTCACAAGAAGGGAATGCTCTAGATGCTGATCATAGCCTGGGAGGTGACGGCGGCCTGTAACCTCTGCTGCCAGTACTGCCGCGCCTCGGCGACGGCCTCCCCAGACGAGGCGGAGCTCTCGACCGAGGAGGCGCTGGCGTTCATAGACCAGGTCGCCCCTCTCAAGCCGATGATAATTCTGAGCGGGGGAGAGCCGCTCCTCCGCTCCGACGTCTTCGATCTGGCGGAATATGCCACCGATCGAGGTGTTCGGGTCTCCCTTGCAACCAACGGGACTCTCCTCTCCCCCGAGATTGTCGAGAGGATCAAAACGGCCGGGATCATGCGAGTCAGCATCAGCCTCGACGGCCCTGATCCTGTGACTCACGACGCCACCCGGGGCTCTGGCTCCTTCGATCTTTCGATGCGGGGGATCAAGAACCTTCGGGGCGAGGTGGACTTTCAGATCAACATGACCATCACAAAGGAGAACCTCGACCAGGTCGGAGCCACGATGGATCTGGCCGAGAGGCTCGGTGCCGTCGCCTTCCATTTATTCTTCCTGGTGCCCACGGGCCGGGGCAGCGAGGATGAGCTTGTGACCCCAGAAGAGCAGGACGAGATCCTCCGTTGGGTGGCCCTGGAGTGCAAGAATAGGAAGATCGAGGTGAAGGTCACTTGCGCCCCCCAGTACGGCAGGGTGATAAGGGAGGTCCTCACCGAGCCCGAGAGAAAGGGCATGATGGGCAGCGCCTGTCTTGCGGGGACGAGCTTCGTCTTCGTGTCGAGGACCGGAGACGTCTGCCCCTGCGGGTACCTGCCGGTGGTCGCTGGAAACGTCAGGAAGGAGAGCTTCCCGGAGATCTGGGAGAATTCGCCCGTCTTGCGGGATCTGCGGAAGAGGGAGCTCCTGGGTAGGTGCGGACGATGCGATTATCGGAAGGTCTGCGGCGGGTGCAGGGCGAGGGCCTATGCGAAGACCGGCGACTATCTTGAATCCGACCCGCTCTGCAGCTATGGGGAGGTTTGATATGGTGAAAGCTGAGCCGATCGAAGATCTGCCGGTCGAAGAGGCGAGGCCCGGCCTGGACGACCTGGACGACCTGGACCGAAGGCTCCTCGCCCTGGTCCAGGAGGAGTTCCCCCTGACCGGAAGGCCCTTTATGGCACTCGGCGAGATCCTCGGGACCGGCGAGGAAGAGGTCATAAGCCGGGCAAAAAGGCTCCAGGATTTGGGCATAATAAGAAGGATAGGGCCGATTTTGGACATGAGGCGGCTTGGCTGCTCCGGGGTTCTTGTCGCCCTTCCCGTATCCGATGGAAGGATGGATGAAGTGGTCGATGTGGTGAACGGCTACCAGGAGATCTCCCACAACTACCTCCGGCCGAACGATACCAAGTTTAACATGTGGTTTACGATATCCGCGTCTCAGGATAGGATCGACGAGATCCTCGCCGAGATCAAAGAGAAGACCGGCCTTGATCAGCTTGTTCTGCCCACCAAGAGGATTTTCAAGATCGGGGTCCGGTTCGAGATCCCCGAATGACGAGGCGATCAAGGTGTCTAAGATCGTTTTGACGGACTTTTACACCAATACCTGTGGCTATTGTCGCGAGGAGGCCCTTATCCTCGAGGAGCTGGCGGAGGCGTTCGCCGGCAAAGTCGAGTTCAGGATGGTCGACGCCGAGAAGGACTGGGAGCTGGCGGAAAAATGCGTCGTATTTTCCGTTCCCACCCTGATCCTCGAGAGGGACGGGGAGATGGTGGAGCGGTGGAACGGCTTTGTCCCCGGCGACGAGCTGGAAAGGGCGCTTAGAGAGGCTTTGAGGCGGCCCTGATCCAAAAAAAGATCAGGGCGAAAGCTTCATCACCGCCATCTCGTGCCCTGAGAGGGGAATGCTTACAGCGTGCCTCTCCCGCCCATCGGCGCCGCCCGCCGATACGACCTTGAACCTCTCCCCCGACCGGAGGAGGTCTTCCATCTCAGACCCCGCGGGCGTGAGGTTTCGGTCAACGGTCACAAAGTCCTCCCTCGATTCGGAGGCGAGGTTCATGGCGACTAGCACCTCGGAATCGTCCAGTATCCTGGAGTAGGCGAGGGTGCACTTGCCGTCGATGGGGTGGCCGAAGTTCTGGCCGTCGCCGGAGATCTCGCGGAAGTACTGCCTTCCGTACCTGAGGGCGGGCTCCCTCTTCCTGAGGTCTGCGATCTCGGATATAGATCTGTAGAGGGGATGCTTCGGGTTGAAGAAGTGGTGGCCGGTCGTCTTGAAGGCGCCCCACTTTCCTCCGAACATGCACTCCCGGAGGTATTTGTCGTGGTCTCCGCCGCCGTCGAAGCCCTGCTCGGTTCCGTAGTAGATGCAGGGAATACCCTGGCTTGTGAGAAGGTAGCCGAGGGCGAGGACGGCCTGCTCCTGGCGGGGGTTGTCGAAGAGGAACCTGCCCTTCGGCGAGCGGCCGATCTGGTCGTGGTTGTCGAGGAAGGTGACGAACCTGCGGCCCGCCTCGCCGTGGTCGGCGTAGAGGTCAGCAAACCTCCCGTACCTCTCCCTCAGGGCCGCCGGGTTTAGGAAGCCCTTGACCACCCACTCCAGCACCCCCCAGAGCGGAAAGTCGAGGGCCGCGTCGAGGGAGGGAAACCGCTCGTTTGTTCCTGGAATTCTGGCGTTTCGGCCTATGTACTGATCGATGAAACGGTCCCCGCCCACGATCTCGCCGAAGAGGAAGAAGTTCTTCTTACCGATGCTCTGGGCGTACTCCCTGACGGCGTTGCAGAATATGGCGGTGCTCGACTCCTCTAAGTGCTTTGCCGCATCCAGACGGTACCCATCGATGTCGGTTTCGGCGATCCAGTGCTTGTAGACGTCTATCAGCGACCTCATGACCTCTTTATTTGAGGTGTCGATGTCTTTGAGAGAGAGGAAATCGCCGTCCCTCGTCTCGGGAAAGGCGTCCCAGTTCTTTATCTCGCCGCATCTTCGATACCATTCGGGATTCTGAAACTCCGGCGGCATGACGGAGTCGCCGTCGCCCTCTTCTTCCGAGGGATGAGACCGCCTCCAGAACCCGAAATCGAACCTCTGACCGTCGCAGTAATAGTAGGGGTACCCGCCCGGATAGGCCCAGTTGTCTCCGGTATGGTTCAAGACTATGTCCAGGATCACGTAAATGCGATTTTTATGGGCTTTTTTGACGAGGGCTCTCAGGTCTTTGGAGGATCCAAACCTCGGGTCGACCTCCAGGAAGTTTTGTATGCCGTAGCCGTGATAGGTGTTATCACCGTCTCGGTTCTTGAATATGGGGCTGAGCCATATCGCTGTGCAGCCGAGCCCCTTGATGTAGTCCAGCTTCTTCGATATGCCTTTCAGGTTCCCGCCCTGCCACTTTTCGCCCTCCGAATCTTCCCTGTCTTGGGCGAGGTCCGGCTCGTAGGCGGGCGTTTTCTCGTCGCCGTTGTTGAACCTGTCCACCATCAGGTGGTAGATGAACTGGTCCCTCCAGTCCCCAGGGGACGAGAAGACCTCACTCCGGGGTTCGAAATCGACCTTTTTTGGAGGTACTCCGCTCTTTTTGGACATGATCCCACTCCTAAGGTTCTATAATTTCAGAATGATATGGCGGGGTTGGACGAAGCCAGGAGAGCCGCTCCATCCCCTGGATCAACTTCGTCTTATTCAGATAATATTCAAATACGGAAGGTAAGCCCGATCCGGAAATCCACCGAAAATCCTCCATTATCGATATCTTAAGGACTTGTTCGGAAATCCTTGGCCGCCATACTTCTTGTTAAAAGATAATATGATCTCTGGATTATATGTAACTTTTGGACGCGAGACCCTATCGATCCAAGCCGACTATCGTCATCTCCAATTCGAAAATGTCAGATAATAATATTTGATAAATGGGGGCGAGCATGTCTGAAGAAAGTTTGAGATAGAAAGTTCCCCTGGCCCCTCATCGGTCATCCTCCGTAGGTGATCCTGTATATCGCCCCGGCAGAATCGTCCGAGACGAGGAGGGCGCCGTCAGGCATCACCAGAATGTCCACAGGCCTTCCCCAGGCCTCCCTTCCCTGGAGCCACCCCTCGGCGAATATTTCGTAGCCGGCGGCCGTCCCGTTCTCCAGCCTCACCAGAGTCACCCGATACCCTATGGGATCGGCCCGGTTCCAGGAGCCGTGCTCTGCGATGAAGATCTGGCCTTGGTACTCCGGCGGGAAGGCAGAGCCGGAGGAGAACCTCATCCCGAGGGCTGCGACGTGGGGCCCCAGCCTCATCGCCGGCGGGACGAAGTCGTCGCATCCTCTCACCCTTCCGAAGCTCGGGTCGGGGATGCTGCCTCCGTGGCAGTACGGAAACCCGAAGTGCTGGCCCGCCTGCCCTGCCCGGTTCAGCTCGTCGGGGGGCAGATCGTCTCCGAGCATGTCCCGACCGTTGTCGGTGAACCATAGGTCGCCGGTCTTTGGATGCCAATCGAAGCCGACGGAATTTCTGACGCCTCGGGCGAAGATCTCGAAGTTTGAGCCGTCGGGGTCCATCCGAGTGATGGAGGCATAGGGGTCGCCCGGATCGCAGACGTTGCAGGGCGCGCCGATGGGGACGTAGAGCTTTCCGTCGGGACCGAAGGCGATGAACTTCCAGCCGTGACCTCTCTCTTTGGGAAGGTCGTCCTTGACGACGACGGGATCGGGCGGGTTCTCAAGGCGGGACTCGATCCGATCGTACCTGAGAACGCGGCTCACCTCTGCGACGTAGAGAGAACCGTTCCTGAAGGCGACGCCGTTTGGCATCTCGAGCCCCTGAGCGATGACGAAGATCTCGCCCGGATCGGCCCGATCGTTTCCGTTCTCGTCCCTGATGGCGTAGACCCTGCCCTCCGACCTCGTCCCCACAAAGAGGGTCCCACCGGGGCTTTGGGCGAGCGACCTGGCTCCCGGAAGATCTGCCGCGTAAACCTGGATCTCAAAGCCCGGCGGAAGCTCGATCAGGTCGACCGGGAGGTCCTGGCCGTCGCCCTGGGGCGTGTTCAAGATTACGAGGGCCAGAAGGAGGACGATAACCGGGATTATGATCTTTTTAGGCTGGAGGTTCATGGGAAGCCATCTCCGATAATTTTTCTGCACCAATCTCTTTGAACTTTAATTGGCAGGAAAGATTATATAAATCTCGCTTAAAATGAGAAAAGGGTCTAACAAGCTACCTAGGTTAGCAGGAAGAAGAAAATGGAAGCAAGCCAATTGTTGGAAGCGGCTACCGCATTCTACTTGGATTCGCCGGATTTCAATGGATACTCTTGTAATGGCACTGTGAGCGAAGAAAAAGTATCTGATGATGAGCTTCGGCTTATATTAAGAGAACTTGTGGAGGAAGGGAAAGGAGCTCTGGTCTTTGGTGATAGGCACCCCAATCCTCATATTCGAGCTTTTCCTGACGAACCAAAAGAGGATCAGCTGGAAAAACTAGAAAAAAAACCTTTGAATGACGTTTGCTTATATCCAACTGCTAACTATTTGAAGAATGTAGTTGACAAAAGCAGTTACGAAGGAAGACCTTACACGCTAGAACTAGCACTCGGGTCGGCACAATTTGAGTTCCGTGCCTTTGACTTGTCCGTTTTGGAAATGTACCTCAACGATCCAAGATATTATTATATAAATGATGATATTAACGGTAGAATATGCATCAAAGACGAGTATTACTTGTCCCATGAATTTCCGGAAAAGGATAAGGTTCTATTGAAGACCTTTGGTTTTGCCTATGATAAGGATTTTAACAGATCAGTAGCTGCCTTTTTAATATATCTAAGTAGATTGAGTCCTGAGCACCAACAGATCTGGAAAGCGAAGGAGCTGGTGGGAAGCTACAAACTTCACCCGGATTACTTCAAAATCACGATAGGAGATTGGGATATAGGACTATCGATCTTTGCGGCCTTTGTTAAAGAACTCCGCATAATCAACCAAATGTGTGACATCATGAATCGACCACATCTATTTAAACAAGATTTTCATGATAATCGCCCGCAAAACTTTTCATTTCTCATCAGGCCAACCTTAGAAGAGTATAACAGCTTCGTTTTGACACTAGACAAAATAATGTCGGAGAACATCAACAAGGAATTCTTTATGGACGATGTATCTGATACCGTGGAAAAGCAACGAAGCAGTAAAACCATCGTAGAACCAAAGGGAACGATAACAATGCTGGAGGAATGGCTTGATAAAAAGTTCCGGCCGTTCGACCGCAGGCTAGTAGAAGAGCCGATTAAAACGTTCAGGGACGTAAGAAAACAGCGGCAGAAACCTGCTCATTCGATAAAATCGAACGTTTTCAATCAGAGTTATTTTCGTCGACAGCGTGAACTTGTAATTGCTGCATATAAAGCTGTGCGCAACATAAGGCTCATTCTCATGACGCATCCAGCAGTTCTTACTACACCAGTTGATATACCCGATGTTCTTAACAAGGGCAAAATTTGGATATATTGAAATGCCAATACGAAACAGTACTCGATTCCACTAAGCGAGAAAAATCACAACGTTGGATCATCGACAAATCCCCAATCTCCGATCAATCCTGAGCGCTTCAACAAAGCCAGAACAGAGGAGAATACTTAATTACAAACTCGTCCATAAATAGGGGTCGAGAGGGTGTTAAACAGATGACCGACTCCGAATCCATCCGGCTGAAGATCATTGAGGCTGACCAGAGGGACGTGGGAAAGGGGATCGTCAGGATAAGCGAGCGGCAGATGGCCGATCTGGGGGTTGTCGATTACGACCTGGTGGAGATCAAGGGTGCGAAGTCCACCAGCGCTCTCGCGGTGAAGGCCTACCCCACCGACGAAGATATGGACGTCGCCCGCGTCGACGGCCTGATCAGGTCGAACGTGGGCTCTTCCATCGGTCAGTTCGTTGAGATCTCGAAGGCCGAATGGAAGCCCGCTGAAAGGGTATCCCTGGCTCCGATGGGTCGAGGAACGCAGATCTCGATCCCCGGCGACGCCCTCAGGAAGGTCTTTTTGGGTAGACCCGTCTCCAAGGGCGACGTGATATCCACCACCACCCTCAGGCGACCTCCAGGCGATCTCGCCTCAGGAAGGGACACCATGTTCGACGAGATCTTCAAGAGACCCGAGAAG
>Ga0268279_1001442_pt1 | contig 13079 bp, 18 predicted proteins | sample saktaG_6_FD_190142 | JGI IMG/M metagenome (GOLD analysis project Ga0268279, IMG submission 190142) | Saline water microbial communities from Sakinaw Lake, British Columbia, Canada - sak_2010_1_5_80m | ecosystem: Environmental > Aquatic > Non-marine Saline and Alkaline > Saline ...
CTCCTTGGCATAAAACTAATGGTAACCAACCATATAAGTAGATTCTATCGCCACTTGAAGCACATGAATAACCATACTGTTTCTCACCACTCTCTTTTGTTTTAGTCAATTTCTTTGCTGCTATTACAAGGTCATCTAGAGAATTCCAAGTCTCAGGATAGGAAACACCTGCTTCGTCAAACATTTCTTTATTATAAAATAACAACTTGCTGTAGGTGGACATGGGAATAAAAAATTGCTGACCGTCAACAACTGAAAAATCCCAAAAATTCTCAAGGAATTTTGATTTAAGTTCTTTAAATCCAGGATATCCATCGAGTGACTCTAAGTATCCCGCCTTATAGAACTGATGGAACCGTGCTCCCTGTACATGATTTATTTCAGGAATATCATTAGCTTCATAACGTATAATCATGTACTCATTATAGTTAGCTCCACTTGGGATAGTAGTTGCCTTAATACGTATACCAGGATTAGCTTTCGTAAACTCATCTGCTGCAAGCTGAAACCAATCCCTATACCCAGTTTCACTCCACTGCCATGATGGAAACTCCAATTCAATAACCTCCTCCTTTTTTTCCTGAGCAAACAAAGGAGATGTGATAACGCAAATCACAAAAATTATAATCAGTAATAATATAATATTTTTTTTCATTATAAACCTCCATATTTAAATTTTATTTTAGTTTATTTCTTTCATCCTGTTAAAAACAATATTGACTGACTAACCAATACAAATAATTTTTACTCTCCCTTCACCTCCCTTCAATGTGAACAATGAGTCTTTCGGAAAATTTTGAAAGCCTTTATTTTGCACTTTCTCGGCAAGATATTCTTATGATTAATTCAGCATTAAAGATATTTAAAAAAAAGATTATAATCAGGACGTATCTTTGCCTTATATAATCGACTGAGCAAAAATAAATAATTTTTACTTTTTAAGACAAAGAGAAAAGCTCATGATAAAGAAAGAATAACTTATTTTTAAAAAATTATCTTTTAATTCTTAAACTCATCCCCGCTCCTGAACCACGCTTTATTAGCTCTTCAACTTCTTCAAGTGTACTCCAATTTAAATCTCCTGGTATCGTTTGTTTTAATGCGCTCGATGCATTGCCATACTTAAGACATTTCTTGATATCCTTATCAAACTTTATATATGCATAAAGGAAACCACCAGTAAATGCATCACCTCCACCAACCCGGTCAACAAGTTCTATTTCATAAGTTAAATCATCATAAAATTGCCCATCGGAATAAGCGATAGCTGACCAGTTATTTTTCAAAACAGTTAGATTTTCCCTTAAGGTAATAACAACTACCTTAAAACCAAACTTCTCCTGAAGCCTTTTAGCAGTTGACTTATGATTGTCCTCTTTAATTTTAAATACTCTGAAAATATCTTCTTCGGTAGTAATTAAAATATCACAATATTTCATAAGTGGGGCAAGAACCTCTTGTGCCTTTTCTTCTGACCACAACTTGGCTCTGTAATTAAGATCAAAATTTACTTCTACATTATTATTCTTCGCAGCAATAAGTGCTTCCTTAGTTGCCTCAGCAGCAGAATCACTTAAAGCAGGCAGTGTACCACAGACACAAAAAACTTTAGTCCCTTTAAATATTGAATTCCAATTAACTTCTCCTGGTTTAATTTCGCTCATTGTCGAATTTGCTCTATCATATATAACTGAATTTACTCTGGGCATTGCACCAAATTCAAGATAAAATAATCCTACTCTACCACCTTCTGACCAGACTATATGGGATATATCAATGCCTTGTTCGCGTATTTTATTAATAACCATTCGCCCTAAGGGGTTTCTTGGTAGTTTTGTTATATGAGCTGTTTTTAAGCCAAAACGGCTTGTAACAGTACAGGCATTCATCTCAGCACCAGTAATTCCTATATTAAAATAGTTCGCTTGTTCAATTTTCTGAAAGTTTGGTGCACCTAATCTTAATAGCATTTCACCAAATGTAACTAAATCATACATCTTTATAACTTTCCTTTTAGTTTTTTATTTGTAAATTCATATACTTTCTTTAATAGCGTGCAAGTGCTTTTTATAGAATAATAAATGTTTAATGTAAACATTTTGTATTTTTAAGTTATATTATTATTTCCGTTTTTAACATCTTTAACTTCGTTAATTTTTTCGACTAACCTCTTAGCATTCTCGGTAATAATATCGAATTTATCTTTTGTTATAGCATCATTATTAAGCAGATCCTTTCCAATAGAAACAGCATAGGCACCTGATTGAATAAAATCAGCTGCATTCTCTATACTTACTCCACCTGTAGGCATTAAATTAATTTGCGGGTAAGGCCCCTTAATGTCAACAAAATATTTAGGTCCAAAATAACTAGCAGGAAAAACTTTTACAATGTCTGCTCCCTTCTCCCAAGCATTAAAAATTTCTGTAGGAGTAAATGCTCCAGGGATAATAACTTTGTCGCATTTTTTACAAACATTGATTACTTCATGGTTTGTGTTTGGTGCAACTATAAATTCGGCGCCTGCATAAATTGCTGCTCTTGCTATTTCTGAATTCAGAACAGTCCCAGCCCCCACCCTAAAGTTTTGCCCTATATTTTCACTAATCTCTTTAATAATTTTCAAGGCATTAGGTACTGTACACGTTATTTCGAGACATTTAATACCACCTTTCATAAGTGCTTCTACTATTTTTAATATTTTCCTTGATTCGTTCAACCTGATAACTACTATGACTCTATTCTTTTTAATAATATCTAATGTATTAGCTTTCATTATGATTGCTCTCCCAATTATTTATTAGTCTTCTAAATAACCCATGTTTTTAGAAATATTTAAAGCTGTGTTTTTTATTTCTTTAATGAGCTCTTTTGATGTATTATTATCTAAATCTAAAAATCTACTCTTTGGAACTGAAATACTTATAGCTGCAATTACATTTCCTATATGGTTCCTTATGGGAGCAGCTAAACAAACTCCCCCTTTTTGAAATTCTTCAATTTCAATTGCATATCCATTGCGCCTTACTTTTTCTAATTCAGCTTTCAGATCATTTGCATCCACAATACTGTTTTCTGTCATTCGAACTAATTCCTCTTTTTCTAAAAAAACTTCTAGTTCTTGTTCTTCTAAAAAGGCGATCATTGCTTTCCCTAAAGCAGTACAATTTGCTGGTACCTTTTTACCAATGTAAGAACGAATCATAAGACTCTGTCCTGCCTCTTTTCTATCAATATACATAACCTTTCCATTATCCAGCATTGCTAAGTGAACATTTTCATTGCAAGATAACATCAATTGTTCTAAAAATGGTTGCGCACAGTTGCGAATATCTAATTTTTTTAATACTAAATTTCCTTTTCTTAAAAATGCTAATCCGATACTATATTTTTTATCTTTTTTACTTCTTTCAAGATATCCATATTTTTCAAATGTGAATAATATAGGGTAAACTGTACTTGATGTAGAACTCAATTTATCAGCTATTTCTTTTTCAGATAATTTTTGTATGTGGTCATCAAATAAATCTATGATAGTTAATGCCTTTACTAATGATTTATTAATATAAATTGCTTTATTTTCCATTTAGGATCCTTACTATTTAATTTTATTATAATAATCGTTTTGTTATATGCAAAACAATTTATTATATAATAAAATACTTTTTTATATTTGTCAAGTCAAACTGTGATTTGTTAGTTACATTTCAAAAGTGGACTAAATTAAGCTCAATATTTTTAACTTTTTACATACCTAAAAACTCATCCTTATGCCAGAATCTTACTTTAGAGGAAAGTAAATGGGATCTAATATTTATTCTAGACGCTCGAGCAAGGTTGAGTTTAATCTAAATTCAATTCAGTCATTGATAGGAGGAAATATCGTGCTTGACAGAAAAGTTGAAAGAGAATTCTTAGATGAGAGCTTAAGGAAGTGGAAATATCTGATAATCTTTTTAAAGAAGCACCTTTAGAAACACTCTGTAGGTATGTTGAAATTGACTATTATGAATGGCTATAATAACTATATTGTTTTATATGTCAATTTAACTAAAAAAGCTAATTGAAAGTTTAGCATTTTAATATAATTTCTTGCAAACCTGTCTATGTGCAACGCAAAGGCAAATATGTAAGAAATGAAGAGAATACAGAAGATAAAGAGAGTATACAGGAGGAAATAAGGATATAAACGGGGTATTTCATAAATCATGAAAAATAACATCTTATTTAAGCCTGTTTTAAGCCCCTGTTTTAAGAGCGTTGGTATAATTCATCGTATTTTTTAAATACACCTCATATACGCCAAATACGAAGCTTTTTTAAAAAACGCTAAAACCCTTATTTTTCAATGGTTTCATTGATTTCTTGCAAAATCTACGCGTAGATCATTGATTGTTTTCTTAATTTCTTTGATTTCAGCAGTAATATCCTGGGAAAATTCCTTTTGATTTTTGATGATTTCGGTAATAAAAAATTCCAATTTATATACCAGGTAGATAGAAAGCACCAGAGGAAACCCATTATTTGCTATTAACTTTAGTACATATTCAATATCCAATTAATTCTTTTCCTTTCCAAAAGCGTTTTGGTCCAGGCCTCATATCGAGATGTAAGAAATCTTTCTTTTCATAAAATCCAATACCATTAAATCCTATTTCCTGAGCAAATAGGAGAAGATCATAAAGCAAATAATCCTTTACATGAATATCTACCGCCATACCTAGGAGATGATAAGAACCGGGAACTCCTCCTACCTTATGATTTTCCTCCGGACACCGGTATCCGGAGTTGATATATACTGGCCTATTTATCACCATCCTTAAATGATTTAACCTGGCAAAAAGGTCCGGAGACAGCATAACCCGCTTACAGCAGGGACACTCAAACTCATATAAAGAAAAATATTCAGTTAATTCTATATCATTAATTATACCCATCATTTATTTATATTTTAAGGTCCTGCCGTTCCTTACGACATCAGGCATGGCCTTATAAATAATTTCGTTCACCTCCGGGACAGTAGCCTTCATCAGATCCTTTACATAGGATATTTCACCCTCTTTTAATTCAACCTTTTGTTTCTTCAATATTTCAATCAACTTTACCCAGGCTATTTTCCATTTTTCCTCACCGTTTCCTATGCCAAGTTCTTCCTCTGCCCAAAGCATAGCTGCCAGAATGGCCTCTTTTATTTTATCTGTCCTATCCTGGCCAAACTTATTGATCATAAATTTAGAGGCCAGGCCAACCAGAAAAACCAGAGTGAAATCTAATAGATATTTCGTGATAAAACCTTCTAACATTTATTGCTCCTTTCTATCTCCCAGGGAAGGTCCGCGGCCCTTCCAAGGAGAAATATTACAATATATTAAAGTTATACATCCACAACATCAGTAGACTTATAATCAAGGATTCTGGCATTGACTTTAGCCACTAGGTCATTGCCGCTATTATGGAAGACGTTCTTAGCGATAATCGTATCCATAACTCCTTCTATAGCTGCATCTTGTGCAGCTAAGTCTGCATAATCTCCATCATCTAAATTTTTGGGATTGTCCAAAGTGAGGTTGACAGTTTTTGCAGCACTATCCCTGAATTGCAGATAGAGTCTTTTGTAACTAGTTACATCCCCTAATTCGGTAGCCATTATTTTTTTTCACCTCCTTTTTAAGGATTTACCATCTGGTAAATCTGTTATCGGTTTTTAGTTTTAGTTATTAGCCGTTCCTTTGCTATTATCCCCCCTTCCCTGCTAACGGCTATTCACTATCCACAACGACTAATTTGCTATTCAGTAAGTTGGGATTCTTTTCCAAGTCTGATTTCATCTACAGTATACTTCTGCAAACCTACTAAAGCGGTAGCTGTATCATAGGCATCTTGATCTAAGGCAGTTGATTTAATATTACCAAAGGTCTTGCTGTTGATGGTAGGAGCTCCGGTACCCGGATTGGTACCTACTACCAGTCTGAACTGTAAGGATGAATCACGGGGAACAGTGATTACTGTGGCCATTTATTTTTCACCTCCTTTTTTATGGATTTTGAATCAAGTAAAACCAAGAAGTATATGAATATATTATCATATTTCCATGTATTAGTCAACATTAGAGCATTATCAGCTTCTTTAATACATAAAGGTTCTTTTTTCTTTGGTATCCTTTTAATTGCTCGTTATTATATTAAAATAGAAAGGAATCCTTCCTGATACAAGAAGGACCCCCTTCCATGCAAAATATAGTTATAATTAATAAAGAGCAGTTTTCACCGCCTTTTTATTTTTCTTTACAATCATATTATATTATGATCAGAACCCCTCCCACCTTTCATCTACTTAATACACACTCTTTAAAAATCTAATACTTCAAGTAATAATAAAAATCCCTACTTTCTTAAAGCAAGGATTTTGGTGAATATTTTACTATTTTATTCAATTATTGTATAAGTCATTTTTCTTTTAGAATTTCGATATAATCTTCTCTGCTAACATAACAATTTTTTAAATTCTCAAAATTATCCCCATTAATTTTTAAAGATTGTCTAAATTTATCTGAAAGTTTTCTTGGCATATCTCTTCTACTATGAGAAAAATATACTGGTAAAATAGGTTCCCTTTATATTTAAGCAATTCATAATTATGCTTTTTTGACTATATTCTATCTGTAATTTATTAATTATCGCTGTAACTCTATTTTTTTAAATTGTATATTACTTTTCTTCTATTATTTCTTCATAATAAACCATCATTCTTTTTAAAGTTTGACTCAATTCTCTTTCATTTTTTAAATCTTCGTAATATTCTATAATTAATATCTTCAGGTCTTTTATTACTTCCAATTCCATATCATCATATCCATATAATCCTAAGTTATACAAAGCATCTCTTATTGTTTTAAGTTTTAGTCAACTAGAAAACGGTTAACATGGTAACTGGGCAATAAAAAGTGTATCAAAGAATTGTCACTTGTCATAGATAACCAATTATTTAATATACTTAATTTCTATTTATACCTAATTTCTAATAACAAACATCCTTTTGGAGATATATACGGACCGTGTTTCATCCCTGGTGGTCTACAAGCATACATTCCTTTACCACAGATAATTTTCTTTTTTGTATCAATGAGCTCTCCTTCTAAGATATATACTTCTTCCCAACAATCATGTGCTAATGTTTCATGTGTATCTACTCCAGCACACCACTTTACAATTCGAGTCCAAGTATGTGCCTTTTTATCTTCGCACAGTACTTGTTCATAGATTCCTGGAGGATAACCCTTACAAGCTCTCCATATAATATCTTTGTTGGGATTAAAAAATTCTTTTTCTTCTTTTGACATAATGTTTTTCTCCTCCTTTCTTATTAATGACCTAAAAAATTTGCTAATAATAACACACTGCTAGGTATATAAGTTATAATAAACAACACTATTAATAATATACCTATCTGAGGAAAAAGATCTCTAAACATATCCGAAACTGAAATTTTAGCAATTGAAGCAGTTGTAAATATACATACGCCTAATGGAGGAGTACACATCCCTATAGATAGATTTACAGCCACTATTACTCCGAAGTGAATTAAGTCTATACCAAAAAATTGAACAATAGGCAAGAATAAGGGGACAAATATAACTATATTGCTAATCGTATCAATAAAAGTCCCCGCAAACAATAAAATTATATTTATCACTGCTAGTAAAACATATTTACTGTGGATATTAACTACCATAATTTCTGCCAATTTTTGAGGAATCTGTTCGATAGTGAGGTACCACATAAATACACGGGCATTACACAAAACAAATAGTATAATTCCAGTAGTTATCGCTGATCGCTTTAGGGTCCCAGGTAAATCAGACCATTTTAGGTCTTTATAAATAAACTTTCCTACCACGAAAGCAAAAACTACGGCAATAGCTCCTGCTTCTGAGGGAGTAAAAATTCCTGCCATTATTCCCCCAATAATCATTATAGGCATCAGCAAGGCTAAAATGGCAGATTGCATATTCTGTAAAATCTCTTTGAAAGAAGCACGTCGAGCAATGCTCGATTTATAATTTCTCTTCTTGCCCACAAAGTAACTAAAAATCATTAAAGCAATCCCCATGGCAATTCCGGGGATCACTCCTCCAATAAAAAGTTTCGCAATTGATACATTTACTAAGGTACCGTAAATAAGGAATGGAATACTGGGAGGGATTATGGGACCTATCGATCCGCCGGTAGCCATCAAAGAAGCGCTAAAGCTCTTATCATATCCCTCTTTAGTCATCTCGGGAATTAACATCCCCCCAATGGCTGCAGATGCAGCAATAGCAGACCCTGTAACTGCAGCAAAAAACATACAAGCTACTATGGCAACCATGGCTAGGCCACTGGGTAAATGCCCAACCAACACATTAGAAAATTTTACTAATCTTTTGGATATACCGCCTTTCCCCATTAAATCTCCGGCAAAAATAAATAAAGGAACCGCAATCAACGAATAAGAATCGATGCCTGAGAACATCTTTTGAACTATCACTGGTAAAGGATACCCTCGGATTATTATGGCGGAAAGGGAAACTACACCTAAAGCAAAACTTATGGGCATGCCCAATAAAAAGGCTATAAATAAAATAACAATTAATGATAAACCCACAATACGTATGTCTCCTATCTAATTTTGTGTCTCTAAACAACTACTTTTTAAAATTTTTAATTTGGTCTTTTAGATGAAAAGAAATATAATAAACCATTGCTATGGCACTCAAAGGAATTGCGAGATAATAATAGCTTATAGATATCCTTAAATAGGAAGTTACCTGATTTGTAGAACTCAATACAAAAATTAACCCTGCTACCACTAATGTAATCAAAAATACCAAGATAATGAAATTAACAAGAATATTTAAGAGCTTCTGAAGTCTTTTTGGAAATTTATTTACCAGTATATCAATATTTAAATGTGATTGATCTCTAATTCCTATTGTAGCGCCTAAAAAAACTAGATAAATAAAAAGAATTCTATTAATATCGGTTGACCAAGGCATAGGTATACTAAAAAGATAACGGGAAAAGACTTGAAGAGATACAATAATAGAGAGTAAGGCCAAAGATATTATTAAACTATACTCAATAATTTTATTTAAAATATGGGTAACCCGTTTCATAGAATATTTTTTACTTCCTTACTAATATCTTATTAATCTTAGGGAGTATTTCTACTCCCTAAGATTGTGAATATTATTTAGTATTTCTAATATTTTCCACTAGTTCTGTGGGGACTATATCTGAAATAGCTTTAGCTACGTCTATAGTTGCTTCTATAAATGCCGATATATCAACATCTTCTGTTACTTGCATGCCCTGGTCTTTTAAATATTGCAAATTTTCATCATAATTTTTTATTTGCACATCTCTTTCATACTTCTCAGTCGCGGCAAATGCTTCTTCTATAATTTTTTGGTCTTCCAATGATAAACTATCAAATTTTTTCGGGTTCATTAGATAACAATAAGGAGAAAAGGTATGTTTAGTTATACTGCAATACTTCTGAACTTCATAAAATTTCATAGATCTAATAGTTGCAAGTGGATTTTCTTGTCCATCCACTACTCCTTGTTGTAGAGCAGTGTATAATTCTCCAAAAGGTATTGGAACCCCTGTGCAATTAAGGGCTTTCATGGTAACTAACCATATTTTAGACTCCTGTACTCTAAACTTAAGACCTTCCATGTCTTCAGGTGTCCTAATAGGTCGCACATCATTAGTCAAATTACGTAACCCAATATCTCCATAGCCCATAATTTTCATACCTTGAGCAAGAAATTCCTCTTTCCATTTTTCTCCTATTTCGCCATCCAAAACGTGATAAGCATGTTGCCGATCTCTAATTAAAAAGGGGATCCCCCATACTTCATAACTCGGCACCCAAGATGGTAAAGCACCAGCAACGGTACAAATATCTACTGTTCCCATTATTATACCTTCTGCAAGTTCTCTCTCGTGTCCTAATTGCCCACTTGGGAAAATCGTTATTTCTATTCTTCCATTAGTTTTCTCTTCTACCAATTTCTTAAAATAAGTAGCGGCAATCTGATATTGATGAGTTAAAGAACCATCATGTCCATATTTCAATTCAATAGTCTCGCCTGCTGCTACAACTGTGGATACCATAAGTAACATTATTAACATTAATATTAAAATAAAAAATCCTCTTTTTCTCATTATTATAACCTCCTTTTTTTTCAGAATAAATAAGAAATTGTAATTTCTAAATATCACCTCCTTTATTACTCAACTTACTTTGCTTTCTCCCTCGCTCTTCAAAGAGTATATGCTTCTGGTCTTCTATCATTAAAAACAGGCATTTTATTTCTTACTTCTTCAACTAATGATAAATCTATATCTACAATAAGAAAACCTTCTTTTTCCTCAATTAATTCGCCTATTATCTTCCCCCAGGGATCAATTACCATAGAATGCCCAAAGAAAATGTTTTCTCCTGATTTTCCTACTCTATTACAAGCTACTACGTACATTTGATTCTCTATAGCTCGAGCTGTAAGCAAGGTTCTCCAATGATCTAAGCGAGGATGCGGCCACTCAGCACATACAAACAACAACTCAACTTTGGAAAGAGCTATTTTTCTAATAAGTTCACAAAATCTAATATCATAACAAACCACACAACTGGAAGCAATTCCATTTAAATTGAAAATATCAATTTTTTCACCATTCACTAAATAATTATCTTCATTCATTAGACCAAAAAGGTGGATTTTATCATACATTGCAATTAATTCACCGTTAGGATTAATAACTTGAGCCCTATTAACATAACCTCTAGAGGTGGATGCAATAATTGATCCACCCACAAACCATACTCCATATTGTCTAGATAGTTTGCCTAAAAAATCCGCAGATTCTTTACCTTCAATTGAAGCTATATCCTCTATTTGGTTAAAGGCATACCCTGTTGTCCATAACTCAGGAAGAACAATTACTCCAGGCCTTTCTTTTTGCTGCATAATTTCTTCTATTAAGGTAGTAACTTTTTTATAATTAGAATCTGGGTTACCTAATTTAATATCCATCTGGATTATACCGATTTTCATATTTAACTACCTCCTCTCTAACTTCGATCCGGTAAAGTGAATACTCTATAGGTATGGCTAATTTCCCTTTTTAATACTGGATCAGACATAATTAGTAGATATGTTTTAGCAAATATGACTTGGTTAGAAATTAAAGGCAATGTTCCACTTAAAATAGCTATATTACCTTGTTTTCTCGGGTTGTCCTGTTCACAAATTCGCTCTAACTCTTCAGGTAAAAGTATTTTTTTTAACGAGCCTTCCTGGTATAGAATTTCTGGAGAATTGTCTTCTTCTTTAATCTTTACTCTAATGATTATGTCATCCCAATGATCACGGATATCGGACACTTTCCAACAATTTACCGCAATAATTTTGCTACAAATCTGCTTCGCTTTGGAAATAGATTCCTTTTCTATTTTTCTATCAGTATGGTCACTGGCAATAGTAACGTATGCTTTGCCATTTATGTCCTTAGCAAAGAAAAATTCTACTTCCCCAGATGTTGTTTCGCCTATAACGTATAAAGTTTTTGATGTGCTTACTCTCTCTGGATCTATCCAATACATTGCAGGTACCTTCTGTGGGGCGGGAATACCAAGAATTTCTAATTCTTTAATATGTGCCATTACAGCTTTTTGATCTCTTCCAGTATAGCCTGCAGCCACACAACTATCCCATTTTAATTCAACAATATTTTCTTCTGTTTTTAAATTTCTATATCTTAGATTAATTCTCAATAGATTTATTTACTTCCTTTCTTAAATATACTTTCCAAAATGATATCTTCCGTTGAACGAAGATGGTCTAAACAACTTTTTCTGGCCTTCATCTTTTTCATATCTACAAGAGCATCAACTATTTTTTCATGTTCTTCTGCTACATTGGTAAATCTTCCGGGATATTGCAGAGCTATCATGCCTAATCGTATAATTTCGTCCTTTAATTGTTCCCAGGTTTGATTTAATCTTTTATTATTAATCTTATGAATTATTAAAGCATGAAAATTTTGGTCTAAATCAATAAACTCTGCCGTATTATCTTTCGTAGATTTCATAGCATTTAAAGTATCCTGAATATCATTAATCAATGTGATATCAGCTAATCTTTTATCCAAGATTATGTCTAACACCATTGGTTCAATAATACGACGAAATTCAAATATCTCTATTACATCTTGTTTACAAATAGCTTTTATTACTATACTTTTACGAGAATTAATCTCAATCCATCCTTCAATTGCAAGTCTTTGTGTAGCTTCTCGAATAGGGGTACGACTTACGGAGAACATATTAGCTATTTCCATTTCTCGCAAAACAGTACCGGGCAAAATATCTAAATATAAAAGTTTATTTTTAATCTTTTTATATATCTCAACAGATAGTTTTTCATTTTCGATTTTATTTGCTGGCATACCAAACTCCTCTCTGGTATACCAATACAATATAACTTTTATAAAATTCTGTCAAGCATAAACTTTAAAATAATTTAAAAATATATCGTTATTTTGATCAATTTTAATTTCCCTTATAAATCTATACATATTCCTATCAGTTTTAGACTACTTCAGCGGCTTTAAATAATCCATTTTAACTACTCCGACTGATTTACTTTTACCACGACCGCCCGCCAGGAGCTTTTTTTGTTAAGGAGTTTACTCGAAAGCCACCACATACATAACAAGACTTTATCGGACATTCTTCCAGAAATAATTTCACGCTTATCTTATCCGATAAAGTCTTGTTATGTATAGCAAAAAAAGCATTATATTTTTAACCAGTTAAAAGTTTTTTTAGCCTGGTTAAAAATATAAAGGCGGGCTAAATGAGATACTTCTTGTCGTAGGGCTGCACTTCTATTTCTACTCACCCTATGGTTCCTTTCTATTTCTGATCATTGTTCCTCTACGTTTTTAATATTTTTTAGCAGTAGCAGTAAAAAAATACTAAAACTATCCTAAGAGTTTATAGGTGCGGCAACGATGGCGCTTCCGAGGGAA
>Ga0268279_1001444_pt1 | contig 13072 bp, 10 predicted proteins | sample saktaG_6_FD_190142 | JGI IMG/M metagenome (GOLD analysis project Ga0268279, IMG submission 190142) | Saline water microbial communities from Sakinaw Lake, British Columbia, Canada - sak_2010_1_5_80m | ecosystem: Environmental > Aquatic > Non-marine Saline and Alkaline > Saline ...
GATGTTTTTCAAAGGCCGTTTTCAATACCTTTTCACGCTCTTTGATAATTTGTTCAGCCCGTCCGTAATGTACATCTTCCGGTGTGAGAAAACCAATACCAGAATGGTAGTGCCCTGTATTGTACCAGGGAAAAAAGTCCTGACAAAAGGATCTGGAATCTTCAACGCAACCGAACCTTTCCGGAAAATCAGGCCGGTACTTCATGGTCTTGAACTGCGATTCTGAATAGGGGTTGTCATTGCTGACATAGGGCCTTGAATGGCTCTTGGTAACTCCCAGATCTGCCAGCAACAATGCCACCGGCTTCGATGTCATGCTTGGACCACGATCCGAGTGAATGATCAGCTGATCCCATTGAATACCCTGTTTCTCACAGCTCTGTTCGATCAGTTTTCTGGCCAGTGCCGATTTTTCCCGGTGGGCTACCATCCAGCCGACAACATACCGGCTGAAGATATCAAGGATGACGTAGAGATAATAATATGTCCACTTTACCGGCCCTCTAAGCTTCGTAATATCCCAAGACCACACTTGATTGGGTGCTGTTGCCAAAATCTCCGGTTTCTTATAGCCAGGATGCCTTAACTGATTTCTCCGTTCTCTTACTTCTTGATTTTCTTCCAGGATGCGGTACATGGTCCTTACAGAGCAAAGATAGGTTCCGTCATCCAGCAATGCGGCATAGACCTCTTGAGGTGCCTGATCGACAAATCGCTCTTCATGTAATGTGTCCAGGACATCTTTTCGTTCGTCATATGTCAGTGCTAACGGTGGCGCCGGACGGCAATTATCCTTCATGGAATGTTTGTCTCTATCACTCCACCGGTAAAAGCTGGCTCTTGGAATAACCAGGGCATCGCAGGCACTCTTGACACCAACATCTTTTGCTAATGATCCTGCTGTATTCATGAGTTCTTCTCTCCGTTCTCTGTGAGAGGTATCTGCAGGATCTCGGATATTTTTTTTTGAACGTCTATAATGGTCTCTGCCTGCCTGAGCTTTTTCTGCAATCTTTGATTCTCTCGCTCAAGTTCGGCAATGCGACGGGCTGATGGATCGGGTCTTTTAGCTTTTGGCCCTCTCTTCCTGGGTAACAGGGCTTCCAACGTCCCTTTCTCCATCTGACGTCTCCATGTAATGAGATTGGTTGAGTAAAGTCCCTCTCGCCGTAACAGGGCGCCGAGCTGACCCCTTTTCGTACAGGATTCCGCTTCCTTGAGGATACGAAGTTTGTACTCTGCCGTGAATCTTCGACGAACGGCTCTCTCGCGTACCTCGGGATCTGGCACAGTTCTGATACCCTGAATGTTTTTTGTTTCCTTGATGGAGGAACTTCCAGTCGTCCTACGGACTCCTTCCATTTCCTCCATCTTTCTGATAACCTGAGGTTCCATTGATTCTTTCTCTAACATTTTATTTCTCCTTCCCCACCCTCTATATATACTCTAAATTATGGGTTGGGAAGTGTCTCACTTATATTGGCACAGAGGGGCTGAGGAGTTGTAGGTGGAGACAAGGTCTGGCGTATGTCATATTTTCAGGAACAGCACTCTCTCATTTCCAAACACAAGTCAACGCTACAACGATTCCTCTGAATTCATTGACTTCGGAGTGAAAGATGCTGAAGCTTGATAGCTTATGAACGGTTTGAGTAGACTCCAGACGTACTTCCTGAAGTCGAGAAAATCAAGAGTGGAGAAATAGTAGCAGGTTTCTTTCAGCAATCATTAACGTGTCGGGTGAGGCGCACGGGTCACCGCACCGCATCAACCCGATTGTTGGATGCTTCATTTTCTGATCGACGACACGTCAGACCATGCATCTGGATGATTCTCGAAGAGTTGCATATAAAAGTATTCTCCCACTTCGACAGTGCCCGAGGGAACCAGTCTTAATGCATGCGTGAGATCTTCCGGTGAGAGTCGCATACGCAGTGGCGGCCCAAAGGGGGTAGCGCGCTTCACGATCTCCACAATTGCCAGTTTGCCACGGGGTGCAAGTAGATGTTTGACCTCCGTCTCGAATCCCTTGATCTGCTCTGGTGAGAAGATGTGGAATACAGTCGAGATGTATATTAGGTCAATCGCCGATGCCGGAAGTTGTGTGGTGGTAGTGATGTCTCCCACTATCGCCACTATGTTTGTGCCTTTGGTCTTCTCGCGAAGTACAGTAATACTGGTCTCGTCAGGGTCCAAGGCGTATACCCTTCCGCTGTCGCCAACCAGTTGCGAGAACTCCTTCGACATGTAGCCATTTCCACAGCCAGCATCGAGGATCGTCTGCCCGAACTCAATCGCAAGAGCAGAAAGGATTGCACCTTTATCCAGTAAGCTCTCGGAAGACTTTCCTCGGTGGTGGCGTTTTTCCTTGCCACGCTTCTCGTATTTCTCGAACTCCGAGTAGTCTGGAGTGCCAGATTCTTGTTTCATCTTTAGCACCTTTCATTCACATCCAACAGTGTTCATATAGTTTCTGTATAAAAACCAAACATAGCTAAAACAGCTATGTAATGCACATTTTAATTGAGCTTAAAATCATTACAACTTCCTGAAATGGTTAAATCGAGAGTAACGAAAAAGCAGCAGATTTCTTTTGGCTCTTTCCCAAATTGAGTGGGTAACGATTTTATGTTAATATATTCTCCGAAGAAATTTCAATACATTTCAGAGGAGGAATCACATTAATGAACAAGATATTTGAAGCAGCCCTGTCAATCAATAAGCCCTGGTACATTAAAGATATAGAGTTTGATCCTGACAAAAAACGACTTGATTTATATGTAGACTTTAGAAAAGGCAGTACCTTCAAGGTCGATGAACCCGGTTATGATGGATCATATAAAGTCTACGACACTGTGGATAAGATTTGGCGCCATTTAAATTTCTTTCAGCATGAGAGTTATCTCCATTGCCGGACACCGCGAATAAAATATAACAAAGACAAGATAAAGCAGATAGATCCGCCGTGGGCAGGCAAGAGTCCTGGATTTACACTACTGTTTGAGGCCCTGGTTATGCAGCTTTGCGCACACATGCCTGTAAACACAGTTTGCGGTGTGATAAACGAAAACAAGAACAAGATATGGCGAATGCTTGAGAAATATGTTGATATGGCACGAGAGCATGAAGATTTTTCAGACATGACAGTTGTTGGCATGGACGAAACCAGCAGAGCAAAGGGACATGACTACGTCACCCTGTTCGTAGATCTCAAAAAACGACGGACCACTTTCGTTACTGAAGGTAAAGGCCATGAGACAGTAAAAGCATTCGCCGATGACCTCAGTGCCCACAGTGGCAGTCCGGATCAAATATCTGATGTCAGCTGTGATATGTCGCCAGCATTCATAAAGGGTGTCAAGGAAACATTGCCAGGCGCAAAAATAACTTTCGACAAATTTCATGTCCTGAAGCTGATTAATAAAGCGGTTGATCAGGTCAGAAGAGAAGAAGCAGTCACGCAACCTCTACTTAACCCAAGTTTAACCTCATTCTGAACACAACTACAATGATATCGGGGGGTTGCCGCTGAGTGGCCAAATTTATGGTCACTACATCTTTACATCCTAATTTCCCGCCAAATTTATAACGATGAAAAATACATTTATATAGAATGATTCAGTTTATGAACTAAAAAGCCTTGACTTTTCTCTTTTTTATCGTCATAATTACGACGATAAAGGAGGAATGCATGGCATACCGTGTGCACCAGACCAATAAGAAGAACGGCGTCACCTATGTCTACGATGTGGTATCCGTATGGCACAAGGAACTCGGGCAGTCGCGCAACAAGCAGGTATGCGTCGGCAAGCTTGACTCAGTAACCGGCGAGTTCGTCCCCTCCAAACGCCTTGATCCCCAACAGGCGGCGGTCCGGGATCCCGCGGTCACCGCATCGGCGCAGATCGTCGGCCCAGCGGTGGTGTTGGATGAGTTCTCCAAGCGCACAGGTCTGGAGAAATTGCTGAAGTCCTGCTTTCCCGACACCCACCGGCAGATCCTGGCGATGGCCAACTACCTGGCCATAGAGGGCGGAGCGCTCAGCTATTGCGAATCTTGGGCGAAAAGCCATGAGCCCGCCCTCGCGACGTCCTTGGCAAGCCAGTGCATAAGCGAGATACTCTCCTCCATCGGGACCGACGGTAAGCAGACCTTCCTCGCGAAGTGGATAGGCAAGGTCCTGGAAAACGACTACATCTGCTACGACATCACGTCGGTGTCGTCGTATTCGGAACTCAACGAATTCATCAAATGGGGTCACAACCGCGACAAGGAGAAGCTCCCCCAGTTGAACCTCGCGATGCTGTTCGGCCAGAAGTCCGCGCTGCCGGTGTACTACCACCGGGTACCTGGCAACATAAGCGACGTCTCAACGCTACGCAACCTCGTGCTGACCTTCAAGGCACTGGAGGTCAAGCGGCTGCACTATGTGATGGACAAGGGTTTCTACAGCAGGAAGAACGTGGACGCTTTGCTGGAGAACCGCGATCGATTCACCCTGGCGGTGCCGTTGAGCAACAAATGGCTGCTGCAAGCCATAGACGACATCTACGAGACCGTCCACGGTCCCGAGGGGTATCGCAAGCTCGATGACGAGGTTCTCTATGTCCATTCACGGTTGTATCCATGGGGGAAGGAGAAGCGCCGCTGCTACCTGCATCTGTACTACAACGCCACCAACCGGGCCAAGAATGTGGACAAGTTCAACGAGGAACTGCTTGAGTACAAGGGCGAGCTCGAGTCGGGCAAGCCGGTGGCCGACCACCAGAAGGCCTATGACGACTTTCTCATCCAGAAGACAACCCCCAAGCGCGGACTGCAGGTTTCTTTCAACTCGGAAGCGGTGAGCCAATACATCAGTCGCTACGCTGGGTTCCAAGCGCTGCTCTCCAACGGGATCAAGGATCCGGTGGAAGCCATGCGGGTCTACCGCGACAAGGACGCTGTGGAGAAGTGCTTCGACGACCTGAAGAACTCGCTCGACATGAAGCGGCTGCGGATGCACACGTCGGCGACCGTGGACGGAAGGCTTTTCGTGCAGTTCATAGCTCTGATTCTCATCAGCGCGATACGCAAGGAGATGCGCTCATCGAAACTCATCGAGAAATACACGGTGCGCGAACTGCTGCAGGAGATGAAGACGTTGACCAAGGTTAAATATTCGGGGAAGTACGGTCATATCCTCACAGAGGTGACCAAGGCGCAGCGGGATATTCTCAAAGCCTTGGATATCCAACTCCCTGGCATGGCATAGTTATAATTTCTTCGGGAAATTAGGTTATATAACTGTGAAGGTCAACGTCTCCGTGCTCCCGAAGAATCTGCAGGAGTAAGTCTTTGTACCTGTCCATACTTTGATGTGACATAACCAAATTCGTTATCAGAGAAGCAGCCGATGTCGCATGGACTAATCCGAAGACAATTGGTTTCAGAAGTGTATCCTTTAACCCTACCTCCATCGCAACGGCGGCAAAAATGAATCCAGCCGTTGAGTTTATTCCTATTAGCTTCTGAGCTTCAGTAAATGCGTCAAACGCTGGTTTTGCCAAAAGCTTGTTTTCGCTATAATAAGACTGAAGGCGCTCATACGTAAATTCTTCTATTGCCTCCTTCTTGTGTTCTTCATACAACTGAGTCATGTACTCATCGTATGCGTATTCATCTTCTGTCATGGACATGTATCATGATCTCCTTTCACATAACCAAAAAAAATCATTTGACTTTTTTGAGCCCAATCGGACGCTGGAAAAGGTCAACTGGATTGGCTGGTTATGTGCTTTTTTCAATTTTAGCAATAATCTTTATTCTCACTCCTTGGTTCAATCTAATATTATCCCAAGAACTAAGATCTTCCGTCACTAATTCTGCGACGCCATCTCCATGAAAGTTTTGTTTTGTTCTTAAAATAAAACCTGTTACTTTTTTACCGTTTACACTAATAATAGGAATAAGCCTCCACCATTCAGCGTATCCGGGAGCAACTTGATCTATTTCGTTTTGTGGAATAAAAAGGCCTTCAATATCTGGAGTTGTAAAAGGTTGATCCAATTCTATATTTAATGTTCCAAAATATAATGGAGGGAAAAAGAAACCATATTTATTTAAAACTTTTTCGCAAGCTCTTAAACGGTCTCCAGCCACTTCAGCACCATTACTTGTAAGAACTCCTGTTAATATTTTTTCCATATTTTTTATCTATTCCTCACATAACACTTGAACTGAGGGGCCTCGAGATTACAAGCCAATCCTCTCAAGTAAAATGTTCATTGGTAGACACTTGATCTGATATTTTATGCCAGGCTTCTTTATGTTCTTGAATCATCTTAGGACTTATCCCCATTCCTCTATATGGCTTTCCGTATTTATTAATCTGATCGACCCACACAGGTACATTTTCTGAATCTATTTCTATATTTATTCCTGGTTTTTTATCCTTGAAGTTCCTAATTTCTTTATTCACCACTTCAAACCAATCTTCTGAATTCATAATATAAAAATCTGGACGTTCGTTCTCATTCCGGTTCGAAAAATCGACTAGAACAAGTAAACATTGATTCCCATAAATTCCTTTGCAATTTGGCCAAGTAGATCCTTGCTTTGCTTTTACTTCTATTGTCGTAAATAGATCATGTTCGGACATGACGAGGATATCAGTGCGTTTTCTGTTCCCAAACGTTAATTGAGCATAGATACCCCTTCTGCACAACTCACTTGCAACAGCAAATTCTGCTGCTAACCCAATGCAATCTTTTGATACGGCCATCTATGCCTTCCAAAATTATTATGAACAATTAATGGGTCGGTTAAGCGACTGGCAAAAGAGCGTAGCGGATTTACCAGTCCGAGTTAATGCGATTATTAGCCCCTATTTATTTCTGATAGTTCTTTTAATCGCGCTTTTGCACGCGATACAACTTCTTGATTAAATGCGTTAGGATAGCGAACAATTACAGCTTCGAATGTTAGATCATGCATGCCCATTTCTACCAGCACTTTATAACCAGTGGGTTCAATTTTCCTATCCACTGCCCTTTCTGCCGCACCAATGATCCCATGACGTTTAATCATCTGCCAAGTTCTCGAAGCACGAGTTTTTCGCTTGTTTTTCTCCGACAATACCTCCTCGTATGCATAAAGCGCCTTAAGCAATTCAAGCTCCACTTCGTTTTTATTACCATAAGCAATGGCCCGAAGTTCAACTGCTCGACGGCGCGCTTCTCGCGCAAGATCAGGATTTCTGTCACGGACATTTTTTGCGAGCTGTATACATTCCCCTGGGGTCTTTAGTTTTTGTATTATATCTTCCATTTATTCCCCCGTAAATATGTGTACCGAAAGACTAACAATTTATTATCAGGCCGATTTGCCCTGATAAGTTGATATTGCGTGGCTATTCAGGCATATTTGCCCATACCCCATTATCATCAATAATATGGCATAATGACAGCATTGGTTGCGAGTGGATGCCACAAACACAAAACCCCGCCTCTTTATGAGAAACGGGGTGTTTTTATAGTCAGTCCATAATCCCCTCTTTTTTTATGTTACAGGGTTACGACTCCGGATGGTAATTATAATGTATCAATTAACAAAAGAACTTCGACGCTTATGGTACTCTTTTGGAAATATTTGTCAAGGTTGTCGTTAAAACAATATGTAGGTATGACGATATTGCTATACTGGCGTTAATAAAATATTCAGATCTCAGTTTTAAGATAACTTTGGAATACCTCATTTTGTGTGAAGATGAAAATTAATTAATAAGCCTTCCCCTATATGGAGACCTATTAATTAATTACTGATATGTTTCAGAATTAAAAAGAAAGTTTAAGGTTAAAGAAGGTTAAAGAAAGGTTAAAGAAATTTATTCGCTAAAAATCGAAATTTACGAATAAACTGGCGGAAGTGCATGGGAATCGAACCCTAATGGCGATAATATTTGATTAATGTTATTATCTAGTTACAGCGTATCAAAATGATTTGGGGGACAGCTGGGGGACAATGCTAACTGAATGCCCCCCCCCCTGTAAAGAAGTATGGTGAAATATAGACACATGTTCGACTCCCCCCGCCTCCACCATTCAAACTTAATTATTTCAATAGGTTATGTGCCATTGTTTTATGCAGTAATTATACAGTAAATTAAGGCAAGAATACCCCATAGATTACCTAACTGAAAATCCGGGTGTCGGCAGTTCGATTTGGCCCTGACCCACTATGATAAAAAAGGGATTTACGGTCGTCGAGCCGTAAATCCCTTTTTTATTGATTGCTCAAAACAGGTTAAACTGTGCTGCTTTTGCGCCAAAAAACGACACAGTTTTGACACAGAAAAAGGCAATGGGTGATCAGCAAGTGTGTACTGAACAGAGATCGACGTAAAGCCCGGGGGATTTTGGGTCCCATAAAGTGCATTTTAAATGCTTTCCAATAAATTCGCCTACCTTTTGGATTTTATGCTAACCAAGCCTTTGCGATAACCTTTATGTTAACCCCTTCCATTTCTTTCAAAAACTTACAACATGAATATTTTTGCTTTTCATGAGTGGTCTGAGTTGCGTAGAAATAGCAGTTGTTTTAACTTTGAAAATGGACAACGGAGTTACGCTATTGGATCCCTACATGAAATTTATAAATAGAATTCGTTCCGATTCCCGTTCGTTTATTGCTTCTTCCTGAAGTCTTCAATTGACTCTTATTGATAAATATGCATTATTACAAATGGCAATTGTGAGTTTTTCGTTGATCCCTAGCTCCCCAGCGTGACACGATAGAATATCGATGAACGATAAAAAGAGACTAAATATATGAGCACAACAGGCGAAATAATGCGGAGATTGATTCACTCGCAGGTGAAGGGCGATAAAGCCGGATTTCGCGCTGCCGTCGAGGAATTCATTAAAGAAGAGCGTAGAAAAAATCACCATATTCTTGCACGCGATATCGAACGCCTTTTGAAAAATGGTGCCAGCTCTTCCGATTTTTCTAATTCGCTCTCATTAATTGGAGCAAACAATGATGATCTGCCACGAGATAAGGAACGAGGCGTCTTTTTGGTGGAGATCATCGAACCAAAACGGACTCTCGAAACCCTTGTTATTTCAAAGGAAATACGGAAGCAACTGGATTTGATCGTTCAAGAAAATCATAAGGGAGAAATATTGCGCACATACGGACTCCGCCCTATTTCGAGGGTGCTTTTCTGTGGGCCGTCCGGTTGCGGTAAAACCGTCGGGGCCGAAACCGTGGCGCAGGCACTCTATCTCCCTCTTGTACTTGTCCGCTTTGATGCTGTAGTCTCGTCTTACCTAGGAGAAACGGCAGCCAACCTGCGCAAGGTTTTCGATTTCGCAAGAACTCGCCCAATGGTCATTTTGTTTGACGAGTTTGATGCCATCGGCAAACACCGAACAGACGAAGCAGAACACGGCGAACTAAAGCGTGTAGTAAATTCCTTTTTGCAGATGCTTGATAACTGTCGAGGCGAAACACTTCTTATTGCCGCTACAAATCATCAGGGTTTGCTCGACTCCGCCCTTTGGCGCAGATTCGACGAGATTGTCTACTTCGACCGTCCTGGAACTGGCGCAATTGAAGAAGTCCTGCGCCGTAATGTCAGGCAGATTGGTTTGGAGCAGAGCATAAATCTGTCGAAGGTCTCAAGCGACTTGGTTGGTTTATCTCATGCGGATGCAGAGCAAATCGCCTTACAGGCAGTTAAGTCAACAGTGCTTGCCAGCCAGAAAGCCATCAGTCTCGACACACTTCAAGAGAGTATTGAGAACCAGAAGAAACGAGTGGCACTTACGCGAGAGATGACTGATTCCTCGTGTCCTCATCAAACACATTCAGACAAGTCGGATAATCTTGCGACAGACGTAGCGGAAGAGGGGGAATCCTACAATGCCTGATGTACGACGAGAACAGTTGCATCCTCATTTACAGCTTCTTCGCGAAGATCGCAGCGTGGAACGGCGTAGGCGCCCGGCGCCGCCAATGCCGCCGCCAGGGCGCGGAGGGCGCGGTGCCTTTGCCCCCAGATTGAACCAAGCCGCAGAAAGGATATTGGAGCTGCGCCAGACAAGACCGGCGCCGCTCTTTGGAGTACAGCCTCATCTCGTCTTTCGAGTTCCGTTTGCAGAAGGAGCGAGTGTTGATCAATTGATTGAAAGTCTGCAAAGACAGGCAGGCCTTGAGATTGTAAGCGTAGAGCCCGACCGAGCAGTCATCGCTTTTCGGGATAATCTCGACCTTCAAGAATTTCAGAATGCAGTCAAAACATATGAAGAAGGTCCTAGAAAGGGCATTAATCCTCGAACTGGAAAACCCTACGCCACAACAGCTGCAGATTTCCTCGAATACATTGAGCCGGAACAAATGCGGTTGTGGAGCCGCGAAGATAGGATTGGTGATAGGCTGAAAAAAATTATAGGCGAAGCCGGTGCCAACATCAATCCTTTAAACCGTTATGTTATTGATCTCGAACTCTGGCATCCCGGCGGTTCGGAAGGCGCAAGGAGGGCGCTGGACGAAGTCAGGCAATTGGTGCAAACTAATCACGCAGATGACGAGAGGGTGCTGGATACGTTCTCAGGACATTTCATTGTCCTCGCAAAAGTGGCTGTAAGAGGAGCCAAACTCGATGCTCTGTTGGAACTGGACATTGTCGCGGAAGCCGATTTTCCACCCCAACCTCAATTCGATCCGATTCAGGCCGGGAGGGTCACAGCACGTGATTTTCCCAGTCCTCCACATCCACCAGAAGATGGTCCCCGTCTGTGTATCATCGACAGCGGCATCACCGCTAACCACCCTCTTCTGGCAAATAACGTTGGGCATGAGGAGGCCATCCTGACACAGACATCGTCACCCGCAGATGCCCACGGTCACGGAACCATGGTTGCCGGGCTTGCAGTATTTGGCGATGTACGTTCCTGCTATGAATCGGGTCAATTCGCGTCTTCAATCACCCTTTTCAGTGCCCGAGTTCTGAATGACCGAAATGAGTTTGATGATGAGAAACTCATAATCAACCAGATGCGCGAAGCCATTGAGACCTTTCGTCAGCAGCCATATGACTGCCGGGTCTTCAATCTATCTCTTGGAAGTGGAATTCCTGCCTTTGATTCCATGCGGCCGCGCCAGACGCTATGGGCAGAGGAACTTGATGTTCTTACACGAGAACTCAAAATCCTCTTAGTTGTTTCAGCAGGGAATCACGAAGAGGCTAATGGAGTGAACGCTTCTGATGCTGAGACCGCATTGATGTCTTATCCTGGACTCCTCTTCAATCCATTGACCGGCCTATGCGATCCTGCAACAGCAGCAATCGCATTAACTGTTGGGAGTTTGGCCCAGCACAATATGCCTGCCATTCCATCAAAAAGTAGTGCCGATAACATCGTCAAACCTCTTGCCGGAGTGGACGAGCCTTCCCCATTTACTCGGATTGGACCGGGAATTAATGGTGCTATCAAACCTGAACTTGTTCATTACGGTGGAAACTTGGTTTTCACAGGTTTTGGGAGTAGCGTCCGTCGAATCGATGATGAGCCAGGCACTGCGGTGATGTCACTGAGCCATCAACCAACTCGGTATCTTTTAGCGTATGATTGTGGGACAAGCTTCGCTGCTCCCCGCGTGGCGAGGCTCGCGGCCCTGATCGAACACGGCCTAAAAAGAGACCTGCGGGAACGTCCCTCGCCGAACTTGGTCCGCGCTGTTCTCGCTTCAGCTGCTGACATCCCCGAAGCAAGCATCAGCCGACTCATTCCCTATGATAACGGACATGCCCCCTGCAGGGTTTGTGGATACGGGTTTCCTTCCGAATCGGAAGCTTTGAAGTCACATGACCGGCGAGTGACACTGGTTTACCAAGGAAATATGCCCATCGATCATTTCAATGTTTTTGCAGTGCCGATCCCCGATACTTTCCGAAATGCAAGAGGAGAACGGAAGATCATCGTCACTTTGGCTTATGACCCGCCGGTGCGGCGACGACGTCTGGATTACCTGGGTATCGAGATGGATATCATTCTTATTCGAGGAAAAACATTGGACGAGGTGTTCGATGCTTTTAGAAGTGTTGGCCCCAGCGAAGACCCAACGTCAGCAATTGGTGGATCATGTCGAGTTGGCCTCGAGCCTAAAGCTAATCCTCGAAATGCCGGCTACAGTAGGAAAAAGAGCACCCTTCAGCGTTGCCAGAAGATAATGAAGCGACCGGACCGACCCGAGATGGACTACGGAAATGAGTACTACCTTGTTGTGCGAAGTGAGCGAAAATGGGCTCCCGACGACATCGAAGTTCAAGACTTTGCTTTAGCCGTTACCCTCTGCGCTAATGATTCTCAACTCTACAATCAGATCGCTCTGCGACTCAGGCAGCGTGCACAGGCACGAGCACGAACACAATAAGATTATTGACACCGGCATATTTATGCTTTTGAAAGGCTTGTTCAGGAAATACAAAAGAAATAACCTCAACGATCAATCCGTCTTCGTTGCACTGCATCAACTGAATGTTTCAATCGATAATAACAAGTCCCTTTCCGACCTTTGCCTGATTGATTCGTAGGTGTTTTCTTGATTGAACTAAGTTCAGATACTCTCCACATGAACTAAACCGCTTCGCGGCAGTCCGGTTTTCCGTCCAGTCACCACCACTATAGATCTGTTACAGATCTGTCTTTTTTAAAAATCTTCCCAATAGTTTTTCCTCATATAAAATACCTCTTAGTTTTAAAAATCACTTCAGGAGGTATGTCATGACAGAATTACGCAAAGAGATGATCAAAGCGATGGAACTCAGGAATTTATCCAAGCAAACACAAAGGTCTTATTTATCGGCAGTTTCCGGTCTTGCGAAGTATTACATGAAATCACCGGATACGATTTCAAAAGAGATGATCGAAGATTATCTGTTGCATTTAAAAAACGACAGAGGAAATGCACCCAACAGTCTGTTGAGTGTCATTACCGGTTTGAGATTTTTCCATAATCACGTTCTTTCCTGTGAGGAACGTGTTCTGGATTTCTCGTTTAGACGGAAGAACAGGAAACTCCCTGTTGT
>Ga0268279_1001448_pt1 | contig 13048 bp, 10 predicted proteins | sample saktaG_6_FD_190142 | JGI IMG/M metagenome (GOLD analysis project Ga0268279, IMG submission 190142) | Saline water microbial communities from Sakinaw Lake, British Columbia, Canada - sak_2010_1_5_80m | ecosystem: Environmental > Aquatic > Non-marine Saline and Alkaline > Saline ...
CTTTAGGTGGTGCCGAGGGTGGGACTCGAACCCACAAGGGTTGCCCCGGCGGATTTTAAGTCCGCTGCGTCTGCCAATTCCGCCACCCCGGCTTGTAGCACTTCGTCTAATAGCGCCATAGCATCCTCTTGCATTCCTCCAATTATATGGTTGTAAACGTCCATTGTAAAGGCTACCGAGCTACGCCCTAGCGCCTCACTGATAACTTTAGGCTTAACACCTCTCAAAAGCATAAGAGAGGCAAAGGTATGTCTCAGGTCGTGAAAGCGGACACCTTGGAGGCCTGCTAGTTTGGCTATTCTGGCAAACTCATGGCTTAATATCGAGGGGTTAAGCGGCTTACCTTCGGGACTGCCAAAAACTAGGCTGTCAAGAGTAAGTGGCTGCTCTAGATGCCAGCAAAGCGATTCCCTCTCTGCTCGGTATTCCCTCAAAAACAGAGCTAACTTTGGCGTCATAGCAACACGGCGCCGGCTGTGGCTTGTCTTAGGTTCTTTGAACTGGCATACGCCCCGGCGCTTATACAATACCTGGCTAACCGATATTGAGAGCATATCAAGGTCAATATCTCGCCACCTTAAACCTAGTAATAAGCGCGGACATCCGGGGGCGGACAGGGTGGACACTTTGTCCGCTTATGCCAGGGGGCGACCATTGTTTAAGGGAAGTAAAGGGGCAAGCGAGGGGAATACTACTCGGATTACCGCCAAGAGGCTTCAAAACAAGCCACAACAAGCGGTAGAGCCATTGAAAGGAATAGCAATAGGGCATGACTGGCGAGTTGGGGCTGATACCTTGAACATCATCCTTTACCGGCGTCAGGTCAACAAGAAAACTGGCAAGGAATACTGGCGGGCACACAGCTACTATGCTACTGTTGCTAACGCTTTGGTGGGGCTAGCCAATCAAGGTATCAGGGATACTGAATTGGCAGATCTTAAGACAGTTTGCGACAAGATAGAGCAGCTACACAAAGATATTTTCATATACCTTCAAGCTAAGACTGGGGGGGTGCTTAAAATCACACCTCGAAATGTAATAATGCATCCCCTAATACAATTTTTCAATTTCCCATGTCTGGAAGACAGTTTCTAAGCGTGATTTAGTAGTATAAGGAATCAATAAAAAATCGTAGCCTACCAAGATAGAGGTTTAGTAAATGTTCCCTTTACGTCAGTGAGTGTCGGTGGGAATTGACAATTGACAAGAACCCTTTTATTAATTGTTTGCATACTAAAGGTTGCTGCTTTATCTAACTCTCTACTCAGTTTGCTCTTGTGCTGAGGATTGATGATTCCCACGTTTTTATGATATTTGGTAGTGATGATTTCTATTGGCGTGGTAAGGTCTGAGTCGTTAGATACAACCACAGCATCATCAAAATCCTTACTGAAGAAATCATCTAGCAACCATGATGCTAGATTTACATCTGACCTTTTTTCTTCTAACCTTTGCACCTGGACCCTATTAGGTAACTTGTCTTGTTGATTGTTAATGTATGCCAAGGGATATTGGGGGTATAGAACCACTCGTGCTGCAAAACGACTTTCATCATGAATGGTAAGGTTGGGGAGAGTTCGTAGAGCCCGAAGATAGATATCCTGTCTCGTCGGTGCAGTTTTGTCGTGTGGGAGGGATACAACACGCGCAGTAAAATATCTAATCCTTTTAATAGTGCGACCTGGGAGCAATGCAGAACATAATGCACTAATATCTAACCATCTAAATGGAGTATTACGTAATGATCCATAATATAGATTTAGCCCATCAACATAAACATTCGTACTCATGTTTAAATACTATATTAAATGCTGAAGCCGTCCACATGGACGGCCTCGCTCCCAAATCGCCGAAGCGATAGGGGGGATAACCACTTACTAAAAAAGTATATATGTATACATTACATACGTCAACGTGCATCAATACAACAATTGCGTAGCTAATACTAATATAATGTAATAAATCACTTTACATTGATTGTGAAAGCTTCTAAATAGCTGTAAATCCTTTTCTATAAGTATTAATGACTATATAGCGAGGTATTTCAATTTATTCTTAGCTAAATCCAACATAATTAATGTTGACACGCCCGGTATTTAGTAATAAAATCTTACTCCACCGCTATACTCCATTGCTTCATAAGGAGGATAAAATGGCCCAAATTACAGGTATACAAAAAAGAGAACCTTACAGCCATTCTCATGCTAGTTCTTCCGATTATGACCACCCTATAAATTCTGATGAATTCTCCATTAAGAAGTATCAGACCGATAGAATAAGGATTTTCTTTAAGCGTTCTTCTTTACATGGTCAAGGTGTTGGTCTTTTACTACCTTCATCAGAAGCAGCAATCGCATTTGGGCGTGCTCTTCTCATGGTCTCAGAAGGTTACTCTACTGACATAACAGTTTCAATATAGTTGTGACATTTTAAAAGGGAGCCAATATTAGTTCCCTCGTCTTTTATTTGCCTACTTCAGTAGCAGTTCAGAATAAGGGCTTTGCCCAACTTCTAACCGGTAATTTAAGATTCAAATAAAAACGCCGTTTTATTACCATTTTCTGCAATATTAGCTTCAAATACTTGCATCATTTTTTACACTCAAAAGGCCCTTTAAATGTAGCTAAAATTAAGGGGTTTACGAATAAAAAAGCGCATTAGGACTTTTCAAGGTTGATTTTCAGTGCAAAATACAACGAGGTTAAGTTGAGCGTGGCGGGGTTTTTCGGTGAGACTAAAAAGGGGAGTTATTAATTTTTCTTAGCGTTGTAGTGGTTGTTCGCTATGGGTGCCCTCTCTTTACGGTCGGGTGCATCAAGTTGTTAGGTATCTCTACTTCTAATGACCCTTGCCAATCAAATCGATTTTTCCCAGAAAATCGTGGCATGTCTCACCACTTCCAATGATCATCTGGTTCCCAAACATCTCTTGCAGCCTCTTTATCGTGTCGCTCTTAATTCCACAAGCTGTTCCGTAGAAATGCTTTGTGTCTAGTTCAGTCTTTGCCAACAGCGCAGAAAGCGTTCTCTCATCATAACCAAATCCAAGGAAGACTATATGGGTAGCCTTGGAGATGAGTTCTTGTGCCTCCTGGAAATCTGGAGAGTCGTCTAGTCGATCAGACACGATCTTGATGCCGGCTGCAGCATTTCGAAGAGTATCCACATTAACGCTCACACCATAGTCTACTTCCGGGTATTTCCCAAGGCTACCGTGGGCATGTACTATTCTAAGCTTCCTCCTTTTTTCATGGGCGAACTCAACCCGTTCATCCTGGCAGTTGTATTTGATGTTCAGGTTCAGGAAGTGTTCTAATGAACGTTCATAGTTCAAAGTTACAACAGAAGGGAGACTGGCATCCGGTTCTTCACTTTCAAAATCCAGCGCTTCGAATAAGTCCCCATACCAGTCTCTTTGAGGAAAGAGACTGGTATGGCGTTCAAGAGGCATTAGTGTGCTAGCGATCAAGTATGACCCGAGATCGCGGAAGTTGGTTTTTTTCTCAAGGAAGATATCAATAGTGGGATGCGCGCCAAAGGTCAGTGCATTATTGAAATCGTCGATCAACTTGTCATTGAAACCGAATGACAGCAGGTGCCGTCGTGTAGTAAGGTTGTCTTTCTGCATTATCATTTGTGACTTTAATTCATGGCCCAACGGAAATCCGTAAGGCTGGCTTGCACCAGCGCCTAACACGAGTACTGTTGGGGATTTCATAATGTTCTCGTGAACTGACGTCATTTTATCTTGATTCCATTGCCGCCTAGTGCCCGAGATTACCTGCCAATAGTGTGATATGCAGACGGCCCTTGGCGGTAGCCTACTTTGATGCAATTATAGCAGACGACCTAAACTGAAATCACCCCGTTACGCTGCCGCCACGCTCAAACTGAAGCTAGAATTTTGGTGCTGGGAACAAGCCTCCCCTCTTATACTAAGTGTTGCTATTCTTTTATACTTCCTCGGTAACGCCTGCCCGCTTGAAGGTAGCAGCCGGTGTCATACTCACCTTTTTAACGCGATGGATTCTATTCATCTCGCCATAGTCGAGTAAACACTCTGCCCCTGACCATAATAAGACTCATAAACATGTTGGTAGATTAAACTGCACTTATGCTCGTATATATCCCTAGTGTAGTTCCCAGGCAGTTCGTCCAGCATTTTCTCAATCGTGACCTTTACGTCTGCCCGGGACTGCTGTTTTTTACGCCAATCCAGCACCAGTTTCTCAACTGTGAGGGTATTCAGGAGATTTCGTGCTACCTTTTTAACCTGTTGTATCTCTTGTGGGGATAGTTTCATATCGGGCTTAGTCAGACAGTCGAACACTGCCAGTTCTTCCTCGGTAAGGGCTTCGGCGATATTCCTCTTTTCTTCTTGGTTAAGGCTTCGAGTAAAATCCATCAACTGCTTGAAGAACTCATCAATGTTCATGCTTCCGGCATTATATTCATCAATCATTTCTTGGAATTTCTGAAGGTAATCCATCCGGTTGCGGTTTAGCTGTACCATCCTAGTCAGTTTGCTACTTATAACAGCCCTGAGTCTTTCGACCTCGATGTGCTTGCGTCCCTGCTCAAATTTGGCTCTGAGCTTCTCGAAATCAATCTGGCTCAGGTCTACAAGAGGATTGTAACCGGGAGATGGTTCCCGGATAACATACCCCTGGGCGCTAACCGAACGGTCAAGAAGGTTATCAACCTTGACCAGCAAGCCTGAAATATCCGCCGTTGTTATCGATGATTGTATCTTTGAGGCAATCACACTAAAGAGCACGCAGTAAGGAATGAACTCCCCCGCCAGGGGGTCGGGAAGAATTGCCTTGTACAACCGGTCAACATTCACCACTATGGTTAGGTAGTGTTTCTTGGTCTCGTCATTCGCCAAGACCGCATCCGTGGCGTCATCGACCAGCTTCGCTTTGTTAAAACCCTGGGCAGCGATGATAGCGTCTGGCTTAATACCTTTTTCTTCAAGAAAAGCGGTTACTTCGTCAATTGATTGCCGTAACCTTTGAACCAGTGCCTGCTTGTCCAGCACCGGTGTATCCCCCATCTCTACACCACCCCCCGACCCTGACCCATATATTGCCAGTGCTTTCTGGATGTTACGGAAAACGCCCACATAATCTACAATCAGTCCATTTACCTTATCCTTGAATACTCGGTTTGCTCGGGCTATCGTCTGCATGAGGGTATGGTTTCGCATGGGCTTGTCCAGGTAGATAGTCGAGCAGGAGGGCACATCGAAACCTGTCATCCACATGGCACAGACAAACACGATACGGAAGGGGTCGTCCGGGTCTTTGAATTTAGTATCAAGGTCTTCCTTAAGCATCCGCTTCCGATGCGCCTTAATATCCAGTCCCTTGTTCTTCATGTCCGCAATCTCATTTTGAGATTGGGAAACCACTACCGCCATATCAGTTTCTCTAACGTGATTTACCCTGTCCTTTAGTTCATCTAACTCTTCACGAGTGGCACTGGCCAGCTTGATATTTAGCTCGTCGATATACTTTTCCCAGTATTTCTGGACCTTGTCATACATCTTAACGGCAGTTGCCTTATCTATCGAGACCACCATTGCCTTGCCTTGGAATCCTCTGCTGAAGAAATGGTTAACGACGTCCTGGGCAATGGCCTCAAGTCTGTCATCACGGGTGATGACATGGTACTGGTGGGAAAACTCCCGCTCCAGTTTCTTTTCCTGGTTCTCGTCCAGCTCGGCTTCCTCAATGATTTCGTACATGTCTTCGTTGAGGTCTTTGTTGGTCAGTTGTAGTTCCGGGATACGGTTTTCATAGTAGAGTGGGACGGTGGCTTTGTCGTCAGTAGACTGTTTGAAATTATAGATACTGATATAATCACCGAATACCTGCCGTGTCTTCTCCTCGCCGACAATAAGAGGCGTACCGGTAAAGGCGACGAAGGACGCCTTAGGCAGAGCAGAACGCATGTTCATTGCCAAGGTATCGTACTGGCTCCTGTGTGCTTCGTCAGTGATTACGATAATGTCTGACCTAGTTGAAATCTCTAAAGGTGCAATGAACTTCTGAATAAGCGTAAAGACGTAGCGGTGGTCTTCCGATAGAAGTTGTCTCAGGTATGCCGAACTTTCGGCATGAGCTTCCTTTTCAGTGACGGCACCAGTGCTGGCGAAATTCTTGTAAATCTGGCCATCTAATGCCTTTCTGTCTGTTACCACAACGAAAGTGTACTTACCGGAAACCTTCCGCAGTACCTTCTGAGCAAAGAAAATCATAGAGATGCTCTTACCGCTCCCCTGGGTGTGCCAGAAGACGCCGAGCTTACTATCCCTTGCCCTAACTTCCTTGAGGGCTTCTAGGGTGTTATTTACACCGAGGTACTGGTGGTTCTTAGCGATAATCTTAATCAGTCCGCCCTGAGCTTCCTGGAACAGGGTAAAGTTCTCTATCAAGTCGAGTAGGCGTTCCGGCTGGCAGGTGCCCCGTATCATGGTCTCAAGTGAGACGATGCCCTCGTCCCCCTCACTGTTAATCTTCTTCCAGTCGACGAAGTGCTCCCAGGCTGACGTCATGCTCCCGATTTTGCTGTCGGTGCCGTTGGAGAGGATGATAAAGGCGTTATACCAGAAGATATGAGGGATGGTGTCCTTGTAGTCCCTGAGATTGTCATTGTAAGCGTCCTCTACCTGTTTCTTGACGGCTTTAAGCTCGATGAAGACCAGCGGTAGTCCGTTCACGAAGCCCACTAGGTCAGCCCGGCGTGTGTACATTTCCCCGGTAACCCAGAATTGGGAGGCTAGGAAGAAGTCGTTGTTCTCAGGATGCTCCCAGTCCATGACTTTGACCGTGATGGTAGCCTCTAAGCCGCTTGAGTCAGGTACTTTTACCTTTACGCCGTCCTTGAGTAGGCTGTAGACATCACGGTTAGCCTGAGCAGGACTCATGATACTGCGGTCACGGGTAAGTTCATCGATTGCTTGACTATAAGCGGTGTCAGGCAGGCCGGGATTAAGACGTTCCAGAACCGGACGTAAACGGGACTCCAGGACAACCTGCCCCATATTCTCACGCCCCAGCGGGCTACCGCCGGGCTGTTCAAACTCATAGAAGCAGTTGGCAGTCTCCCAGCCAAGCTCCTGAAAGAGGGCGATAGCCGGTTGTTCTACCAGTGTGTCTTCACTGTAGTCGCTGTCTTCCACCGGTGTCATTCATCGTCTCCCGTTTGAATATCAAGGTCAGATACCTCAAGCTCACCGGAGATAAGTCTAGGTAAGAGCAGGTCACGGGTTTTACGAAGTATGTTATTTTCTTTAGCAAAAAGAAAGAGTTCACTCAGTAATGGCTCGCACAATTCATCAAACTTCACGATAATCTCTTTAGTTGGTATCAAGATGGGTAATGCCTTTACACTAACTTGATTTATACCGGGTTGAGCAGAATTGGCATTTAGGTTTTTTATGTTTTGTGTCATTTCAGGCTGGTCAAGCCAAAAATATAAATAACTTTGGCTAATTTGATTGTTTACCCTAAGTATAAAAACGTGTTCATTTATGCAGCATACTGAATGAGGAAAGCCGTTGCCAAACATGGCTTTTCTACCGATTTTGGCTCCATCTTTATATAATAGAACATCCCTATCCTTTATATGCCCCCTGGTCATTCTATTGAAAAAGTCTTTACTGACGAATTTATCCTTTAAGTAGTCGTATTCCCCAAGTCCCAAAATGTTTTCTGCACCTATGCTTGGTATTTCACGTTCAAAGGTGTTTATGCCACCCTTTGGACGTGAGCCTGATTCGATTGTTATTAATACGTCATTTAACTTTCTTACGTACCACCCCTCCGGTATCCTCCCCAGCGGTGAGTCAACTATTTTGACCTTCTCATGTCCGGGGAAGCGAAACTTTACGAACCACTCGGTGTAGAGGTTTTGTGCCATCTCCTCCATAATCTTGATACGCCGAAGGTTGTTTTCAATCAAGTCATCGTAAGCGGATAGGATAGCGGCAATCTTACGCTGGGTGGGGATGGAAGGTAAGACAATATCCATCTCTTTAAGTAATATGATAGTCATGGCTGGCTGCGAAGAACCTATAGTGCATTTTTTGAGTTGTGCTTTGCCTAATGGTGACAATATCCAATAATATAAATACTTACTGTCTATGCCTCTTAAATTCCTAAACCACGTCAGATTACCATCTTTGAAATAGAATTCATCGTTTTGTTTGACCACATAAGGGACCCCGAGTGTACCGACCGACGTTAACAAAAGGTCTCCCACTTTTGGTACTCCGAATTTCCCCCTTATTTCATCAAATTTTTCTATAGAAATGAATAACTCGGTTGTAACATCCGAATATCCTTTTTGTCTCTCGATAATTTCTTTCCCTCTGTAAAAAGGAATGCCTTCTGTCTGATAATCAGAAAGGTAAATTCTTTTGCTTGAAGTAATCTCGCAGATTTCCTTTAATTTCAACGTATGCCATGTATTGTACAAGTCATGCCTCCAACAAATTTCCTATATTGCTGGAGATTCTTTGTTCCAATTCTGTTGCCTCGGAATTGAGCTTTTCCAGTTCCTCAGTCAGCTCTTCCAGCCGCTCTTTGAAATCGAAGTCATCCGGTTCACCTTCGGCTACACCAACATAACGACCCGGATTTAGGCTCCATCCCTGAACCATAATTTCTTCGAGAGTAGCGACTTTACACAGGCCGGGTACGTCCGTATATGCGTTATTCGGGAATTTCTCCGCCAGCATGGCAGTGCTGTCATGGGTGTTCTCCGACTCCTCACCCCGGTAGAGGCGGACGATATTAGCCAAAAACTCAAGCTGCTGGTCGGTAAATTCTCTATGGGCACGGTCAACTTGTTGGTATATGTTCCGGGCATCAATAAAGAGCACCTTATTGGCACGTTCAGTATTTATTTTGCCCCTGTCCAGGAACCAAAGGGTACAAGGAAGGGTCACGGTGTAGAAGAAGTTGGGACCTATCGCCACCATCACGTCCACGGCCCTTGCTTCGATCATTTTCCGGCGGATTTCAAGCTCCGAGGAACGGGCATCGGCGGCGGAGTTTGCCATCACGAAGCCGGCCCTGCCGGAAGCGTTAAGAGCACTGTAGAAAAGCTGTATCCAGAGGTAATTGGCATTATCTGTGTGTGGTATCCCGAACAGGAAACGGGGGTCATCCTTTATCCTTTCCTTATCAACTTTATTAACATTGAAAGGCGGATTGGCCATTACGAAATCAAACTTGCCCAAGCTATTATGCCGGTCTTCGTAGTAGCTGTTGCCTTCCAGTACCTCCCCTTCAAGGCCATGTACCGCCAAGTTCATCTTGCAGAGCTTGACAGTATCGGCGGTCTTTTCCTCACCATATATGGCAAGTTCGGAGCCGGGACTTCTCTTATGGTTCTGGACAAAGCGGGCACTTTGGACAAACATACCGCCGGAACCGCAGGCAGGGTCAAATATTCTACCCTTGTAAGGCTCAATTATCCCTACGATGAGCTTGACCAGTGAAGTCGGGGTATAATACTCGCCACCTTTTGCCCCTTCGTTTCGGGCAAACTCTCCCAGGAAATACTCGTAGATTTTACCGAAGGCATCACCCTCAATATTCTGAGGGACTGGAGATAGGAGCTTTAGAAGTTCCCTTAACGTTGCGTTCTCAATAGCGTTATAGTTCTTGGGCAATATGCCAGATAGGCTCGGATTATCGGCTTCAATGTCCTTCATGGCATCGTTGATTTTCTGGCCGACATTCTCGCCCTCCGGCAGGTTGATGAGGCTCTTAAAACGGGCTGTCTCCCGTATGTAGAGGACGCCCAGAGCCTGGTAATCTTCTTTACCAGTCTGTCGCCTACCGGTGCTTTTGCCCGATAACACTTTCTCCGCCTCGGTGAACTTATAATCCGCATATCGAAGGAAAATCAGCCCCAGCACTGGGGTGGAATATTCAGAGGATTTTAGCCCGGAGTTTGCCCGGAGTTCATCCGCCACCGCCCACAGCCTCTTCTCAACTTCGCCGTTGTTTTGAGCCATGTGGTATTCTCCTAATCTGTTTTAAGAATAATACTCCTGCGATAAGTTTTAAGGTTCTTTCGGTGTTTGTAGATAGCGTTGGAGTTGAAGGGCGGGTCAAGGTAAATCAGGTCAACACTCTCATCTTGAACGTACTGGCGTAGTATGTCCAGATTATCCCCAAAGTAGAGCTTGTTTTTCCAGCTAGGTGGTATCATATTATTCATACCATAAGCCAACTAGCAGGCACTGTCAACTTGCCTTTTTCCGGCGTCCAATAATCCCCTTTGCCGTAACATGCTCACACTCAAGTCGTAGCTGGTTTTGACGTCGACTTTGACGTTAACGGCAGGACACAGCAGGTTACAACCCACCTGCTCCAGGTCCAAAAGCCACAAGAGTCTCACTGCAACTGGTACAGAAAAAGGGGCAGGTCTAAATACCGGTGACACTAACTTAAAAGGTGGACTAATTATTGGGGGCAGATCAGTTATCGACTTAACATCCGGTAGAGCGAATGTTACAATGTTAGAAACCGCACTATTTGCATAGTATTGGAGTGACAAATGAGCATTCCGAAGGTACCTGGTGACCTACTTGCAAAAATAAAGAACCGCGAGTGTGCAGTGTTCGTTGGTTCAGGCCTTTCAACTTTGGCAGGACTGCCCTCCTGGAAAGCGTTGCTTCTTCAACTGCTTGAAAAATACTACGAAGGTCATGTAGACCAGAAGAGCAAGCAAACGTTACTTGATATGGCAGAATCTGGCCGCCTTGTCGATTTGGCGGAATTCATCAGGGCATCATTAAGACCTAAAACTTTCCGGGATACTCTCATTACAATGCTAGATCCACATGATGCAAAACCTTCGGAAACACATGTTACCCTTGCAAGTATTCCATTCTCTGCGGTTATCACAACGAACTACGACCACTTACTGGAAGATACGTACTCCATAGTGCATGACGTTAGATATGCACGATCTTACCCCTATACAAATATATCGGCATTGGCAAACCTAGTAGCGGAAAAGAAGTTTTTCATTCTTAAGGCTCATGGTACGGTCGAAGATCCTGATAATATCATATTCTCCCGAACCGACCATCAGCAAGTAATGTTTAGTTCCCCTGCGTACCGGACCTTCTTTTCAAGTCTCTTTGCGTCACGCACTTTCTTATTCATTGGCTATAGCCTGTCGGACCCAGACTTAACGATAGTATTAGAGAATCTAGCCACTATTTTCAAAGGATTCTGCCCAGTGCATTATGTACTTTTGCCTGACACCGGAGAAATCGAACGCAAATTATTTGAACAACGATTCAATATTGAAGTCATACCTTACACTCCATCTAGCGAACAGCATCCAGAAGTACATGGTTTCTTAAAAGCTATTGTAGGCGACTTAGAAGCGGAAAAAGCAAAACAAGAAGCTCAAGAAAGACAGGCCCTGGTTGAGAATCGGCTAGCCTCTATTGGGGAGCTGGCATCAGGTATTGCCCACGAGCTTAACAACCCGCTAACGAGTATTATTGGCTTCTCCGCCATACTTTTAGACAAGAATATCCCTGAAGATCTGAAAGAATACGTAAAAATCATAGATCAAGAGGCACGACGTACCGCTATGGTTGTAAAGAATCTCCTCACCTTTGCTCGAAAGCGCGAGCCAGATAGGCAACCAGTGGACATAAACAAGGTTATACTAGGTCTATTGGAACTGCGTGCCTATGAGCATAGGGTCAACAACATCCGAGTCAAAACTCACTTTACCCCTAACCTGCAGGAAGTTACGGCTGACCGTTTTCAGCTAGAGCAGGTATTTCTCAACATTATTATCAATGCCGAATATTTTATGACTGAGGCGCATGGAAAAGGCACCCTTACCGTTACTACTGAACAGATAGGGGATATTATCAAGGCTTCCTTTATCGACAATGGCTCTGGGATTGCTAAAGAGAATCTGGAGCACTTGTTTGACCCGTTCTTCACCACCAAAGAAGCCGGCAAAGGAACCGGTCTGGGTTTGAGTATCTGTCATGGGATAATTACTAATCATAATGGTCGGATATATGCCATGAACAATTCAGGGAGGGGGGCGACCTTCATTGTTGAATTACCTGCGGTTGCTGAAGCCAAACGGCCTGAACCGGCTGAGATAATCTCTAAGGCCAAGAGAATAAGCCCAGCGAAAATATTAGTAGTAGATGATGAACCAAGAATTTTACAACTTATAGAGCATTCACTATCTGAAAAAGGGTACGAGGTAGAAACTTTAGTGGATTCTAATGATGTGCTGGAAAGACTCAAGGTGAATACATATGACATTATTCTGTTAGATATCAAGTTGCCAAGTATTGACGGTATGGAGCTATATCACCGTATTGCAAAGATAGACAAATCGTTAGCCAGAAAGATCATCTTTATTACTGCTGCTACGAGGCATTCAGATGTTCGTGATTTCCTCTTCAAGACCAAAGCCCCTTATTTAGTCAAACCCTTTTCTATAGAAGAATTAGCGGATTATATTGATGATGTTCTTGGCCAAATTACATAGCGCTACACAATACGGAATAATGCCAGTTCCTATAGATTAGCTTGGTTAACCTTATCCCCGAAACCCCACGCTACGAAACGGGGGCTCGCTAAACCTTTGGTGAGTTGGATTCGAGTTCCTTCCTTGTGATTAAGTAAAATAAAATGAGTCCCTGACTTTGGTTTAAGGTATCACATAAAGCCTCACCATTTATCTGGGTCATGGCATCCAATGCCTAAGGCAAAGACTTCCCTAAATTATTCATTTTGACGTTCCCGTTGTCGTTGACGGCGGGGCACAGTAGGTTACAACCCACCACACCAATCGTGGTTTCGGGGGTCGGGGGACTGCACCAGACGATATGGGACACGATGGAACGGCACTTTGGGCTGGAGATTTTAAGTCCGCTGCGTCTGCCAATTCCGCCACCCCGGCAGGAAATACTGGAGGCGACGACCGGATTCGAACCGGTGAATAGGGGTTTTGCAGACCCCCGCCTTAACCACTTG
>Ga0268279_1001454_pt1 | contig 12972 bp, 13 predicted proteins | sample saktaG_6_FD_190142 | JGI IMG/M metagenome (GOLD analysis project Ga0268279, IMG submission 190142) | Saline water microbial communities from Sakinaw Lake, British Columbia, Canada - sak_2010_1_5_80m | ecosystem: Environmental > Aquatic > Non-marine Saline and Alkaline > Saline ...
GGTTGATCACTCTGTAAGAATTGAATTTTCCAAAAACGAATCAACATATGAGATCTCTTCCTATTTCTATTTAAGAGATAGAGAGAGGTGTATCCAAGAGTTTGAAAGTATCTTAAACACATTAGAAATAAATTAATAATTTTGATTTTTAGTTGCTTTTTGAGTATGATAAGAGTATATATAAAAGATAAACAAATAAATATATGAAAAAAATAGTGGCAATTGGAGGAGGAGAAATAGGTAGACCTGGTTTTCCTGTTGAAACTACTTCAATTGATAAAGAAATAATTTCCTTAAGTGGAAAGAAAAAACCAAGATTGCTTTTTATACCAACTGCAAGTTCTGATTCAGAGTCGTATTTTGAGGTGGTTGAAAAACATTTTGGTAAGCGATTAGGGTGTGCTATAGATGTTTTGTATCTTCTTAAAAACAAACAACCTCAAAGCGAAATCAGGAAAAAGATTCTAAGTTCGGATATCATTTATGTTGGTGGTGGTAATACTCTTAAGATGATGAAGGCGTGGAGAAGATTGGGAGTTGATAAAATTCTTCAAGATGCTTATAAAAAGGGTATTGTTTTATCTGGAGTTTCAGCGGGGGCAATATGTTGGTTTTCTTTTGGATTATCGGATTCATTATTATTTACAAAAAAAGAAGCCCCGATGATTAAAGTTCGTGGATTAAGTTTTATTAACTCACTATTCTCTCCTCATTATGATTTTGAAAAAAAACGAAAACCAGAATTAAAAAAGATGATGAAAAAAACTTCAGGTGTAGCAATTGCGATTGAAAATTGTTGTGCTATGGAAATTATAGACGATACTTTCCGTATTATTAATTCAAAAAAAACTGCCAAAGCATATAGGGTTTATTGGAAAGATAGGAAATATTTTGAAGAAGAGATCTCAAAGAAGAAAGAATTCTTACCTATAAAGGAGCTTATTACTAAAAATTAATTTGTAGGTAAAAAAATAAGGGTAATAGCTGTTTAGCTATTACCCTTTTGCTTTCACCGTTTTTTATTACGGCGTTAATCTGTTTGGTCCACGATAGAGAAAAGTTACTTCTCTCACATTCGGACGGTTGAGAATGACCATTAACAATCTTGTTAGTCCAACTCCACAACCTCCATGTGGTGGGCAACCATAGCGGAAAAAGTTAAAATAATGTTCTAGGGGCTTAAGGCCAAAACCGTGTTCTTCTGCTTGGGCCATAAGTTTATCCACTCGATGTTCTCTTTGAGCGCCAGTTGTGATTTCAAGCCCCTTCCAGAGAAGGTCAAAGCTTTTTGTCACTTCAGGAGCGTCCTTGTATCTCATGTGATAAAAAGCCCTTACTGAAGCCGGGTAGTCTGTTACAAACACGAATTCGTGACCATAACGCTCTTTAATATGTTTGCTGAGCATTCTTTCTCCTTGCGGATCAAGGTCGGCCTTGTGGCTTATCTCGTGCCCCTGACTACTCAATGCCTTTCGTGCATCCTCAAGCGTGATTCGAGGGAATGGAACAGTTGGAACCACGACATCGATTCCAAAGACTTCCTTGATTTTATCGCCATGTTTTTTAGCGATAGTATCTAAGAAGTAGGCAATCCATTCTTCCTCTAACTGCATGACATCTTCGTGACTATTAACCCACGAAATTTCCATATCAACCGATGTGAACTCTGTGTCATGTCTTGATGTGAATGACGGATTAGCTCGAAAGACTGGAGCGATTTCAAACACCTTGTCAAAACCAGCAGCCATCGCCATTTGTTTATAGAACTGTGGCGACTGGGCTAAATATGCTGTCCAATCATTAAAATAAGGGACCTTAAACAATTCAGCGCCAGATTCACTAGCTGTCCCCATAAGTTTTGGAGAATGAATTTCAATAAAGCTATTCTCGGTCCAATACTTACGCATAGCCTGTTCCATAGTTGTCTGCACTAGGAAGATAAGCTGATTTTCGGGGCGGCGTAAACTAATCTGTCGCCAGTCAATTTGCTTATCAAGGCTTGAATCAGCGGTTATTGGCAAGGGTGATTCGGCCATATTACAAACTTGGATGGAATCGATCTTAATCTCTAGACCACCCAGTTTCACATTAGGAGCCTCTACCACCTTACCAGTGATAACGACCGACGATTCGGTGGTTAGCGAACTAATCAGAGAGCCGATTGGGTCATCTGTTGCTCCGTCTTTGATGCGCAATAATTGTGCCTTTCCAGTAAGGTCACTTAAAACAAGAAATTGGATTTGTTTTTGATCACGAACAGTGCTAACAAATCCTTTCACCGTTACTGTCTGGCCAATACAACTTTTCAAATCTTTAATTAGTGTTCTATCTTTCATAATTTTTTCCTTTTCTATCTGTATCACAGATGATTTGAGTAAGTTAAATCAAGGTGCAATGCTTCGTCTTATTACTCTTGGGAACGGAATTGCATCGCGAACATGAGGTAAATTAAGTAACCAGCGGATGAGTCGTTCTAATCCCATACCAAAAGCGATATGGGGAACACATCCACTATCATGTACTTCTTTTACAAACTGATAGCGAGGATCGTCGAGCTTGCCTTTTTCTTCTAATCTTTCATCAAGCATTCTCGATGTGTGGATTTTCTCAGCAACTCCAAGTAGTTCGCCACAACCATTGCTTGCGATTAAATCTGCTACCATAGTAATTCTGGTATCAGATTCATCAATAACATAAGGAAACGGCTCTACGCTACGAGGAATACCAACAATCCAAAACGCACTATCATAAAGCTTAGACAACTCTTCTTCTTCTGCTGTGCTGATTCCTTTTCCAAAATGAGTATTATAAGACTTACTTTGAAGATACTTGATAGCATCTTCATATGCAATACGAGGAAATGGAGATTTCAATCCATCTACGCATAACTCAGAATTTAATGTCCTTAGAGTATCTTTACATCTTATAATACACTCTTGAGTTATGTATCCAATTATATCTTCAACGAGCGAAATAATATCTTCGCGATTACCAAAAGCAACTTCAGCTTTAACATGCCAATATTCTATTAAGTGGCGTTTGCTACGAGATTCTTCTCCTCTAAAACTGGGTCCTAGATTGAAGACTCTTTCAAAAGCATGTACCGCCGCTTCTAAATAAAATCCTGCACATTGAGTGAGGTAAACACTTTGGTCGTGAACATCAATGGACATAGCGGTTCTATTGTCATAAAGTGGTGCGGGTGTAAGAATGGGAGCATCAAATTCAATGAATCGATTCTGAAAAAACCATTCTCTAATAATTTGCATAAGCTCCCCGCGGAATCTTAGTATCGCCATTATCTTAGGATTGCGTAAATAGATATGTCGATAATCCAACATCTGTTTTGTGAGAGATGGATCAAAGATATCAAAATTACTCCGTGGACGTGGGGATAGGCTAAGGGTGTTTTCGTTAATGACAACAAAACTAGATACGAAGATCTCTGACTGATCATTGTTACTATTTTTCTGCATGTTGCCTCTTACCTCAATGCTTGATTCCAGAGAAACACGAAGTGCGGCATTAAATATGACGCCCGATATCTTCCTCTTTTCTATGATGGCCTGTATCATTCCGGTAGAATCAGAAATATCAAGGAATATTACTCCACCAATGTGTCTGCGATTAGAAAGCCATCCACTTAAAACAATATTTCCTGTTTGATTGCCTGACAACAAGTCACTTATGTAAATCGTCTTCATGTATTGTCTCTCTTTCTGTTTGTACCTTGCCTTTGTTGGCGTGGCTGAATTGATTTGGAACAATCTTACGATATTCGACGAGATGATCTCGACGTAATACTGCAAGCCATCTGCCTGCTTTTGCTTTTGAGACACTTTTGGTTTCATTAAAAACCATCTCATAAGCGGCTGATGGACTACTGCTTGCCTCCACAAGAGCAACAATGCTCTTGGTTCCGAGGATGCAAGTGCACCGTGCTTTGACTTCTTCAGAAGATCTTTGCATGGTTTGCTACCTCCTATACATTTGTTAAAGAACTGTTTTTAACAGAAAACGGCTTCCTGTTAATACATAAGATTACATCTTTTTATTTACTTTGTCAATGTCTCAATTGTAATATTTTCTTTTATTTTTCTTGACTTTTTTGGAGGATTTTGGTATAAAAGCGGTAGTATTGAGGGCTTTCCTCATTTAACAATAAAATATTGATATCTTTCAGAAAGAGAGGTTGTTATGGCTACCATCTTAATGACTGGAGCTACCGGAACCGTTGGTTCTGAATTGGCGCCCCTCTTAGAGAAAGAGAGGCATAAACTAATTTATTTAACCAGAGCAAGTAGTATTGCTCAATTAAGAATGCGAGGATTAAGGGGAGATGTTTTGGTAAGCGATATTACTAAGCCCCGTGCTGGTTTAGGTGAGTCATCAAAGCATTTACTCAAAGCATTACAAATTGACAAGCTTGTCAATTGTGCAGCTTCGGTGAAATTCCAAGCATCTGATGCTAGAGAGATTTCTAGTGTTAATGTTGATGGAGTTAAAAACCTTTTAGCATTAGCTGAGGAGTTGAAGATTCCAGAGTTTCATCAAGTGAGCACAGCTTATGTGGCTGGTGATGCAGACTATTTTTCTGAATCAGAATTAAATAGTGGTCAGCATTGCCGTAATGTCTACGAAAGTACCAAAAGACATGGAGAGCTTTTGGTAAATAAATGGAAAGCTGGAAAACATTCTACCTATCGTCTAGGTATTGTGGTCGGAAAACACGAAACAGGAGAAGCTCACACCTTTAATGCTTACTATGTTTTTATGAGTTCCTTATGGTACTTAAAACAAGGACTAGCGTCAAAGAGTAAAGCTGAATTAGAGAAGTATAGAAAAGAGGGAATCTACTTTGAAAAAGACGGAAGCTTGGTGCTTCCAATTAGTATTGATTTTTCTCTAACTTCTACGCTCAATCTAATTCCTGTTGATTGGACAGTTCATACGCTTTCCAGTTTGATTAAAACTCCAGCAGAGAATGAAACCTTTAATGTTGTAGATCCAACACCTAAAAGGATTTGTTGGCTAAATGATGTTTCCCTAAATATTTTAGGGATAAAAGGTTTCCATTATGGAGAACCTCCTCTCTCTGATCCTAGATCTTTGCTTTCAAAGATTCAGAGAATCTTTCAGAAAAGTACGGAGCAATATTTGCCCTACATTAAACACGAATGTGTGTTTGAAACAAAAAACATTCAACGTGTTCTTGGGCAAAAATATCTTCCTTTCCCTGAAAGCAATGAGAGTTTTCTCAAAAGATTATTGTGTTATGCAATAAAAGCTAATTTTGGCAGAAAGCCAAGGGTGGCATAAGTGGTGAAGTACATCTCGTACCTCACCACTTTTTTCTTTGGCCAGTTTGACTAAATGGATTTATTTTGGTATAAAAGGGTATTACTGAAACTGGAATGTAAATTGACATTTAAATATAAGGAGATAGAAATGAGAGCCTATATATTAAAAAGTAGAGATGAAGAGAGAATTGAACCGTTTGGGGAATACGCAAGAGATTGTTTAATCGGAAATAAAAAGTTAGAAAAATGGCAAAGAGATGTTTTCCTATTATTAGGAATTTCAATAACCTTTGTCTCTGATTTTCGAGAGATCGGAGATCAAGATGAATTTCTTTATCTGACGGACAATCTTTTTTTTACAGAAGAGTTAGTAAAAGAATTTCTTCAAAAGTCCCGGCACCTCGGGGAACTTACTACCTTATCTTTATTGAAAGGAAATACTGTTTTAAGAATAGCGATGGGCTCTTGTAAGGGTCGTCGGTTTGAATATCCTTTTTTCTATTATCCTCAAAAGGAATTTCGTGGAAAGGATTTTAGAACCATTTTAATCGATCCTGATGAATTTCAGGAATCTATTAGATTGCCAGAACATATGTGTATGGGTCGCGAGTATTTAATACCAATGACAGATAAGTTTGTAATCTCAATTGATCATTGGGTTAAATTATGGGTTGCGAATATTGTTCTGATTCTTTCTCGGGGAGCAAAATTAAAAAAACTATCATCTTTTAAAAAGGTTATGATGGCTTTAAGGTCTTGTTCTTTAAATCAATGGAAGATACTAAGTCACCTAAATAACATTGGTTCCAATTGTGACATTCACCCGACTGCTTATGTTGAGGGAAGTACCATTGGAAACAATGTAAAAATAGGAGCTCGGGCAGTTGTTAAAGAATCAATAATTGGCAACGATGTCTGTATTGGTAATAGTGTTACTATTGAAGAGTCAGTAGTCGGAGATAAAAGCACTATTCTAAGTGGGCATATCCTTTATTGTGTTTTTTATCCGTCGGTTTTCTCGGTCGCAGGAATGATTTCTGCTAGTTTAATCGGCAGAGATTCGTTCTTAGGAGTAAATGCTACCCTAACAGATTTCCGTTTTGACCAGAAGAATGTAGAAGTTTTTCGAGATGGATCTAGAATTGACTCGGGAAATATGTTTCTTGGTTCTTGTTTGGGCCACGGGGTATATCTTGGATCGGGTTCTATTATTGCTCCTGGAAGAGTAATTACAAATGGGCTCCGGTTAGTTCCGAAGAAAGGAATTTTTTGTGGAAACGTTCATGACGAAGATAATTTTAAAATAATAAGGAGGTAGACCTAATCTATCAAAGCCGTTCTATGTTTTATGAACGGCTTTTTTATTGTATAATAAAATAATGAATGGTTTTGCCATAGCAGGATTATTTTTCGTGGCTATTCCCGCTGCTATTGTGGGAGTTTTTACTTTAATCAAGGGAAAGAAAACGGTCCATTTCTTATGGACTGCTTTTTTATTCTCTGTTACTTTGTGGGGTATTGGGATGTATAAAATTGGAATGTCTGCAGAAATAGGAAGTTCTTTATTTTGGTGGCGTGTTGCTGAAGTTGGAGTTATTTTAATCCCATTATTTTTGGTTCACTTTGTAATATCATTTCTAAACTTAAAAAGAAAGCTGATATTATCTGCACTTTATATAATAAGTGCTGGACTTATTTATTGTAATGTATTTACTAATTATTTTATTGATAAACTATATTTCGCCTTCAATAAGTTTTATTATATTTTAGCGACACCGCTGTATACATTTTTTATATGTCTATTCGTTTTCTCTGTAATCTATATCTTGTTTGAGTTATTCAGGGCTTATAAAAATAGAACAGGAATAATTAAATCTCAAATTAAATATCTTATTATAGCTTTCTCAGTTGGTTTTAGTGGAGGAATAACTTCTTATTTCCCAGTTTATAGGGCAGAAATTTATCCAGTTTGGAATGGCACTATTTTTATATCCGTCTTAATGGTGGCTTACGCGATTTTAAGATACAGGCTAATGGATCTTCGGGTGGTGTTTAGAAAAATCTTTATCTATATTGGAATGGCGGGAATAACTTACGGATTGTTTTACCTGGTTGCTTGGGGGTATATGAAATTATTCGGAGGGATTTTCAATACTAATTCTTATATTGCAGGGGCGATAATTGCACCACTATTTGTGGCTTTCCTTTTTTGGTCTAATAAATTATTTATTGATATAGCTAATAAATATTTCTTCTTTGGATTATATAATTATCAAACCACTATTAATAAATTAATTAAAGAGCTTAATTATCATATTGATATAGAAAAGATTATAGATTCTATAGTTAATACTATTAAAGAAACAATTCATTTAAATAGGGCAGGAGTTTTACTAATTAAAAAAGAGAATCAAGTTCTTCGTTACAAAATAGCAAAAGTGATTGGGTTTAATGAAAATAATGGAATTAGCTTAGTTCAGGATAATTTTTTAACTAGATATCTAGAAAAAACAAAAAGACCTTTAGTGGCCGAAGAAATGGTTATTTTATCTAAAGATTCCGATAAACCAAGTGATCGAAAGAGTTTTGCTACTCTAAATCAGAATATGAAAAAAATAGAGGCCTCTTTATGTCTTCCTCTAATAAGCAGAAACAAACTAATAGGAATTATTGTTTTGGGCTCTAAAATATCAGGTGATGCCTATAGCGAAGAGGATTTAAATATTTTAGATATATTGGCCAAGCAAGCTGCGATTGCAATAGAAAATGCTTTGTTATACCAACAGGTTCAGAATTTTAACAAAACCTTAAAACAAAAAGTAGACGAACAAACAAAAGAAATTAAAAAGTCATACGAAGTAGAAAAGAAAGCTCATGAAGAATTAAAGAAATTAGATAGAGCTAAAGACCAATTTATTCTAGCAAGCCAACATCATTTAAGAACTCCAGTGAGTGGAATGAAAGGATATTTAGATTTAATGCTTGGGGGAAGTTTTGGAAAAGTATCTCAAAAGATGAAAGGAGCATTAGAAAGGTTCCAGTCAGCAACAAACATTTTATCAAGATTAGTAGACGAGTTCTTGGACATTTCTCAATTTCAATTAGGAAGAAAAGTAGTGACCTTAAAACCAGATGTTGAATTGAAACCTCTCTTAGATCAAATTATAGAAGAAGTGAGTATGGAAGTTGAAAGAAAGCAGTTATCTATTAAAGTAGAAAAATCTAAACCGTTACCTAAAATTAGTGCCGATCCAGAAAAACTTAAAACAGCGATCTTTAATATTATTGATAATGCCGTTAAATATACCACCAAAGGAGGAGTAACTATTATTCCTTCAGTAATAGATAATAGTATTCAGATAGAAGTCAAAGATACTGGAAAAGGAATTCCTGCAGAAGATCTTAAATTAATATTTAAAAAGCTTTTTGAAAGAGGCGATAAGGCAGATAAGTTTTATGCTACCGGAAGAGGAATTGGTCTCTTTATGTCTACTTTAATAATAGAAGCACACAATGGAAAGATCTGGGCTGAATCTCAAGGCCAAGATAAAGGCTCATCTTTCTTTATTCAAATACCTATTATAAACGAAGTAATTAAGTAAATAATATGCCTAAAAATATATTATTAGTTGAAGATGATGCTGCCATCATCGATATTTATCAAATAGCTTTTGGGGGAGCAGGGTTCAAAGTAGAAACCTTAAGTGATGGTCAATCGGTGATGGACAAAGTTAAAGATATTGAGTCGGGAAAAGCTAAAGCCCCTGATTTAATTCTTCTTGATATTGTTCTTCCTGATTTTAATGGAATGGATCTTCTGAAAGAAATTAAGAAGAATGAGAAAACCAAAAACATTAAGTTAATTGTTTTAAGTAACAATACTGATGCCGAGCTTAAAAAACTAGGTTATGAATTAGGAAACCAAAAGTGCCTAACTAAATCTCAATATACTCCTACTCAATTAGTTGAAATCCTCAAAAAAGAATTAAAGTAAAATCTCGGGATTAGTTGAATATCGTTGTACATCCAGATTTAATTGTCTTTTATTATGATGACAAAAAGTCGCTTTTTAAGCGATTTTTTGTTAGGATAAAATAATATGAATATTACTTTTTGGGGAATTGTTAAAAGTTCTTTGCCGGTTATTTGGAATCTTTGGCCAGTGTGGCTAATGGTAATAGCAATTATCATAATAAAGATTATGATGGAGATTGTGTTACCCAGAGAATTTAGAGAAATTAGAAATCTTCTTAATTTTAAAAGAGGGAAAGATTGGCGGTCAGATAGAGATCTTTTACAATGGCTTCGAGCCATGAAGCCATCAGAATTTGAAGAATATATTTCTACTCTATTTTCTAAACTTGGTTTTAAAACTAAAACAGTCGGTGGTGCTTATGACGGAGGAATTGATGTTGTTGCTGAAAAAGATGGCATAAAACACTATATCCAATGTAAAAAGTTTATTACTAGTAAAGTAACGGTACACGATATGAGAGATTTTTATGGAGCATTGGCTGATAAGTTAGTGAGTGGAAAGGGTTACTTTATTACTACAAATGTTTTTACATTGGAAGCAGAGAGATTTGCTGAAGACAAACCAATTGAACTAATAGATGGCAATAAGCTAATTCAATATATTAAGAGTGTAAAAAAATAAATCATGGAGGATCAAGAGCCAAAAATCTTTTCGGTATCTGAGTTTATAAGAATTCTTAATATAGGGTTAAAAAGATCTCAGGTAAAAATTATTGGAGAAGTGAGTGAAGTTAGCTTTCCTTCAAGCGGGCATGTCTATTTTACTTTGAAAGATGAGAAAGATGGAAGCATAATTAAATCTATAATTTGGAAAGGAAAATACAATCCCTCTCTTAAACTTGCTCATGATACGGCTAAAGCACTAAAAACAACAATTGATGGATTATTTGTCTTTGGAGAAAAGAAATAGATAAAAATTAAAAGGTCGGAGAGTTAATTAAGAATAGAAAACTATAATAAAAATATGCCAGGAACTTACATTATAATATCCATTATTGTATTAGCTGTCATTGCGATACTTGCAATTTATACAGGAAGAAGCAAGCAACCAAAGAAATTTTCTAAACTTGCAATGCTGTTAGTAGTTTTCGGAATTATTTCTGGAGCAACAGATCAAGGTCGTTTAATAAGTTATTCATTTTTCGGGGCTGGAGTGTTTCTTTCTGTAATTGATATAATTAAGAATTTAAAAAGCAAATAATAAAAAGATTAAGGACAAGTTAATTCTGAGATATAAAAATAGTCCTTTGTGGTCTTGAAATAGGTTCGAACATCGTCCGCATGCAGAGCTAATTTTCGTCCTATTCTTTCGGGCGTTTTTTTGATATAATAAATATATGAAAAATATTAAAGATAAAATTAAAAACAGTAGTTATAGAATAAAGAAAGAAGTTCGAGAAAAAATAATTAGCTATATATTGGCAGCCTTTGGATTGGTGACGGCTTTTGCCTGGAACGATGCCATAAAAGGTCTTATAGAATATTTTTTTCCCCTTAATAAAAATACAGTTTTGATTAAGTTCTTTTATGCTATTGCATTAACTTTTATAGTAGTAATAATTTCTATTTATTTAACAAAATTATTAAGTAGCAAAAAAGAAGAATAATAATGCTTATAGATGATGTAAAAATAAAAATAATCGCAGGGTCGGGTGGAAAAGGATCGGTATCATTTAACAGTGTGCCGATGTCTTTGGGTCCGGTTGGCGGAAGCGGTGGTAAAGGAGGCAGTATTTTTATTAAAGGAATAGCTGATTTGAATGCTTTAAATAAGTTTCGATTTAAAAAAGAAATCAAAGCTGAAAATGGGCATGATGGTCGGCCACAATTTCGTGATGGTAGCGACGGAAAAAACTTAACTCTTTTAGTTCCAGTTGGAACCGTAATTCATAATCTAAAAATTGGCGTGGATATTGAGATAAATAAAATTGGGCAAGAAGTGATAATTGCTCAAGGAGGAAAAGGTGGAAGGGGTAATTTTCATTTTCGTTCTTCAACCAATACTAGCCCAAAAAGATTTGAGGTTGGAAAGCCGGGAGAATCCTTTGAAATTCATCTTGAATTAAAAATGATTGCTGATGTTGGGTTTGTTGGACTGCCCAATGTTGGGAAGTCAAGTTTGCTTAATGAATTAACTAATGCTAAAAGCAAGGTAGCTAATTATCCGTTTGTAACTTTAGAGCCCAATTTGGGTGTTTATTATGACTTAATTTTAGCTGATCTTCCTGGACTTATTGAAGGTGCTTCTGATGGTAAAGGTCTGGGTATTAAATTTTTACGGCACATAGAACGAACAAGGATTATTTTTCACTTTATAGCTGCTGATTCCTTAGACCCTGTTTTAGATTATAAGACGGTGAGGAACGAATTAAAGAAACACAATAAATTACTTCTAGAAAAACCAGAGTATCTTTTTATAAGCAAGAAAGATGTAGTTTCAGAAAGTCGGGCTAACGAAGTGGTCAAGAGTCTTAAAAAATTAAACAAAAATATAGTTCAGATTTCTATATATGATTGGGACAGCATAGAGCTTGTTAAAAAAATACTTAACGATCTTACCCACTCCTTTTCACTTTAGCTCGATCGTTTTCTTTTAAAAGCTGTTTTCTTAAGCGAACATGGTTTGGAGTAATTTCTAAATATTCGTCATTACTCATAATACTCATTCCTTTTTCAAGGGTTAGTTTTGCCGGAGGAGTTAAAGTAATTGCTTCATCAGCTCCTGAAGAACGCATATTTGATAATTGCTTTCCTTTAGTTGGATTTACAGCTAAGTCATATCCTTTGGCGGTATCTCCAATAACCATTCCCTCATATACTTCTGTAGTTGCTCCAATATATAGATTCCCCCTATTTTGAAGATTAAAAAGTGAAAAGCCAAGAGCTTTTCCAGTTGCCATTGAAACCATTGATCCTATCTCACTCTTTTTAATTTTCCCAACATAGGGTTTAAATCCAATAACTCTAGTATAAATAATTCCTTCACCTTTTGTATCAACTACAAACTCATTTCTATAGCCAAGCAATCCTCTAGTTGGAATTTCAAAAATAATCCTTATGTTTCCATGCTCTGGAGTCATTTCAAGCATATTACCACAACGAGTTGAAAGTTTTTTAATAATAGTTCCAGACATTTTTTCTGGTACACTGATAGTAACTTCTTCAAACGGTTCAAGCTTTACACCATCTTCTTCTTTAATGATTACATGTGGTTGTGATATTTGCATTTCATAATTTTCACGACGCATATTTTCAAGTAAAATCGCAATATGCATTTCACCTCGGCCATAAATTTTATAATGATCAACGGCAGAAAAATCAATCTTTAATCCAACATTAACTTCCAATTCTTTTTCCAATCTTTCTTTAAGCTGTCTATTAGTAACAAACTTTCCGTCCTTTCCAGCAAAGGGAGAGTTGTTAACTAATAGGTCTAATGAGATCGTCGGTTCATCAATATTAATAGCTGGCAAAGCCGTTTGCTCAGCATCCAAGCAAATAGTTTCTCCGATAAAGATATCGGGAAGTCCAGCCATCATTACAATGTCTCCAGCTTGGGCTTTATCTACCTCTTTTCTTTTTAGCCCTTCAAAAGTAAATAGTTTTGTGATTTTACCTTCACGGGTTTTTCCCTCTA